>Ga0105105_10000980_pt1 | contig 12339 bp, 10 predicted proteins | sample PPLLaktember2015_4_FD_79108 | JGI IMG/M metagenome (GOLD analysis project Ga0105105, IMG submission 79108) | Freshwater sediment microbial communities from Prairie Pothole Lake near Jamestown, North Dakota, USA - PPLs Lake P8 Core (1) Depth... | ecosystem: Environmental > Aquatic > Freshwater >... | reverse complement strand
TGGCCGACATCTATCACATGCTCCGGGAGAACGAAGGGCCCGAGGCCCTCGTCGAGGCCGGCCCGCTCCTGAAGCATTGCCACATCGCCGAGAAGGACCGCCGCACCCCGCCCGGCACGGCCGGGGACGACTTCGGCCCCTATCTGCTGGCTCTCAAGCGCGCCGGCTACACCGGCGCCATTTCCCTGGAGTGCCGCTGGGACGACCTGGCCCGGGAGCTTCCCCGCGCCATTCGCGCGCTGAAGGACCAGATCGCCGCGACCAACGGACGAGAACCCGGAACGTGAGGAGGATGACCATGGATAGCCGCAAACCCGTCTCCCGTCGGACCTTTCTTCAGAGCGGCGGCCGGTTGGCCGCGGGCGCCCTGGCCGCGGGGGTCCTCCCCACGCGGCGAGATCCGCAGGCCTCGTCCCGGAATGCCGGCGCCTCCGGCGCCAATGATCGCATCAATCTGGCGGTCATCGGGGTCCGCGGCCGGGGCCTGAACCACCTCGACGCCTTCGGGGCCCTGCCGAACGTGAGGATCGCCGCGCTCTGCGACGTCGACCTGAACGTCCTCGACGAGCGGGCCGCCGATGTCGAGAAGAAGTTCGGCACCAGGCCGGCGACCTATCAGCATCAGCAGAAGCTCCTGGAGAGCCGCGACATCGACGCCGTCTCGATCGCAACGCCGAATCATTGGCACGCGCTGGGGACCATCTGGGCCTGCCAGGCCGGCAAGCACGTCTTCGTCGAGAAACCCTGCTGCCACAACGTCCAGGAAGGGCGGCGCATGATCGAGGCCGCCCGGCGCTTCGGACGCCTGGTCTCGGTCGGCTTCCAGAACCGCTCCAGCCGAGGCGTCCGCCAGGCCATGGCCTTCCTCCACGGGGGCGGCATCGGCGAGGTCTACATGGCCCGAGGCCTGTGCTTCAAAGCCCGGGACCCCATCGGCCTGGTCCCGGACGGCATCGGATCCGGGAAGGACTACGAGTACTTCGTTTGGAACAGCCCCGGCGCCAACTACGACCGCGCTTACATGGACAGGGTGGACTACGACGCCTGGCTCGGCCCGGCCCCCGAGCGCCCCTTCAACTACAACCGGTTCCACTACAACTGGCACTGGCACTGGGATTACGGCAGCGGCGACATCGGCAACCAGGGGCCCCACCAGTGGGACATCGCCCGCTGGGGCTTGGGCCAGGAGCGGCATCCCACGATGATCGGCTCGAGCGGCGGGCTCTATGGCCCGCGGTCCGCTCAGGAAACGCCCAACACGCAGGCGGCCGAGGCGCTCTACGCCGACGGGCGGATGATCGAGTTCGAGGTCCGGGGCCTGGCCACGAACGCCGAAGACGGCGTCATGATCGGCAACCTGTTCTACGGGACCAAGGGCTGGCTCCGGATCGACGGCGACGCGTGGCAATCCTATCTCGGCCGCAAGAACGAGGAAGGCCCGGGCTCCAAGGCCGCGGGGGAGGACGACTTCCCCGACCCGATGGCCCGGGCCATCGAGGGCGGCCACTACGCCAACTTCATCCACGCCCTCAGGGCGAACGATCCCGCGCTGCTGACCTGCCCCATCGAGGCCGGCTACATGTCCTCCGCCTTGCCGGCCCTGGCCAACATCTCCTACCGGCTCGACCGCAGGCTGACGTTCGATGCCGGACAGGAGAGGTTCCTCGGCGACGGCCGCGCGGACCGGATGCTCGGCCGCGACTACCGGAGCCCCTACCTCCTGCCCCGGGTCTGAGCGGACGGACGGGCCTCAGGCCCGGAAGATCGGCGGGAGCCCCCGGGCGCTCGCGAGAAGGTCCTGGCGCTCTGTCGGATCGAGGGGCCGGAACCGCGCGGCGCAATCGAGGGCCAGCCGGAAGAGCCTCTCGTCGCCGGGCGGGATCGCGGCGGTCACATCCTCGCTCAGGGTGAACCGGACGGACTTCTCGGCCAGGCCGGGGTCGGAGATGGGCTTATACCAGCACTTGGGCCAGGCCGACCGGTCCTCGCCCTCGGACCAGGCCGAGAGGGCCAGCGTCTTGAGGGCCAGTCGCGCGACGCCCTTCTTTTTGGCCTGGTCCAGGATCTGAGTCCCGAAGTTCCCTTCCTGATAAAGGACGAAGTTCACCGGGAACAGGATGGAATCGAGCGGGAAGCGGTCCATGAGGGCGACCGCGGCCTCGGCGCTGTGGATCGATGCCCCCAGGAAGCGGACCTTGCCTTCCCGGCGGGCCTTCTCGAACGTCTCGGCCGCCCCGCCGGGCGCCAGGATCTTCTCGACGTCGTCGAGGCTCGAGACGGCATGGAACTGGTAAAGGTCGAAGTGGTCGGTCCGCAGCCGACCGAGGCTCTGCTCGAGCTCCTTGCGGGCTCCCGCCGCGCCGCGTTCGGTGGTCTTGCAGGCGAGAAAGACACGCTTGCGGAAAGGCTCCAGGGCCGGCCCCAGCTTCCGCTCCGCCTCGCCGTCGTAGTAGCTGGGGGCGACGTCGAAGTAATTGACGCCCCGGTCGAAGGACTCGGCGACGATCCGGTCGGCGGCCTTCTGCTCCAGGCCGCAGACGACGATGCCGCCGAAGCCGATGACGCTCAGCTCCACCCGGTCCTTGTATTCCCGCTTGGCCAGCCCTGCGGCCCGGGCCTCGGGCGCGGCGGCGATCGCGGCCGCGGCGGCGGCCGCGACTTCAAGGAAGGTCCGTCGTTTCATGGCTCGTCCTCCGTCATCTCGATAGGCGGGAGTCCGGGGCCTCCCGCCTCCGTCAATCTAGCACGACCGGAACGGGATGTCCAAGCCACGGTTTGCCGTGAACGCGACGGATGGAATTTCGGCCGCAAAACTGGTATGTGTGGAATGATGACTTCGCCTTTCCCTTGGGCTACGGCCCTGATGTTCATGGGGGCTTTGCAGGGCCTCCTGCTCTTCGCCGCCTTGTTGTGGAGGAAACCCCGGCGGTCGCGGGCCAACCTGATCCTGGCCGTCCTCATGCTCCTCACCGCCGTCCGGCTCGCTTACGTCGCCTTTATCCGGCTCCAGCCCGATCCGGGAACGCGGGATTGGAGCCTGCCCCTGATCCTCACTTTCTCGCCCCTGCTCTATCTCTATTGCCGGTCCCTCCTCGTGCGAGGCCCGGCCGGGAAACGGGGCGACCTGGCGCATTTCGCGCCCGCGCTCGCATGGGCCGGCTGGAGAGCGGTCCAAACGCTGGGGCCAGACGGGGGCGGGCCGGAAAGCCCGGTCTCCTGGATCATGGCCTATTTGCCGGACCTTCTCTGGCTCGTCCAGACGGCCGCATATCTCCTCCTCATTCGAGGCCTTCTCCGCCGCCATGCCAGAGAGTCCCGCGAGGCGCTCTCGGATGTCGAGAGCATCCGCCTGAACTGGATCCGGACCCTGACCGGGGCCTTCGGATTCCTCTGCGGCCTTATCATCGTCTTCCTGGCCGGAACGGCCTTCGGCCTTGATTTCGTCAGGCCCTCCAATGCCATCCTCTATATCTCTGTGGCCCTCATCGTCTATCTCTGGGGGTGGTTCGGCCTGCGTCAACCCGAGATCTTCAGCTCGCAGCCCGCATCGGGAGAGCGAACGGCCGGGAAGGCGGCCGTTCCCGCCGCCGGGGATGCCCGGAGCCTGGAACGCCTGATCCGGACGGTCGACGAGGGGGCGCTCCATCTCGACCCCGCCCTTACACTGCACGGTCTGGCCAGGTCCGCGGGGCTCCCGCCGTATCAGGTGACGGCCCTGCTCAATGGATCACTGGGTCAAACCTTCTATGATTTCATCAATTCGCGCCGGATCGAGGAGGCCAAGAGAAAGCTGACCGATCCCGCTTTCGACCGGGTCAAGATCCTGGCCATCGCCCTCGATTGCGGGTTCGCCTCCAAATCCGCGTTCAACAGGGTCTTCCGCGACCTGGCCGGCCAAACCCCCTCGGCCTATCGGAAAAGCGTCCGGACCGCCGCCCCGGCCGGCTGATCTCGCCCCTCGTCCTCCGAAAGATGTCCTGATTCCCCCGATCAGGACGATTTCCGGCCTCCGAAGGGCTATCTTGACATCTGATCGTCCAGTCCGGAGGTTCCGACCATGAAGAAAACGTTGCCGCTCCTGGGCGCGGGCCTGGCCCTGTTCTTCTTTTCGAACGGCCGCTTCGTCGTTCCCGTCGCCGCGTGGCTGGCTCCCGTGTTCCTCATTCGCTTTTTCCGGGAGGCGAGGCCCGCCTTCTCGTTCGCCGCCGGGGCGTTGCTCTTCCCGGCCGCCGCCGGCGTCATGCTCTACGGCATCATCCCGCCGGCCCTCGGCTCCCTGTTCTTCGGGCTGGCCGCCTATTATGGTCTCCTGTGGCTCCTGCCTTACGCCGCGGACAGGCTCATCGCCCCGGCCGTCCGCGGGTTCGCCGCGACCCTCGTCTTCCCCGCGGCCTCGGTCGTTTCCGAATACGCGAACGCCTTGGCCCTCGGAGACTGGGGTTCGGTCGCCTTCAGCCAGCCCGGCCTGCTCCCTCTGCAGCAAGTCCTCTCGCTGGCGGGGATCGGCGGAGCGACGTTCGTCATCACCTGGTTCGGGGCCGTCGTAAACTGGATCTGGGAGAACGGGGCCGAGTGGCGCCGGGTCCGTCGCGGGACAGCGACGTTCGCGGCCGTCCTCAGCGCGGTCCTCTTTTACGGCGGAGCGCGACTGACCCTCTTCCCGCCCAAGGCGCCGACCGTCCGCGTGGCCGGCTTCACCGAGCTCCGGGGCGACGACCCGGAGGACGTCTTCTGGGATAGGATGTTCGAGCGGACGAGAGCCTGTTCGGCAGCCGGGGCCAGGATCGTCGTCTGGCCCGAGGCGGCCGTCGACGTCGGCCCGGACCGGAAAGACGCCCTGCTCGCGCGGGCGCGGGACGAAGCCCGGGCCGCCCGGATCTATCTTCTCGCGGCCTTCTACGTCAAGGGCCCCGAGCCGCCGGCGGACCGGGGGCTCAACGCGTCCGCTTTCATCGATCCCGAGGGCCGGGTCCTGTGGGAGTACGTCAAAGCCCACCCTGTTCCGGGATCGACCGACAGACCCGGCGACGGGCGCATCCCCGTCGCGGCAACGCCCTACGGTCGGATCGGGTCGGCCATCTGCTACGATTTCGATTTCCCGGCGCTCATCCGGCAGGCGGGCCGGAAACGCGTCGATATCATGCTCGATCCGTCCTGGGATTGGCGGGCCCTCGATCCGCTCCATACGGAGATGGCCGCGGCCCGGGCCGTGGAGAACGGCTTTTCGCTTTTCCGGCAGACGGCCGAAGGGCTATCGGCCGCCTTCGATTATCAGGGCCGGGTCCTCGCCGCGATGGATCATTTCCGGACCGGAGATCGAATGCTCATCGCCGATGTGCCCGTCCGGGGGACGCGCACGCTCTACGCCGCGTTCGGGGACTGGCTGGCTTGGCTGTCGGCCGCCGCGCTGATCATTTTGGCCCTGGCCGTCCGTCGCCAGCCGGGCGTCCCGGAAGGCCCGTGACGGCGGTACTTGATCCCTGCCGCCGCGCGGCGTCAACCTCTTTCGGTCCCGGCGAGTCTATCCAAGAGGCGGTTCCCTGCGCGTCCGCATCATCCCGAAGACCCGGCGGCGACCGGGTCTTCCGGATCATTATTCTCGCGGTCGGATTCCAGTCGGTCCGGGCGGCCCGGGCGAATCCCACGGACGCCCTCCGGTGCGAATAGGCCGGCGGCCCGGGACGCGTCGAGAACAGGTCCTGGTGTCCCGCCCGGCAGGACGGCCGCACCGTGCGGTCTCTTCTTTAGGTTCCCGGCCGGGGGATGGACAGGGAGGCAGCGCCGGGGCCTCTGGCACATAACTTGCTTTTAGCTTGATGGGGTGGATCTCGACCGGCTCCTCTTCCTATTCCTCGCCTCGGAACCGGCTATCAGCGCCTTTCCCCCCCCGGAGTCGGAGAGGCCGGCCGGAGGACCGCCACTACAGCTCAAGGAGGTCGATATGAAAAAGGCTTTGATGGGAATGCTGGCGGCGGCCCTGCTCGCGGCCCTGGCCATCGCGCCGGGGCAGGCCCAGATGGCGACGAAGGCCGAGGGCGGGATGAAGATGATGAAGATGACAGAGGAGACCGGTCTCGGGATGGCCATGCGCAAGCTCTGGGAGGACCACATCACCTACACCCGGAACTTCATCATCAGCTCGCTGGCCGGGCTGGAGGATGCCGGGCCGGTCGCCGAGCGTCTGCTGAAGAATCAGGACGACATCGGCGACGCGGTCAAGCCGTTCTACGGCGAGGAAGCGGGCGAAAAGCTCTCCGCGCTTCTCCGGGATCACATCCTCATCGCGGCGGACGTGGTCAAGGCGGCCAAGGCCGGCGTCGCCGCCGATCTCGACGCGGCGAACAAGAAATGGTACGCCAACGCCGACGACATCGCCGCGTTCCTGGGCGGAGCCAATCCCAACTGGACCAAGGCGACCCTGACGGACATGCTGCACAAGCACCTGGAATACACCACCCAGGAGGTCGTCGCGCGGCTCAAGAAGGATTGGGCGGCGGACATCGCGGCTTACGACATCGGCCATACGCACATGCTGATGTTCGCCGACGTTCTGACCCAGGGGATCGTGAAGCAGTTTCCCGACAAGTTCAAATCCTGATCCCTTCCCCGGCGGGGCCGCGAGGCGCCGCGACGAGGCGTAGGCCTGCCGGCCCTCGGGGCCGAAGTGGCACGATTCTTGATGGCCATAAGGACGAATCGTTCTGGATCCGTTCAAGGAGGCCGGCATGAAGTTCCTCGAGAAATATGCCGATCATGCCTACGCGGTCCTGCGGATCGCCGCTGGGGTCATGTTCGCGTTCCACGGGGCCCAAAAGCTTTTCGGCGTCCTGGGCGGCCACCAGCAGGCCTTGTTCTCCCAGATGTGGTTCGCCGGCATCATCGAGCTCTTCGGGGGCCTGGCCGTGGCCCTGGGGCTCGCGACCGGCATCGCGGCCTTCATCTGCAGCGGCGAGATGGCCGTCGCCTATTTCCAGGTCCATTGGAAGATGCAGATGACCGCGGACCGGTTCTTCCCGATCATGAACGCGGGCGAGCTGGCCTTGCTCTACTGCTTCCTTTTCCTCTACATCTCCACGAGGGGCACGGTCAAATGGGGCCTGATGAAGCGAGGCTGACAGGCCGCCGATCCAGAGGCTACGCGGCCGGACGCGGCGACTCCCGGGCCGCCCTGGCCTTCTTCCGGTTCCAGTAGAGGTACGCCGGGATGCCGAGGGCGATGAGAGCCAGGCCGGCGAAGGCGTTCCAGAAGCTCTGGACGAGCGTATTGACGATCACGAACAGGGCGGACAGGACGAACAGGATCGGCGTCACCGGATAACCCCAGGTCTTGTAGGGACGGGGCAGGTCGGGGCGCTTCTTCCTCAGGATGATGACGCCGAGCGCGGCCAGGCCCAGGAAGATCCAGGCACCGAAAACCGCGTATTTCAGGAGCTGCTCGAAGGTCCCTCCGGGAACGAGGCAGATCACGGTGCTCCAGGCCCCGAGGACGAGAAGCGAGACGTGAGGAGTCCGGAACCGGGGGTGGACGGCGGCCATCTTCCGGAAGAAGAGCCCGTCCTTGGCCATGGCGTAATAGACCCGCGGCCCGGTCAGGACGTGGCCGTTGGCCGCGCCCAGGATCGAGAACAGGATGATGAAAGCGACGACCGAGGCCCCGACGGGCCCTACGGCCGCGGCCATGGCCGTCGCGGCGATCCGGTTCGAAGCGGCCATCTCGCCCGCCGGCACGGCGTAGAGATAGGCCACGTTGGTCAGGATGTAGACGACCGTGACCAGCCCGCAGCCGGCGATGAGCCCGAGGGGGATGGTCCGGGACGGGTTCTTGGTCTCCCCGGCGTTATAGGTCGAGCACTCGAAGCCCTTGTAGGCCCACAGCGCGGCCACGAGCGCCAGCCCGAACGGTCCGACCGGATCTCCCCCGAGGCTGGACACCGGGGGGCTCGTCAGGTTGCCCCAGCTGCCGCGGGCGAAGAGGAAGATGCAGAAAACGATCCCCGAGACGGCCGCGAACTTCAGGACCGTCAGGAGGTTCTGGAAGAAGGCCCCTTGCTTGACCCCGACATAGTTGATCCCGACCAGAGCGAAGATGAACAGGACGGCCGCCGCCCTTTGGGCGGCCGGCCCGAGGGGGACGAAATGGGGCAGGTACTTCGTGGCGAAGGCCAGCGAGAGCGTCGCGATGGTGCCCGTATCGATGACCAGCAGGAGGGCCCATCCGAACAGGAACCCGACGAGCGGGCCGTAGGCCTCGCGCAGGTAGACGTAGATGCCGCCGGTCTCCGTGAAGGCCGCGGCCAGCTCGGCGAGCGACAGGGCCCCGAAGACGCACATGAGGCCGCCGACGACCCAGACGAGGAGCATCAGGAGCGGCGACTTGACCTCGGCGGCCACGGTCGCCGGGACGATGAAGATGCCCGAGCCGATCATGGTGCCGACGACGATCGCGGTGATGCTGCCGACGCCGAGAGCGCGGTGCAGCGAGGCGGGAGCTGGCCCGCAGGGTTGGGTGGCAGAGCCGGGTGATGATGTGTCGTGGTTGGCCATGCGGCCTATCTTATGCGGAGACGGCCCCGATGGCAACCCCGGGTCGGCGGACCTCGCCGAGGCCGATTCAGCGCCGCTATCGCTGGTCTTTTGCGGCCTGCTGGACCCAAGCGTTCGCGCGCGACTGGGCGATGACCTGCGCTTCGAACCGGAGGTCCAGCACCTCGAGGTCCGGGGGAAAGGCGATCAGCACGCCGCGCGATCCCTGCGGGCATGGCCCGCCTCTTTTTAGAAATCGCCGCTCTTGACGATGTCGCCGGTTTTGAACCCCCCGCCCTCGACGGTCTCGGCGGTCGAGGCGGCTTCCCCGACGGAGGTCAACCTGATCTTCCCGATCTTCTCCTCTCCGACCGTCAGCACCTCGTTGCCGACCTTAGTCGTCTTTGGCCTGAAGACCGTAAAGACGTCCCCGATCTTGAGCCCGGCGCCGGTCCCCGCCTTGATCACGAGGGACCCGTCGTCGGCCACGAGGAGGGTCCCCGACCAGGCTGCGGCCGGCTCGGGGGTGGCCTCCGTCCCGAATTGGCTGACCATCTTCGCCACCGTATCCTCGATGGCCTTTCGCGTCGCTTCGCCGAGCGGGGTCTTCTTGAAGGCCCCCAGGTCGGCGCCGAAATCGGCCCCGGAGTAACCGACCTTGAAGCCGGTCCTGTTGGCGTCCGCGGCGGTCCGGGTGGAAAAGAGGATCTCGCTCGTCACGGCGTCGACGATCCTCACATCCATGCCGACACGCGCCTTCGCCTCGCTCGCACCGACCCGCAAGCCCCCGATGCGGACCCCCCCGCCGCCTCCGCTCTTCGAATACTCGAATTCGTTGACCGTGCCGTAGATGAGGTACCGGGCGCCCAGGATCTTGCCGAGCTTCGCGGCCGTCGCGGCATCCACTCTGCCGCTGGCCCCGAGGTCCTGTTCCCCGAGCACGTCGTTGATCTGCTGCCGTTCCAAGACCTTGAACCTGCCCGTTTCGACCAGGGCCGTCGCGAGCATCTCGGCCATGCCTTCCCCGATGTCCCAGCTGGCGTTGTACCAGAAGCTGGAGCCTCCGCCCGCGGTCGTCGTGAACTTCATGACCGCCAGGCTCTTCTGATCGGCCCCCAGGCCGGAGCACAGGATCAAGGCCGTCGCAATGAATAGGACTGATTTTTTCATGACCCCTCCTCGGCAATACGCCGGAAGAGCATTCTGCAGGATTTATGCCAACTGGCTCCGGAATTCTTGATGGCAAGACGAAACCGGCTCGGATCAGGTTATTAACGTGGACTATTCATGAAAACGCCTTATTTCTCCGTCAGACAAGAAAAACCAAGACCTGAGTTCTCACCCTTCGGGCAAGCCGCGCCGATGCCAATTCAGCGCCGGGCGGACGAGGGCCCGCCGATGTCCAAGCGGGCGATCATCCCGCCCCGCCCGACCGCCCAGCCGGCCCGGCTCTTCGCGGCGATGTCGAGGGCGTGGAGCCCCTCCGGCGCGGAGAGCGGCGCCCACGTCCGGCCCAGGTCGAGGGAGAGATCCGCGCCGGAGGGCCCGACCGCCACGGCGAGAGGCGGGTCCGTCCCGGGGACGAAGGCCACGGCCTCGCGGAAGCCGCCGGGACGCCGGACCTTGACGGGTTCCCAGGTCTTTCCGCCGTCGGAGGAGACGGAGGCGTTCCCCTCGGCCGCCCCTTCCGCCCTGTAGTCGCCGCCGACGGTGATGCCCGTCTTCGCGTCGCGGAAAGCGACCGAGAACCCGCCCGCCGACGATGATCCCTCCAGCAATCCCGACGAGGCCGGCTCCCAATGGCGTCCCCAGTCGGTCGACCGCCAAACCCGCGAGGCCGGCCCGCCAGTGCAGAGCCAGACCCGTCCTCCCCTAATCGCGAAGAGGCTCGTGCCGGACGCGGCGAAGGCCGCCTCGCCGTCGAGCGCGGCCGGCCGGGAGGCCTCGGGCAGGGGCGTCCAGGTGGCCCCTCCGTCGGCCGTGGAGATCAGGAAGAAGCGGCCGCCCATCGGATCGCCGACGGCCAGTCCGCGCCTCTTGTCGAAAAAGGCCAGGCCGTCCAGGAAGATGCCTGGCGTGTCCTCCCAAAAAGTCCGCGTCCAGATCTTTCCCCCGTCCGTCGTGCGGAAGATCTTCGCCGGACGGGCGACGCCCATGACGATAGCCTCGTCGGGACCGAAGGCTTCGATGTCCCGGAAGTCGGTCGACTCCTCGCCCGGGACGGAAAGCGCGGCCCACGTCGAGCCCCCGTCGACGGTCCTCAGGATCGTGCCGTTCGAGCCGCTGGCCCAGGCGACCCGGTCGTCGACGACCGAGACGCCGCGCAGGCTCGCGGTCGTGCCGCTCGCTTGAACGGCCCAGGACAGCGCGGGAGCCTGGGACCCGGGCTGCTCGGAGACGCAGGCCGGCAGAGCCAGGACGGCGGCCGCCGCGAAAGCCCAGACCTGCATTTTCATGAATAATTCAGGCTAGAGATAGGGATGAGGATACTCGCCAGCCCGGCGCTGGAAATCGAGGATCCGCTTGTTCAAGACGACGCCGTCCTTGATATCGACCGCCCGGCTGATCGTCGGATCGGCCGCCCAGGCTTCGGGGCCCTTGGCCACGAGGCCCAGGTACGGGAGCAGCGCCTTGGAGATCTCCCGGGACGCCGCGCTCCAGAGATAGCTCGGCGTGTGGTCGACCGAATAATAGGTGACGCCGTCGCCCACGGTGAAAACGGGGTTCGCGAAGCTCGTCGGCCGGGCGAAGGCGAAGCCCATGCCCTCGTCGCAGCTGATGTCGACGATGAGGGACCGCGGTTTGAGCCTCCCGATGTCCCCGGGCCCGACGAACATGACCGGGGCGTTCGTGTCCTGGAGGATCCCGTTGCAGACGATGTCCGCGCCGGCCAGCTCGTCGAGGAGCGGCCTCTCGCCCCCGTCCGGGTCCCTGGCGATCAGGGTCCCGTCGCGAGCGGGGTAATAGTGACCATAATAGACATCGGGGTCCTGGTCTCCCACCTGGTGAGGCTTCCGCCGCGTGAACACGTGGAGGTTGTTGAAGCCGCGGCCGTGCAGCGCGTAGATGGCGCCCCGGCTGACGGAGCCGTGGCTCAGGATGACGACTTTCCGTCTCGGGCCGTAGTGGCCGTCGATCCCGAGCAGCTGAAGGCTGTGCAGGACGGCCGCATAGCCGGCCAGCTCGTTGTTCTTGTAGAACACGTGGGTGAGCTTCTCGCCGGCGGGGCCCCAGAGGTTCATGGCTTCCCAGGCGATGAGCGTGATCCGCCGCTCGATGGCCGCCTGGGCGATGGCCCGCTGCTGCACGGCATGCGGCCAGCCGAAGAGCGCCTGCCCGCTTCGCAGGCCTCCGATGTCTTCGGGCATCGGCTTGGGGAGGACGAGGAGGTCGCAGCCGCCGATGAGCTCGTCGCGCGGCGCGACGGACGCGCCTTGCGCGGTGAAGTACGCGTCGGGCAGGCCGTAATCCGCGCCGTACCCGGTCTCGAAGACCATGTCCCGGCGAAGCGGCTCGGGATACCGGGCCAGGTGCTCGGGGAAGACGGGGACCCGGCGCTCATTCTCCTTCTTCGACGTCCTGACGATGCCGATCTTCATGATGCCCCCTGCCTGCGAGTCCGAGCTTCAGGAAAAAGATATGCCTCCGGGTCGCGGGTGTCAAGGCAGGGCGGGAAGGCCGCGGGCCGGTTGACAACCCGCGGCGGCCGGTGATAGGTTCGGCCCATGCGGATCACCAGGCCGGAGATCCTCGACCGGGACGCTATCCGGGAGATCTCCGCGGTCATCGACGGATTCCGCCTGTGGTACCGCGTTC
>Ga0105105_10000978_pt1 | contig 12348 bp, 13 predicted proteins | sample PPLLaktember2015_4_FD_79108 | JGI IMG/M metagenome (GOLD analysis project Ga0105105, IMG submission 79108) | Freshwater sediment microbial communities from Prairie Pothole Lake near Jamestown, North Dakota, USA - PPLs Lake P8 Core (1) Depth... | ecosystem: Environmental > Aquatic > Freshwater >... | reverse complement strand
ATATCCCCCAATAGGCCGCAAACACGGAACCGAATATAATCGGCAGAAGTCTGATAAAATGAGATTTCTTGAAATTCATGATAGGGCAGCCCCGCGATTCACCTCAAGTTCCTGGAATTCGACGCTACACCGGTCACTATTAACGGATTATTTCATAATATCGTCATATAATGTACAAATCACAATATTATTTGTAATAGGCTACAATAAAGGGTAATACGCTCTATTTAAGAGTATTTCATTACGAGAAAGACTGCTCAAAATTAAAACCCCGTGATGGATATCACGGGGTTCTATGTTTATGGTGCGGAAGGAGGGATTTGAACCCTCATGGTGTTACCCGCCACCCCCTCAAGATGGTGTGTCTACCAATTCCACCACTCCCGCAATAAATCTCTGGCTTTACTTATTGTCGCCCGAAGTACCTGTCGGCGGGGTATTGGAAGTCGAAGGCGTGGTCGAAGGCGCCGTTTCCGGCTGGCCGGTCGTGGCCGGCTGGGTTCCCTCGATATTGAAAACATCGCCGCCGGTCGTATCGGCGGGCGGTATCATCTGCTGGCGCGCGGCCTGCTCTTCGAGTTCTCTCTGCGCCTGCTCGGTTACCACCGAAGTCGGTGTATCTGTCGCCGTAGCCGGAGCGCTGCCGGTTCGGTGCGCCGATAAAACCGCCAGGATGCCGCAGTTTATCATAAAGACAATCGCCAGGACGCTGGTAGCCTTGGACAAAAATCCGGCCGCCCCGCGGCCGCCAAAAACCGCCCCCGACAGGGCGCCGCCGCCGAAAGCCCCGGCCAGGCCCTCGCCTTTCGACGATTGCATGAGAATCACGATGATCAGCATGATGCAGACAATCGTGTGAAAAACAATCATGGTCGTAAACAAACCAATTCCTCCGTCAAACCGAATTAATAATTCTGATAAACTCTTCCGCTTTCAGGCTGGCGCCTCCGACCAGGCCGCCGTCGATATCCGGTTGTTTGAACAAATCGACCGCATTCTTGCCGTTGACAGACCCGCCGTATATATCGACACTTCCTCGGCGACAGAGCCCAGGCGACGTTTCAGCCTATCCCGAATAAAAAGATGAACCTCCTGGGCCATATCCGGCGTGGCTGTTTTGCCGGTCCCGATGGCCCAAACCGGTTCATAGGCTATCACCGTCTCCTGTAAATCTTCCGCGGTTATCCCCTCCAGGGATCCGTCGATCTGTCCGCCGATAACCTCCTCGGTTTTTCCCTTTTCCCGTTCTTCCAGTTTCTCACCGACACAGACGATGGGGATAAGACCCTTATCCAGTGCCAGGCGAGCCTTCTGGTTAACAAACCGGTCGGTCTCGGAAAAATACTGCCTTCTTTCCGAGTGTCCCAAAATAACGTAGGTGACCCCGATTGTCAATAGCATATCCGGGGCGATTTCGCCGGTATAGGCGCCCGCCTGCTGGGGATAGAGGTTTTGGGCCCCCAGGAAAATGGGGCTGGCGGTTATGGCCCGGGAGACATCGCTCAAGGCCGTAAAGGGCGGACAGATAATCACGCGATGGTTTTTGCCGTCGCCGGGGTTGCCCAAAAGGGCGACGGCCAGATTGACCGCTTCGGCGTTGGTCAGGTTCATTTTCCAGTTGCCGGCCACTATCTTCTTGCGCATTCTTTTATCCTTTTTATTTGGCGTCGGTCAGGGCGGCCACTCCCGGAAGAACTTTGCCTTCGAGAAATTCCAGCGAGGCGCCGCCGCCGGTGGAAACATGGCTTAATTTATCTTCCAGGCCGGCCTGAGCCACGGCGGCCGCGGAATCGCCGCCGCCCACCACGGTCACGGCACCTTTGCCGGTGATTTCGGCCATCATGCGGGCGATGGCAAAGGTTCCTTCGGCGAACTTGGCAATCTCGAACACCCCCATGGGGCCATTCCAAACGACTGTCCCCGCACCCTGGATTTCTTTCTTGAAAATTTCGATGGTTTTGGGGCCGATATCCAGGCCCTTCATATTGTCGGGGATACTATCGACCGAAACAACCTTGGCCGGGGCATCCTCGGAGGCTTCCGACGCGGCGAGACAATCGACGGGGAGCATAAATTTCAGGGTTTTCTTTTTGGCCTTGGCGATAATTTCGCCGGCCAGGTCGACTTTATCGGCCTCCAGAAGCGACTGGCCGATGTTCTTGCCCATGGCCTTATAAAAGGTGAATATCATGCCGCCGCCGATCAGGATGGAATCGACTTTATCCATCAGATTTTCGATAACATCGATTTTCCCGGAAATCTTGGCTCCGCCCAGTATGGCCACGAAGGGACGTTTGGGGTTGGTTACCGCCTGGCCCAGATATTTCAATTCCTTTTCCATTAAGAACCCGCCCACGCTGGTCTTGATGAATTTGGTGACACCTTCCGTGGAAGCATGAGCGCGGTGGGCCGAACCGAAAGCATCGTTGACATAAATATCGGCGAATTTGCATAACTCACGGGCAAAATCGGGGTCGTTGGCTTCTTCTTCCTTGTGGAAGCGCAGGTTTTCCAGAATCATGACATCGCCGTCGCGCATATTCTGAATCATATCGGTGACCTTGTCCCCGATACAATCGGGGGCGAATTTGACATCCTGCTTAAGAATCTCGGACAGCCTCCGCGCCGTCGGAGCCATCGACATGGTCGGCACGACTTTTCCCTTGGGCCGTCCCAGGTGACTGCACAGGACCGCCTTGCCGCCGTCGGCGATAATTTTCTTGATGGTCGGGACCGCCTCGCGGATGCGGCGGTCGTCGGTTATTTTCTGGTGGTCATCCAGCGGAACATTGAAATCGACTCGCACCAGGGTCCACTTGCCCCGGAAATCGACATCGCGAACCGTCATTTTATTCATATAGTACTCCCCCGATATTTTCATAGGGATAAAAAGGCGGGGGGGTAATCCCCCGCCGTCAAAATTATCGCCTTAGAGCATCATTCTTACCATATCCACCATGCGGGAGGAAAATCCCCACTCGTTGTCGTACCATGAGAAGACCTTGGCGAATTTTCCCGAAGCCTGGGTCATCTTGGAATCGAACACCGAACTATGGGGATTGCCGATAACGTCGCAAGAAACAATCGGCTCCTCGCAAAATTCCAGAATACCCTTCATCGGTCCGGCGGCGGCTTTTTTCATGGCGGCGTTGATTTCCTCGACGGTGACATCGCGGCCCAGAATCACGGCCAGGTCGACCAGCGAGCCGTCCGGGGTGGGAACCCGGATGGCGCAACCGTCCAGTTTCCCCTTCAATTCGGGGATAACTTCGGCAATCGCCTTGGCGGCGCCGGTGGTGGTGGGAATCATGGACAGGGCCGCGGCGCGGGCGCGGCGTAAATCTTTATGGGGTAAATCCAGGATACGCTGGTCATTGGTGTACGAATGTATCGTGGTCATGAACCCTTTTTCGATGCCGAAATTATCGAGAAGGACTTTCGTGAACGGAGCCAGGCAGTTGGTGGTGCAACTTCCGATGGATATGACATGGTGCTTGGCTTTGTCGTAATGATTGTCGTTGACGCCGATAACGAAGGTACCGTCATGCTTCTTGGCGGGGGCGGAAATCAGGACCTTCTTGGCCCCGGCGGCGATATGTTTGCCGGCGCTTTCTTTATCGGTAAATTTTCCGGTCGATTCGATAACGATATCGGCGCCCAATTTGGCCCAGGGCAGAGCGGCCGGGTCTTTTTCGGCCATGATGGGGATTTTCTTGCCGTCGACGATGAGATTGCTACCGTCGTGGCCGACTTCGCCCTGGAAACGGCGATGAATGGAGTCATATTTGAGCAGATGGGCCAGGGTGGGGGCATCGGTGATATCATTGATGCCAACAAATTCCACGTTCGTCCCCTTGGCGGCGCGCATCACCAGGCGCCCGATTCTCCCGAATCCGTTGATACCGATCTTAACTGCCATGTTTAATCCTCCGTTATTAATTAATGACTTATTTCGGTTGAAATATATAGCCTATGCCGAGAGCCAACTGCCAGCCGGAATAATCCTTGAATCCGGCCAGAGGTTTACCGAATTTCGCCGGTGTGATTTTAAAATCGAGATTCAGGCCGACCTGATCGGCCACCGGCCAGTCCAGTCCCGCTCCGACGACATAGGTTAATTTTGCCTCGTTGTCTTCAATAAAATAATCATTATAGCTGTAATTATTATCGATGGCTTCGCGGCTGCCGTAGACCAATCCCCCACCCAGTCGGAGATACGGTTTAAAGGGAAAATTACTTCCGGCCGGGAGGGGATGCAATTTGGCGGAGATCATCATGGAATATATTTTCACCGCCGTAATATAAGACTGCAAGTCGACCAGGTATTCGATATCCCCCTGCGAAAAAACGCCCAGCGTTATCTCCGCCGAAACAGGCGGCTTAATGCGATGGGCATAAAAAAATTCGGTATACAGGGTCGCGTTGGACAATTCCACCGGGCTGAAGTCTTCACCCGTGACGGTTTTGTCCCCGGTCAGGGTCCAGGCTCCGAAACGGATACCTATAAAATGGCTATAGGCGAAGCCGCGTGGGGTCGGTTCAATGGCCGATACCGAGGATACGCCAATTAAAATAAAAATAAACATCACTGCGATATAAGATGACTGTCGGGACATATAATTCCTCTTTTTATAATCCGAGGCTATTCCAGCAGAAGGCACTTTTTGGTTCAACATCTTATATCGCTTTTGGTTCCGGCACATTCCCGATAACCGCTTAATTTTCAGGAGGGATAATATATACCATCCGATTTTTATAATCCAGTACCACCGAAAACGACTCCAGGAAAAGGTTTCCGATACCTCCGGCAATCTCAATGGAGCCGGAAACACCTTTTTGTCCTTCGGAAAGCATCACCGGGACATTTTTAAACGGCCAGGGGCCAATCCAAATTTCCGACGCCACCGCGGCGGTTAAGGCCATCGGACCGCCGACACCGCCGATGCCCTGGCCTAACGTCTTGATATCGGATAACTTATCTTTTAAATTATGTCTTTCTACAAATTCCGGATGGAGAATTATACTTAAGGGATTACCTAAGTCGAGGAGGAAATTAGCCGGGTATTCTCCCACCTTCCCGCCCAATACCGGAATCTTAAGCAAAAGATCGAAAGGAATCCCCTGGTTCAGGCCGCCTCCGGTATAAGTATCTGGATTATATATGGTTATCTTCTCCTGGCGATAGTCCAGGCGCAGAGGAAAACGGGATAAGAAATCATACCCCAAAAGTCCGCACAGGGGCCCGGATTTCCCCTTGAGGCCGAGACCGACCAGGTCCATAACTGCGGCCGTTTGTCCTCGAAGAATTATGCCTCCCAGAGAAAGAGAATCGATTTTTACCAGGCCGATCCCGTCATATCCGGAAATCCCCTTGGCGGCGAATTCGCCGGAAGACTCCAGGGCCAGTTTCGAGGCATAAGCCTGATCAAGAATATTAATCCCGGCCCCGGAATCGAGTATGAACAGGGCGGTGGTATCGCCGTTGACCAGCGGCCGAAGATAAATATGCCCATCATAATATTCGATGGCGATAACGACAGAATCGTTTCCCGCCGGGAAAAAATAGTCATCGGCATTTTTTATTCGTACGGCAAAGAGGGTATCCACGAGGGGGAGATTGAGATCAAGGCTGTCCAATTCGGTCGTAATATTCATTTCCGGGACCGGTGAGACAAATTCATTTCTAAAGGCGACCTCCAACCCTTCGATATCCCTGAAATCCTTCTGATAGGTGAACACTTCGAGTTCATCGATATATTCCGCGGAAATATCCACGCGCTTGTATTTCATATTAAAGAACAACTTGAGAGAATCGCCCCCATCCGGGTAGGCCTTGAAGATTCTATAGGCGATACCGTCAATCGTGGAGTCGGCCAGGAATTCCGGGCCGCCGGCCGGGCGGTTATCCCACAGGTAAGCGAAACTTGTGAGATACAGGGAATTTTTGATTTTGGCCAGATCATGCCCGGTCAGTTCCGAGAGTTGCCCGTTCTGGTCGATAAGCCATCCCTGCATACCGTCGTAAATCTGGGTCAGGCGAAAGACATTAAGATTAATATCCAGGCGCAATTTATCCGGAGCCTGATAATAATAGATCATTCGTCCGGGCAGTCCCCCCATGACGACCCGGCCAGAAGCGGCCATGGTGGTACAGGAGACGATCCGTTGGATATAGCCGGGATCATGCAAATCCGCAAGTTGGTTGCCCCGCGCGGAAAGCGAAGACATCATAATAATCAAGACGACCAGGGCCGGAATAAAGGTACTGATAATTTTTCTTTTCAATTCAATACTCCGTCCAATAATAATCCGCCAGGACCAGAAGGCCTATCAGCGACCAGAAAAATATCAGCGAGGTTCCCCCGTAACTTAAGAAAGGCAGGGGGACACCGGTGACCGGGGTCAGGCCGAAGGTCATCCCGATATTGATAAAAAATTGAAAAAATATGATGGTCGTAGCGCCCCAGGCCAGGTTCGAAGTGAACTTGGAGCGGCATCGCAGAGCGATATTGATTCCCTTGTAAATGATATAAGCGAAAACCCCCACCACCACCATGGCGCCGATAAAGCCGAATTCCTCGGCCAGAACGGAAAAAATAAAATCGGTGTGTCGTTCCGGAAGAAATTCCAATTGGCTCTGGGAACCGCCAAGATAACCCTTGCCGATAATGCCGCCCGAACCGACCGCAATTTTGGATTGAATAATCTGATACCCGGCTTTATTCGGATCTCGCCCGGGATCGAGAAAAATGAGGATCCGCAACTTCTGGTATTCGGCCAGGCTGTTCCAGAAAAAGGGAGTGATAATCCCGAACGCCAGATTGGCGACAACCGTGACGATGCCGAACAAAAGCCCCGGCCGAAGAAATAATAAAAACAGAACCAGAAGGGTTAAATATATTACCCAGGTCACCCAATGAAAAGCCGCCAGCAGGGATACCAGGGGCGAGATAATCAATAACAGATACAGGGGGTTTAAACCCGACCAATACCACATGCTGAACAAGAGGGCGACAAAGACCAGCGAAGAGCCCAAATCGGGTTGGCGCATCACTAAAATGGCCGGGATCCCCACTAACAGGCCGGATATCGCCAGTCGCCAAATCGATTCCGGAGGCCGTTTGGTATAAGCCAGGAAACGAGACAGGGCAATCAGGACGGCTATCTTGCCGACATCGGAGGGGGTCAGATTCAAAGGTCCCAGGGCCAGGGCTCGCGCCGCGCCGGTCTTCGAATAGCCGAAAAATAAAACCACAATCAGCAAAATTACCGAAATCCCCAAAAGCGGGTAGGCCGAAAAATCTATCAGTCTCAAAGGAGTATTTATAAAGGCATAAAACAGGCCCAGGGCCATAAGGAGCCATAGAAACTGGCGGGCGAAATGAGTCGAGGAAGAGCCACTGATGGCATCATAGCGAGCTGAATAGATCAACATGACTCCCAATAGCGACAGGAACAGGGCTGCCGCCACCAGCCGGAGATTGATATGCCGCAAAGCAATCATAATCGCTAAGGCCGGGTCGAGGCCACCTCCTTTTTCAAATGCGCAAATTGGGGAACATTATTGATCAAAAAGTGATGAATTATCTTACCCACGATCGGGGCCGCCGCCTCGGAACCGTGACCGCCGTTTTCGACAATGGCCGTAACGCAAATCCGGGGATCTTCGGATGGAGCGAAAGCCACGAACCAGGCATGGTCATTGCCGTGCGGATTCTGGGCGGTGCCGGTCTTGCCGGAAATGTTGTATTCTTTCTGTCGCCTCCCGCGGGCGGTGCCGCCATCCCCTTGCACCACCAGTTTCAGCGCCTCATTCAATTTGGCCAGAGTCGGCTGGGAAAAGGGCAGTTTAAAGGATAACTGCGGCGCCACCCTAACTACACTTCCGTCGGGATGTCTTATCTCGCGTAACAGATGCGGTTTATAGACCAGACCATTATTGGCCAGACCGCAATAAAATTGAGCCAATTGGAGGGGGGTTACGGAAAATTCCCCCTGTCCAATCGCGAAATTTATGGCTAGGAGAGGCGACCACCGTTTCTTGCCATACAGGCGATCCAGATAGGCGGTACTGGGTGCGATGCCGTCGAATTCGCCTACAATTTCCAAACCGGTTTTGCGCCCAAATCCGCATTTGGTGGCGTAGTCATGCCAGGTGTCAACGCCGAGCATCTGGCCCACCTGATAAAAATAGACATTGCAGGAGTGCTCTATGGCATGAAGCATATTCAGACGGCCATGGCCCCTTTCCTCCCAGCATCGGAAAAAGCGATTGCCGAACTGCATGCCGCCGTAACAAGGGCGCAGGTAGGTATTTTCGGTGATTTTGCCGGTTTCCAAGGCCGCTCCCGCCGTCAGCAACTTGGCCGTGGATCCAGGGGTATAAAGAGCCGCGATCGGCCGATTCATGAGGGGGTGCAGGCTGTCGCCGATAATCCCCTGCCACAGTTCGGTCGGTATGGGTCGGGAAAAAATATTGGGATCCATCCCGGGAAAAGAGACCAGCGCCAAAATTTCGCCGTTCCGGGGATCCATGGCCACCACCGCCCCGCAACAGCGGTTGGTATCGAAATTTTCAACTATAAAGCGCTGCAAATCCAGGTCAATGGCCAGGTTCAAATCCGCACCCGGGACCGGGGCCACCCGGTCTTTGCCGCGGTACGGGCCGATTATCTTTCCCCGCGCGGAGACCTCGATATAATTGGTCCCCTCGATGCCGCGAAGGAGTTGATCGTAGGCTTTTTCTATCCCCTTCTTCCCCACCAGCATGCCGGGCCGATAGCCTTTATCGGGGTCGGCTGCAATCTCCTCCGGTGAAACCTCGCCGATATACCCGATAAAAGATTCGACCGAAGCATCCACGGGATAACGCCGAACCGACTCCACGCTGTACGTTATGCCGGGATAGGCGTCACCCTGTTCTTCCAGGAGAGATACTTCCTCGATACCCAGGCCGCGTTTTATAGGCGAAGGAATGAACTCGCTGGCAAAATTGGCCTTGGCCTTTTTCTGGACGGCGGCCGGATCCATCCCCAGTAGTTCGCCCAACTTCTTATAGGTTATGTCCTTTTTCACTTCGAAGGGCACCACGGAGACGGTGAAGGACAGCATATTGTCGGCGATGATTTTATAGTGCCGATCGTATATAACGCCGCGCTTGGGAATAATCGGCTGAACGCGAATACGATTACTTTCCGATTGGACCTCGTAATCGTTATGTAAAATTATCTGGTGATAGAATAGCCCGATTAAAAGGGCCACCACGGCCAGGCCCAGAAGCCCCATCCCGATTTTGGCGCGCAAGTCTCTATCTACACGATGAGTCTGCATATCATTAAAATAAGGCCTTCACTTTTTGAGGCGTGATGATGCCGTCCTTGAGTGCGAAAAAGATCAAACCCCAGAGAGAGGTGTAAAGTACCGAGGGGAGGATAAACCGAAACAGAACAAAAAATATTTCATCGGTGGAAGTCAAAGAGGTTATCACCAGACGATTGATAAGGACCATCCCCGCCAATATCACCAGACGCGAGACAATTGATTCCAGGTTAATACGATTGCTTAAAAAATTGGCCAGGACGGACAGGACAACCGTCAGAATAACCCGGTAGGGCAAAATATCCGGCGCGGCGGCCCCGGCCACGAGACCGGCCATGAAGCCGAACCACAGGGCTTCCATTTCACCCTTATACAAGGCGGTCAAAACGACGATTAATATGGTCATATCGAAGGCGACCCCCCCCACCGATGTCAATTCACCCAGAATCGTTTCATGGAAACTGATAAGAAACAAGTACATCAGGTAAGGAATGATTTTCATAAGGCGCCGCCTTTTAGAACGTACAACTCCTCAATGCTTAAAAAATTGACATTGGGGCGAAGCCAGACCGATTTGATAATATCTATTTTGGGCGGCGCCACGGAGTCGACCACCGCGACGGCCAGGCCATCGGGATATATCCCCCCCAGGCCGGAGGTTATGATAACATCGCCGGCCTTGACATCGGCATCGGCCGGCAAATTATCGAATATGAGACCTTCCCCGGGAACAAAGCGAACGATCCCGATCTGTCGGCTTTCGGCGATACGGGCCGAGACGGCATGCGACGGATCCGTTAAAAGCTGGACCGAGGCATGACCGGTCATGACTTCCTTGATCCGGCCGACCAATCCGAATCGATTTACCACGGCCTGATTAATTTCGATACCGTCACTGGTGCCCTTGTTAACCACCGCCGCCAGCGGATAACCGTCTTGAATTAAAGAGATTATTTTGACCGGAATGACCCGGTAACCTTCAGCCGGGGCAAAACCGAGAAACTCGCGCAAGCGCTGGTTCTCGCGGCGCGCCTCGGCCAGGGCGTTTAATTGGAGGGAGGCCTCGGTCAGGGAATTTTTCAAACGGCTGTTATCTTCGGCGGCATCGTTCAGGCGGGCGATATTGTTGCGAATTTCGGAAAAAGGATAATAGAATAAAGTCAGGCAGAGGTTGGCTGACCAGGGTCGAAGGTTGCCTCCGCCGACCAGAAGTAATAAAAAAAGAATCGCGACGATTCCATAATTGACATACCGGCGATTTCTGGCGAAAATCGCCGTCATCCATGCCATTGGACTAAGCCTCCCTGCTTAAAAAACCCCGTTTAATCGACGGTATCTATAAGCTGTAAAAGTTCTCCCGGCGATGTGACTTCCAACATCTTCCTGCGGTTGTCTTCGGATTTCATGATGTACGACAAACGAGCCATGACATTCAAATGGGCACCGATAGCATCTTCGGGAGCAGAAATAAGAAAAAACAGATGCACCGGTTTATGATCCATGGCGTCGAAGTCGATACCCTTATCCGAACGGCCGAAAGCGATAACAATACCTTTGGTGGCCTTGGTCTTGGCATGAGGAAAAGCAACGCCGTAGCCGACTCCGGTCGTGACCAGTTCTTCGCGTTCCTTGACATCCTGCAGAAGCTGGCCGGCATCCTTGACAAGGTTTGACTTGGAAATCAGACTCACCAATTCCTCTAAAGCCGCATCTTTTTCTTTGGCCTTCAGGTTAAAAGTTATCAGGTCCTCTGAACAGAATTTCGACAGTTTCATATATTCTCCTTAGCCAAAATTACAAAGATTGGGCTTCATCGATAAGTAAAACGGGAATATCTTCCTCGACCCGGAAAACCAGCCGGCAACTATCGCAAATCAGCCGTTCCTTTTCCCGCTCATAATTCAGGTCACCCTTGCATTTGGGACACACAATAATCTTCAGCATATCGTCAGAAAGCGGCATAATTACCTCCTATTCCCTGAAAACCCCCATGCGGCGGAATTTCTGGAGCCTCTTTTGAAGCAATACTTCGGTCGGTAGAGTCTCCAACTCCGCCAGGGCTGTCAGGATCTCGGCCTTGACGGCCAGAGCCGCAGTTTTATGGTTATTATGGGCGCCTCCCGGTGGTTCGGGAATAATCTTATCGATCAGGTTTAATTCCATTAAATCGGGGGCGGTAAGCCTAAGAGCCTCGGCGGCATCGGGCGCATAGGCGTTATCCCGCCACAGGATCGCGGCGCATCCTTCCGGGGAAATTACGGAATACCAGGAATACTCCAGCATGAAAATCTTGTCGCCAATACCGATTCCCAGCGCGCCCCCGGAGGCCCCTTCCCCTATAACGGTTATAATTATCGGTACTTGCAGGGACGCCATTTCGCGAAGATTTCGGGCGATAGCCTCGGCCTGACCCCGTTCCTCGGCGCCAATCCCGGGATAGGCACCCGGGGTGTCAATCAGAATCACTATCGGTTTTTTATATTTTTCCGCTAATTTGAACAACCGCAAGGCCTTGCGATACCCTTCGGGATGCATCATTCCGAAATTTCGATAAAGTTTCTGTTTGGTATCCCGCCCCTTTTGCTGGCCCAGAATCAAGACCGGTTTGCCCTCGATTCGCGCAAATCCCCCCACCACGGCCTTATCGTCGGCAAAGCCCCGGTCGCCGTGAAGTTCGATAAAATCGCTGGCAATAAGACTGATATAATCCAAAGTGTAGGGGCGGCGGGGATGCCGGGCCAATAAGACCTTTTGCCAGCGGGACAGGCCGGAGAAAATATCTTCCCGCATTTTATCGACTTTTTGCTGGAGTGAAGCGATTTCGTCATCCAATTGAAGATTCGCCCCGGCCGCGAAATCCTTCATATCGAAAATCTTCTTCTCCAGTTCGACTATGGGCCGTTCAAAATCTAAGACTTGTCTGTCTTCCATAACTTTATGAGATCTATCCCAATATTATTTTAAACGTTAAAGATAAAGTATCCGGCCAAAATAACAACTATAAAAAGATGCGGGGAATGGTCGACCTTT
>Ga0105105_10000975_pt1 | contig 12351 bp, 7 predicted proteins | sample PPLLaktember2015_4_FD_79108 | JGI IMG/M metagenome (GOLD analysis project Ga0105105, IMG submission 79108) | Freshwater sediment microbial communities from Prairie Pothole Lake near Jamestown, North Dakota, USA - PPLs Lake P8 Core (1) Depth... | ecosystem: Environmental > Aquatic > Freshwater >... | reverse complement strand
TATTCCTCAACGTTAAAAGGAAAAACATACCCAACAAATTTGTACATATCATTAGCGTAATCCCGCCGGTTAGGCAACATAAAACCAAATGTTTTATCCGGAACGTTTTCCGGAACACCCACAAACAAAGCAAGATCATAGGGTGGCTTTTGCTTAACTCTATAATCGTGCGACCAAACCCGATTCCAATAATAAACACCTAAATGCTCTAAAGGATTTTTTGTCATTGTATCCAAACCGACAAAATCGAATATCATTACAAATGAAAACTTTTTTAATTCAGGATGTTCTCTCATTGCCAGGCTTATCTCGTAAGTTTCATCACCAATCACGATATCATAATTCTTTGATTTTATTATTTTCAGGAACAATTCTATGTTTTGTTTCCATTCTTTTCTTGATTTCATTAAGTATTTGAATAGGTTAAGACTCGCGCCATCTGAAGCTTTCTCTGCCGATAAATTTTCATTTGCATATTGTTCGCATTCCGGGACAAGTTTTTCTCCCGCTTCCAATAACAAAGTTGTGGCTGGATGGGCTGCTAACCAATCGATTTCAATCTCCGGAATCAACTTTCGTAATTCGTTTGCGATTGCTATATCCCTTGTAATATGTCCCAAACCAAGTGATCCGCTGATGTATAAAACATTAATATTTTTAATCATTTTTCTCCTTAAAAAATTGTTTCGTATGCGTTGTACGTTAGTTTGCTTCCATTATCCTTTTTAGATTATGCAATGAATTTTCAATTATCCTTATCCATTCACGTTGTGCAAACATTTTATCAATGAACTTTCCACCAAAATAGAAGGGGAGCTTGTAGTGCTGGATAAAAGTAAATTCTGTATTACCATTTGATTTTCTAAAAATCCACTGAGTCTGGTGCTCCAGACCTTTAAATGATTTTCCAACCCAACCTTCATTTTCTTTGAATTGATGGACTTCAGTTCCTACTGTAACATTCATTCCCAGCACTTTTACTTTGTAAATAAATTTGGTTCCATTACCACGGGTCGTTTCGGTTATTGGCTTGACTTCGGAAACTCCTTCAAAAAAAACCGACCATTTTTTATAGTCAGAAGCATATGCAAAAACTTTATCTACAGACGCTTCAATTTTTATACTTCGCTTTATTTCAGTCATATATTAATCCTCATATTATCTTTGTGGCGGAGGAGGAACCATACATTGTACGCTAAAAGCAAACCATTCATTTTTCAACTTGTGATAAACTGCAAGGCAAAAACCTTTAATAGGCGGTACTTCTTTTCCATCCGGCATCTTTAGACCTGTCATAATAAAAGATGCCTCTTCAACCGCAACATTATCGGCAGGAAACCGAATGACTTCTGGTGTTAGTTTCATTTGTGTTCCTTTCATTGGACCCGCCAGCATTTCTTCTAGACCATTTTGAATTTCTAAACGACCCCGATGAGTAATTCCATTTGCATAGGTATGCGTAGCATTAATATCATAAATAGATGCCACTGCTTTTGCATCACCTTTGTTGTAAGCATCTTCAAATTCCTGAATTCTCTTTCTAACCTCATCTTCTTTTGTTTCCTGTGAAAAAACTATTGACGGAATGCCAACTATAAATCCGATCATCAGCATTACAAAAGTGTGACGAACCAAATTTTCTCTCATTTCATCCTCTCCTATATTTAAAAGAAATATCTATGAATTATGTCTAACTATTTTTATTTGAGTAATAACAACTTTTTGGTTTGGATAAAGTCTCCTGCTTTTAATTGATAGAAATATATGCCGGATGCTAGATCCTTGATTCTGGATTCTCGTCCACCTGTGGTGGAAAATTCAACTTCATAATTTCCTGCTGGTTTGTATTCATCAACCAATGTTGCCACTTCATTTCCAAGAACATCAAAAACTTTTAACGTTTGCCAACTTCCTACTGGCGACTGCCAACTTATTTTTGTGCTTGGGTTAAATGGATTGGGATAGTTTTGTTCTAGTAAAAAATTTTCAGGTTTTAAAAAATAAAAATCGTCATCGCTATCTGTTATCTCAAGTGTAAGTTCTTCGAGGGAAGAAATCATAACCAAAGGAGGACCTTGATGACCACCTGTAACATAAATTTTGTTATTAATTACTCCGCCCACAGATGCTGTCCTTGTTTCTTGCAATGGAGTATGTAAAATCCATGAATTGGTTATTGGATTATACACTTCGTTTATCGAAGTGCTTGTTCCATAGCGTCCGCCAATTATAAAAACTAAATTATTTACAACGGAAGAAGCCATTCCCCAACGTCCGGTAGGCATATCTTCTTTTGGGGTCCAGGTATCGGTTGCGGGATCGTACATTTCGACTTTTTTGTAAAAAACATTATCCCAGTCTTCAGTTGTGCCGCCAATTGCATAGATTTTTCCATCAACAACACAGGCAGAAAGCATATTTCTTGGAGATAGCAAATCAGTTTTTTGTAACCAGTTTTCAGTTAATGGATCGAATGCCATTACTGTTGAAACAGGAGAACTTGAGGCATTTAATGATCCAGCAATAAGATAAATTAAACTATCAACTACAGCAATTCCGCATCCTCCAATTGAATATGGCATATCCGCGATTTGAGACCAGGTGTTGCTTTGCAGATCATATACAAAAATTGAATTGGTAGAATTAGTCCACATACCTGTGGCTCCTCCAAAAACATATATCTTTTCATTAAATGTGCAAACCGCAGCATAACACCTTGCAAGTGGTAAATCTTGTAATGTACTCCACAAATCATTTTGAGGATCGTACATCTCTACTTTCTTTGTAGCTGATGTTGAAGGAGCGCCACCAATAACATAAAATTTATCATTAAGAACACACCCGCTTAGAAAAGTTCTTGCAGTAGGCATACTTGCTTTGTAAACCCAGGTATTGTATTGAGAGTATGAGTTGAAAATAAATATTATTTGAAAACAAAGCATCCAAACTATTCTTTTCATAATGCCTCTTGTTAAATTGAAAATGTTTGTCGAAACTAAATATTTTATTTCTTCACTTCTTCTTCAACTGGTACAAGTTTAAATCCTAACTGGGTATATATTGGCAGTGAATTATAATAAACCCATTCTTCAATAATTTTGCCATCCTCTATTTTCGACATAGCCATACCGTTGAATGACATTTTCTTACCCGTAGCTGGCATATTTTCACCTAATGGTCCATCATTTGTTGCCGAAGCTTTAAATACATTTATTATTCTGTCTTTAAATTTCATTGGTTCATCAAATGTTACTTTAAAATCAGGATATGCATTGTAAACCCCCATAACGAACTTCTTAATCTCTGCCGGTCCTTTTGCATCTCCTAAATCTGCATTGTGCCTTATACAGTTCTCTGAATATAAATTGCTAACTAGTTCAATATCCCCACCATTCCATAGTTTTGTTGACATATCCATCATTTGCTGAGCCTCAGTATCTGTATAAGTTCTCTCCTCCTGTTGTTGACATCCGTTATAGATGAAAAATGAAAATAAAAGAAGTATTAAAAGTGCAAATAACTTTTTCATAGCGATCCTCCGATGAAATAATTAATAAAATATTATTTAACAGCAGGTCTGCTTCGGGAGAGAAGGTCTGAAGTCTTTATTGAGAAATGTATAGCGATCAGTAATCTAGAATCTTACTCTCTCTAAGTAGATAAGAATACTTAATTTTAACTTGCAATGATTTTGAACGATAAACAAGCAACTTTTTGCATTCAACAAGTAATAAAAACCCCCGCTAACTTTCATCAGCAGGGGCCAGTCCAGTCTTAATCTACTCTGATAGATATGTGTAGCTCAGAACTTAAATTTATTTGAGTAGAATCATCTTCTTAGTCTCAGTAAATCCACCTGAAGTTAATTTATATAAGTAGACACCACTTGTCAGCTTATCCGAATTAAACGTTATCTGAAAATTACCCGCTTGTTTGGTTTCATTAACTAGAGTTACAACTTCTTCTCCTATAATATCGTATATCTTAAGTGTAACTAATCCTTCTTTTGGTACTGAGTATTTTAGAATAGTAGAGTTATTAAACGGGTTTGGGTAATTTTGTTCTAATCTGTATTCTGTTGGAATCAGTGATCCCTGATCTTCACCCATTCCTGTTACTTCATTTTCAAGATGTAAAGTGTCGTCTACAGTTCCGTCATTTCCTATATCAACAAGTATTGTAAAAGGAGTATTCGTTACATCTGCCCAATTTGGAATCAACTTGTGTGTTGTGTTTTGATGCAATGTTATATTGCTATTCAAAAATCTTCCGAAGCTGATCTCTGAGGCATAGTTCAGTTCTACCTGATAGTTCTTAGATGAACCAAAAGATATTAAATCTAATGTGTTTTCATCAGGTGTTTCAATCTTCACTGAATCATTCTGCTCTAGTCCAAGCGACCTGAGAATAAATACTCTTTCGCAAGTTGTATCACTGATAATAGTCTGAAGTTTGAAGTATTTTAATTGTGAGTCCGGATTCTTAATAGATATTCCATTATTAAAATAAAGCAGATCAGTTTCATTTTGTTCGGCTTCATATCTGGTATATGTGAAGGACTTATTACCTCGATATATGTGTAAAGCAGCTTTAGCTGTTAAATCTGTAAAGTTTTTTAAATTTATTGAATAGGCGTTTATTGGGAATATGTAACCTAGTGGTTTCCCTATTTTACCATTTTCTATGATTTCAGGAAAAGCGTTTGGCATATTTCTGACAACTACACCTTCGTATATTCCAATGGATTCACCTGAATTGTTTCGTATCAAAATATCTGAATCATATGGTTTGTAAACTCTTATTAAATTATCAGTAAGAGCTAATCGCAATTGTTTAATCATGTCTTCGGTCGGAATAATTGCATCGGTCAGATAGGTCTCAGCAGGATCTCGAAGGTAAAAACCTGTTCCACCTTCCCAGCCATTCCATCCATACTCAGGATCCCAAAACCCTACTCCCCCTAAATGATCAACATCTACAACTATTCTTGCATCTATAAGCAATGGGTAGGAGTTATCATACACATAAACATAATATTTATTGGGATTTGTGTTATCCTGTTCTAGCTTATATGCCAGTATTGAGTGTGCCCCTTGATTATTTGGGTCAGCACTATTGCTTATGATACCCAATGTTCTAATCTGAACAGTATCCTCCTTCAACATTTCTTTTATATCATTTATCGTCTCAGTTGGGGTCTTTTGTAAAGCTACATTATTTCTATAATTAAAGTGAGGATTTCCAAATTGATGTGTGAATAATTCATTTATAACTGGGATTACGTTTACATTTGAAGTCACCTCAACCGGATTTATGAAATCTGGAAAATCTGAATATCTGTTTAAGAAATCTTCTTTCCTTTGGAAAGCAAGGGCATTTGATATTGCTATTCCAAAACAACTTCCACCCCATTCTCTTGAAATTGGTCCCCATATTTCAAGTGCAATGTTTTTATAAATTCCTAGAAAAGTACTCCAATAACAGGTATTGATGCCAAAGGTATTTACAAAAGATATCCAATCTGGGTGATCATACTGGAATGAATTATAAAAAGTACTGTCACAATCAAATTGTGGATAAGGTCTCTCGGTAAATGGGTCTTCTCCGTTGTTATAATCAAACCTTCCATACCACCAGCTTGATGGCCACATATCTTGTGGATTATTTGAAAACCCCCATCTTTGTGTGTTTATATCATACGCCACATAATCTCTGTTCTCGTCTAATTTTGTTATTATATAAGGTTTTATTTTAAACGTGTCACTCTCTGCCAAAATTTCATTTGTACTATTTCTTTCAATTCTTATTATACACATTGTACCAAGAAGTGTATCCGATAAATTCCAGACATACATGGTGTCTGTTGCATTTATTCCTGCATCTATTATTTCAAAATTATTTCCTGAATCTGTGCTGTATTTAATTTTAATAATTTCATTAGCATTTCCGCCTTTCCATTTAATAGTATCCATTTCTCCAGCTATCCACTTTTCACCTTTTAATGGCTTTATAATTTCTACCGTAGGAATAATTTTAGATGTTCTTATATAAGTTGGATTAACTTGTGCGTTACTTAGAGAATGCAAAATATTACCATCCCAATCAATCCTTAAGAATTGCCAAGGGGATATTTGTGATAATGTTGATATTGCCCAAATCTTACTTCCATCTTCTGGATTAATTTTATACACAGAATCAGAAGCACAATACAATTCGTTATTCGACCCTAGGACAAGAGCTCTAACAGGTATATTGTTCTCCCAGATCATTGAGCCATCAGAATTAATTCTTATTAAATTTCCATAATAATCGCCTATGAATATATTATTGTACTCATCCAAGGAAACTCCAAAAGTTTGAGACAAGAGCACAGGAGCTTCCCATTGTAATATTCCACTATTATTATATTTTTTAACAGGGTTTAAAAACCAATTATTATTTGATGATAATACAACATATAGATTTCCTTCATTATCTATTTCAAGATTTTGAAAACCACCTCCAAATTGTGCAACATCGGGATAAATTATTTTTGTCCAAAGTATCCCACCATCTGGCGCATATTTAATAAGGATAGGATTCCAAGATGTATCACTAATAGTTATTCCAGCAGTATAGATATTCCCTGAATCATCACAACGAATATATTGACCAGAACCCCCGTTATTATAAAATCTTGACCAAACAAAATCTCCGTTATATGTATACTTTAATGTTATAATGAACTGCCATCCATCGGTATCAGCAGCCAAACCAGTTATATATACATTTCCGAATTGATCCACCGTCATATCATAGAATGATGCATACGGTGCACTGGCATCGTAATATTCTGTTCGCCATAGTTCAGAACCGTCCGGTGTATATTTTATTAAAGACGAACTGCGATTTAGAGTGCCACCCGATTCCCCGCATAGATAAATGTTGTCAAAAGCGTCAATAGCCATATTATTAAAGTAACCCATCGAATCTCCATAACTTCTTTGCCACTCGACTTCTCCATCTGTATTATACTTTATTAACAAGTAATCGGTATTTAATAATTCAGTTAACAAATATGATGACCCTTGACTGTCAACCTCAAAATCTCTTGGGCTGCTAAAAGGACAATTGGGAAAGTAATCCTGATACCATACAACCGCCTGTGCTTCGATTTTTGAGGGGTTAGAGAGTATAAAAACAGTCAATATTAGTGAAAATAAATCTAGAGATTTCATTTAAGTGTCCTTTTTTAGACTATGGATATAATATTTATAAATAATATTCTAATTTTTATTTATAATGCAATTTTACTTTAAATACATCATTTTCTTTGTTTCAAAATAATCTCCTGCTTTTAATTGATAAAAGTAAATTCCGCTTGCCAACTGATGACTGCCGACTGCAGATTGAAACTCAACTTCAAAACTTCCCGCTGGTTTTTCTTCATTAACAAGTGTTGCAATTTCATTTCCAAGAACATCAAAGACTTTTAATGTTTGCCAACTGCTGACTGGTGACTGCCAACTGATTTTAGTGCGTGGGTTGAATGGGTTGGGAAAGTTCTGTAACAGCTGGAATGTTTTGGGTACATCTGGCGAGTTATTGTCTATATCACTTGCTGTTTGAATATATTTTATCGTTGCAAAATCACCAAGAGTATTTATTCCCTGGCTTGAACCTGTTACATAAACATTGCCAGCATTGTCGACACATATATCATTTGCGTAACTGAAAAAAAGGTTACTTAGAACTCCTCTATATCTTTTTACCCATTCTTCATTTCCATCATTATCATATTTTATAGTAGCATATTCGTTGTCATTGTAATACCCATAAGATCTGCCAGTAACATATACGTTGCCAAATTTGTCTAGTGAAATAGCATTTGCATGATCCTCATAATTACTGCGTTCGAAATAAGTTTTAACCCATTGAAGTTCTCCAGATGGATTATATTTCATCGTTAGAAAATCGTATCCTGTTCCTGATACAAAAGTAGAGCCAGTTAAATAAATATTACCAAGTGAATCAATTGTAATATCCCGCACGGTATCATCCCCGTTTCCGGCTCCCTTATATTTCTTTACCCAAATTGTATCACCGGTTATATTATCATATTTAATAATAACGATATCTAAATCAGTTGTCCCCGATGAATAAAATTCTCCAGTAACATATATATTATCTTCTCTATCCAAAGCCATTGCACGAAAGTAATCGTAATTATTTTGCGAACCATTATATTGTGCAATCCATGCTGTGCCTCCAGATGGATAATATTTTATAGTGACAAAATCAGGGGTTCCCCAACGCCAATCAGTTTCACCTCCAACAAAAACATTTCCCTGACTATCAACTGCAATAGCTCTAGGAATATCGCTTGCATCTTCATTCCCGACAAACGTGTGTGTCCAAACAGTATCACCGTTTGAATTGTACTTAACTGTAAGAAAATTATGACTTTCATAAATTCGCCAACTAACTCCAGTTACATATACATTTCCTATATCATCAATATCAACTTTTAATGACTGATCATGATCTCCTTTATCAATTCTTTTTGCCCAGATAACATTTCCGTCAGAATCATATTTAATGGTAGCATAATCATCATAATTAGTTCCTGCGCTGTTACCTGTTACAATAATATTACCGAAATTATCAAGTGCCATATCTTTAAGCTCACCGCCATAATTTACCGGACTATCATAAAACTTAGCCCAAAGCGTATTTCCATTTGGTTTATATTTGATTAGAGCAAAATCCTGATAGTTTAATACTCTTGATATTTTGCCGCCAACATAAACATAACCGCTATCATCAACTTTAATAACATTTGGATTGTCTATAGCATTAATCGGGTAATTAAATCTTCTAACCCAGGCAGTATCAACCTGTGCAGTTACCTCTAGCCAGAACTGGCAGATGCATAATGAAGTTAGAACTAAAAACTTTAGCATTTTCTTTCCTTTCCGAATATCATTTAAGGAGTATCATTTTTTTTGTCTGAATAAAAATTCGTCCTAAGCTTGTTGAAGGGTCGACTGCTTTAAGTTGATAAAAATATATTCCACTTGCCAGCCGCCTATTGTCTGTAGAAGATTGGAACTCAAATTCATATTTTCCTGAGTCTCTATACTCATCAACAAGTGTCGCAATTTCATTTCCCAAAACATCAAACACTTTTAATGTACCTTTACTGCCCACCGGTAACTGGTAACGAATTACTGTTGAAGGGTTGAATGGGTTGGGGTAGTTTTGTTCAAGATTGAATGATAATTGATTTATTGAGTATTCATTAACCTCTGTTGCAAAGGCGTTAGCGTCTGTGTCTATATAAGTATGAGTCCCCGGGGTTTGGGAAATATCCATTTCATTTGATCCATCAAAATTTACACTCTTTACAATATGGAGGATGTAATCTGTCCAATATAATCTGCTGTTTACTGAATCGATACACAATCCATATACTTTAGCTCCTGCAAAAATTGTATCCACATAATTCCCAATAATGTTTGATGATTTAATTCCATCATCGTCACCCCAATAAATTTTATTATCAAGATATTCTATATCGTGAGGATTATCAACCGGATGAAGTAAATTTGTTAGAGTTCCACCATTAAAATGCCCCATCTTTATATAGCTTGAATAACTTGTACTGCCCCGCAATGTAAACCATATCAGATGATTATCAACATCCAGAGCCAGCCCCCATAAATTAACCATCGGAGTTGTAAATGAATAGATTTGTTCAATTTCCGAATTTATACCATCCATGTTAGCTTTGTAAATTCTATCATCTGCGTATGTGTCTTGAATCCAAAATATTTTTCTGTTAATTAAATCGAGTTCAATATCGCCCACTGATGTAAGATTAGTAACTATATCTTCGATATTAGATCCGTCTGTATTACATCGGATTATTTTTACCCCTCCGCCGCTTATAGGGCATATCCCAATATAAAGTTTAGGTGGATTACTTAACCAATCCACAGCAACTCCATTTGGTCTTTGAGGCATAGTTAATACTTCGCGGTTACTTCCATCCAGATTGGATTTATAAACATTGAAGTTGAATCCCGCAAAATCTGAGTAGTATATTTTCCCACTTTGCGCAATTGTATTAACGCCACTCAATATAATTGACAACGAGAGAATAAAAATTTTATATTTCATTTAACACCTCTCAAAAAAATATTATTATTATTTGAGATATATCATCTTCTTTATTTCAACAAAACTTTGTCTCGAGCCTGTTGATGGTTCAACAGCCCTCAATTGATAGAAATAAACTCCGGATGATGGATGAGGTTTGATGGATGATGTTTTGAATTCAACTTCATATTGTCCGGCGGGTTTGTATTCATCAACCAGTGTTACAATCTCGTTTCCAAGTACATCAAATACTTTTAATGTTTGCCAACTGCCCACTGGAGACTGCCAACTGATTTTTGTACTTGGATTGAAGGGATTTGGCCAATTTTGAAATAACTGAAAAGAACTTATTGAATAATTATTCTTTTCATCAACATTTATTGGTATAGTCCCATTACTAAGAAAAACATTATCAATTAACACATCCTCTGAAGAAACTCCAATATCAAATCCAAGCCGCGCCTCTGTATCTGATGTCTCATTCATAATGAAATAAAAAGAGTATGTTTTTCTATAGGGTGATATTAAAACATTTTCAATATTACTGTAGACAGTCCACGGTTCAGAGTTTTTGCCAACGATTGGTGATATCTCGCGGGTTGCGAACGCATAGGCATCAAATGATAGGTTGTATTCCTTTCCATTCTCTATTGTGAATCCGGCTTGTCCGAGATGAATATCCCAAGGATAATTACCGCCGTTAGTAATAGAAACTGCATACTCACCATCTATTACACTTCCCTGAGCAACTGCAGGATAGTAAGTATTCATAATCCACAACGAATCCCCAGCTGAAAAATCAGCGTTACTAATCTGATTATCTGTCTCAGCAGCTGGGATATTTAATTCAAAGTCATCAAAGTGGTAGTTTCCGGTGTGCCCGCCCATATCAATATTAAAAGATCCTATCGCATTTTCTGGTGCTGTAAATGTAAAATCATGCTGTGTCCAGATGCTTGTAAGCTGAAATGTTTCACTTGTGTACAAGTAAAAATTTGAAGCATTAATAATTGCCGCCGTGATTTCGCTGTTCGTTTCAGATTTTGCCCAGAAAGATGCTTGATATGTTTGTCCTGATTTAAGCTCAAGATTTGTTTGAGAAAGTTGAATATCCCAAGGATTAACACCAGGACTTATGACATCAATAAAAAGACTGCGCGCACCTGATTGTACATCCTGTGTTGAAATAGTAAAATCAGCCTCTGCCGGGTAATAAGCTGATTTATTCCAATATTTTGCTCCTTTTTCAAAATCAGAATTTTTTAACAAATTGTTACTCATCTCAACGGAATATTTTATCAATCGAGTCTCACTATTTATTGTTGAAAACAATTCAACAGTTCCTGTAAATATGCCCCAATCAACATTAATTTGTTGTGTGTTTTGTCCGGCGGTAATTTGAGCTGTATTAGGAACGCTCCATTCATACTCCATACCTGCAATATTAGGTACTGAATATAATAGAGATTGGGTATGGGGCATTACATAGTCAGAGCCATAAAAAACAATGTTCTCAAAATTTTGATAGGCGCGAACATAATCAACTTCCATAATAGCGGGAAAAATAGTGCTGTCGGTTGGATTGCCGACCCAAGCACCACCAACCGCCATATTAAGTATAACATAAAATGGATGATCAAAAGGCCAGGTCTGGAACCCGCTATGTTCATTGTTGAACGTGTAATAATTTTGGTTATCTACAAAAAAGTCTATCTTCTCAGGTGTCCATTCAATAGCATAGAGATGAAAAGCAGTCTCGGCATCTGCAATATCAATGGTACCTCCGCGTGGACCAGATCCGGTGAAGGAATTATATTCCTCACTATGAATAGTGCCATATATTGTGGTGACCTCATTAGTCGGGTGTTCCATAATATCTATTTCGCCGCTGGCAGGCCACCAGCCATATTGTTCATCTTCGGGTAAAAGCCAGAACGCAGGAACAAATCCATCAGTACTTGGCAGCTTTATCCTCGCTTCTATTCTGCCATAACGCCAGTTTACAGTATGTTTTGTTTTAATTACAGAAGCGGTATAATTATATCCTTGATATGATTCTTCTAAAGCAATTAGCTGCAGTTTGCCATCTGCAACTGTGGTGTTCGTTGGTAGATCTGTACAGTAGTGCACGCAATCATTGAATTGCCCTAATTGAAATGACCAAATTGATTGATCAAGTGATGATCCATTAAACTCGTCTGACCAAACAAG
>Ga0105105_10000974_pt1 | contig 12359 bp, 9 predicted proteins | sample PPLLaktember2015_4_FD_79108 | JGI IMG/M metagenome (GOLD analysis project Ga0105105, IMG submission 79108) | Freshwater sediment microbial communities from Prairie Pothole Lake near Jamestown, North Dakota, USA - PPLs Lake P8 Core (1) Depth... | ecosystem: Environmental > Aquatic > Freshwater >... | reverse complement strand
GACTCGGAAGCGGAGCGCAGGCTTGCGGTCATACTCGAACGGGATTCGATGAAATGGTTCAGACCGGCGCGGGGCCAGTTTCAAATCTTCTATCGTGACGGAGCCGATCACCTCGAATACCAGCCGGACTTCGTAGCCGAAACAGCGGATGTGATCTATATGCTTGAAACGAAGGCCAGTGGCCAAATGGAGGATTCAATCGTGCTGGCCAAGAAAGAGGCCGCCATCGGCTGGTGCGCCAACGCCTCAACTCACGCGCAGCGATTCGGCAACAAGCGGTGGCGTTATGTGATGATTCCTCACGACGAGATCCAAACGAATATCACCATGGAGGCTCTGGCGGCACGGTTCGGTCATATGCCCCAGTGATGAAACATGGCTGATAGGGTGGACTCAGCTCACATTGAAATCGGTGGCTGGATGCATCGGTTTGTTCGGCATTATGGGCGAGGGGATCGCCTTGCAAGTCAAGCAGGCATTTCCAGCCAATTATGAAGCACCGCTTACTCTGCACAAGGGTAGTCGAAGGGGGGGGCTTTTTGATCTCAAGTCAGGCAGACTGGCAAGTTAGAGAATTGCTATTTTTTCGGGAAATATTTTACTCCCGAGATTTTTTCAAAATCTGAATCCTGAGTCCAGAGAATTGCATTGAATTCTTTTGCCGTTGCGAGAATTATACTATCCGCCATAGGAAGATTATACTCAAGACTTAGCTTTGACGCGGTAATCGCCAGAGGGGCTGACAGATCAACAACCTTTCCTCTTTGCATGGCAACAGCCGCCTGCAGTGCATCATTCTCATTGGATTCTCGAAGAACTACCTTGAACACCTCATAGATCGTTACCGTTGGGACAACAAGCGAAGCCGCATCATGCAAAGGAGATAGGAAGTACTTGGCATTGGGCTCGTCCGCAAAATAGGAAAGCCATCCGGACGAATCGACGATATTCATACCCTATCTTCCTCACGTTTGAATGCCGTATTGATACCTTTTAGAAATCCTCGCAATTCTTTAAAATCACGTTCGGGTATAAACTCGATTCGCCCTTCATGTTCTACAACCTGCATTCTTTGACCGGGGCGCAGATTTAGGGCTTTTCTTACCTCCTTGGGAATAACGACTTGAAATTTAGGTGATACGGTTACTGTATGCATACTGACCCCCCCATCGATATATTTCGTATTACAATATTATGGTCGATATGGTTTTGTCAATTCCCATTAAGGTGGCCATTAAGGTGGCGAACCGTTAGAAAGGGTTTTGCACTTCGATGCCTCGACTCGCTTCATTATACTATCACCGTTACGGTGATTGCATAATGACGTTGCTGCCGCAATAACTTGCGAAGCAGCTCCGCTCAACGCGCTCCGAAAGCCACTTATCAACCCTCCCGAAATAATACCGTCATGCCGGATGTGATCCGGCATCCAGAAAGCCGCTGGATTCCGGCTTAAAGACTGCCGGAATGACGCAGCGGATTTGGAAGCCATCAAGATTTCAGTCAACTTTTCCGATTTTAGGCCGATTAGAAGTTTATGAAATTTGTGTCGGCCGTATTGGCTTGCCTTTTGGCCTGGATCAGCCCCTCAGGGGCGGCGTTTGCCGGAGGGGTTCCCATCCTGCTCTATCACCGCTTCGGCCCCGTGGTCGCCGACAGCATGACCATCACCACGCCGGTTTTCGAATCCCATCTGAAATATCTCAGCGAAAACGGATACCAGGTCGTCGCGCTGAGGGATCTCATGGGCATGTATTTCGGCAAGGGGATTCCGTCTGATTCCCGCTACGTGGTGCTGGTTGCCGACGACGCCCACATTTCCGTCTACACCACCGCCTTTCCTCTGCTTAAGAAATACAACGCCCACATGACTCTTTTCGTCTATCCCTCCGCCGTTTCGAACGCCTCCTATGCCATGACCTGGGATCAGTTGCGCGAGCTCAAGTCCACCGGCCTGTTTGATTTCCAGTCCCACACCTACTGGCACCCCAATTTCAATAAGGAACGCGCGCGGCTGGCTCCGGCGGAGTTCGAGAAACTGGTCCACATGCAGTTCACCAAGTCCAGAGAAAAGCTGGAGAAAGAAATGGGAGTGAAGGTCGATCTTCTGGCCTGGCCATTCGGAATTTTCGACCCCTGGCTGATGGCCAAGGCGGCCGAAGCCGGCTACGCCGCCGCCTTCACGATCGAGCGGCATGTGGCCACGCGAGACGACCAGCCCATGGCCTTGCCGCGTTTTCTGCTGACCGACAAGGACCGCGGCAAAGCCTTTGAAGCCATTTTGAATGCATCGCATATCGTCGCCAAGAGGGAGGGCAAGAATGGGCAGAGCAACTAGTCGACTAATTTGGATTGCAGTTTTGGCATTGATCTTTCCGGTTTCAGGATGGCCCGATAACCTCTGCGGCGTTAGAGTGGTTGACTCTATTACCGGGCAGGCCGTCAAGGATGTCACGCTGGTTTTGGACGGAAAGAACTTGCCTGCAGACGATCAGGGGATTTTCTCCTTTTCCACCTCAAAGGGCGGCGGAAAGCTGGGGGTGAAGGCCCCCGGTTACAATCGTGTCGAACAGACCTTAGCGAATGCATTGCCCGAAGGGCTCATGGAAATCCGGCTGGCGCCGTTTTCGCCCCGGGCGTTGTACCTTTCCTTTTACGGTGTCGGTTCGAAAGCCTTGAGAGATCCTGCGTTGAAGATGATCGAAGAAACCGAACTGAACGCGCTGGTCATCGACGTCAAGGGCGATCGGGGCATGATCCCCTACCGCAGCAGCGTTTCCCTTGCGGCGGAGGTGGGCGGCCAACGCATCATCACCGTGCGCGACATCGACGGCCTGCTGGCGTCCTTCAAGGGAAAAGGCATTTACACCATCGCCCGCATCGTGGTCTTCAAGGACGATCTGCTGGCGAGCGCCCGGCCGGATCTGGCGGTGAAGACTCCGACGGGAGAGCTCTGGCGCGACCGCGAGCGCCTGGCCTGGGTCGACCCGTTCCGCAAGGAGGTCTGGAATTACAACATCCAGATCGCCGAGGAAGCGGCCAAGCTCGGCTTCGACGAAATTCAATTCGATTATGTGCGCTTTCCGGATTCGCGTTCTCCGCGGTTCTCCCAGCAGAGCACGGAGGACGGCCGCGTCCAGGCCATCGCGGGCTTCCTGCAGGAGGCCCGGGGGCGGCTGGCGCCCTATAATGTATTTGTGGCGGCGGATATCTTCGGCTATGTCTGCTGGAATCTGAACGACACCGACATCGGCCAGAAGCTCGCCCCGATGGCTTCGGCGGTCGACTATCTTTCGCCCATGCTGTACCCGTCCGGATTCCAGTTCGGCATCCCAGGCTACCGCAACCCGGTCCAGAACCCGCATGAAATCGTATACCTGTCGCTCAAGAAAGCCCAGGAACGCACGAAAATCTCCCCTCTCCGTTTTCGTCCCTGGCTGCAAGCCTTCAAGGATTACGCCTTCGACCGCCGGCAATTCAACGGCAAGGAACTGCGCGACCAGATCAGCGCCAGCGAAAAATTCGGCGCGCAGGGCTGGATGCTCTGGAATCCGGTCAATCAATACACGGCCGCGGCCGAGTCCCTCAAAAAAGAGATCCGGACCGCCAGCGTCGGCCCGGTTGCCTTGAACCCCTGAAAATCCTAAATTTGAGCCATGACTTGCTAGCTTGTCAGCAGCTTGGGAATCAAGGAACGTGAATAAAAAAGGGCGGCATCCAATCCATTTTCTACTGGCGGCCGCGGCCGCCTTGTTGTGCGTTTCGCCCGCCGCCGCAGACCTCCTGCCTGAGCCGCTCGCTGCCATCCCCGCGACCGTCGAGGAAGCCATCCGTTCGGGTGAAATCCCCGGCGCCGTCGTGTTGGTCGGCTACCAGGGCCAAGTGGTTCTGCGGCAGGCGTTCGGCCACCGCCGCCTGGCACCTCCCGAGCCCATGACGCCGGAAACCGTCTTCGACATCGCCTCCCTCACCAAGGTCGTCGCCACCACGCCGGCCGTCCTGCAACTCGCGGAGCAGGGACGGCTGGAATTGGACGCACCGGTAAATCATTACTGGCCGCCGTTCAAAAGCCATGGCAAGAACCGCATCACCGTCCGCCAGCTGCTGACTCATTACTCGGGACTCAGGCCCGGACTGCTGCCCAAGCCGGCGTGGTCGGGCTACGATGCCGCCTTGAATCAGATCGCTGCGGACACGCCGCCGCACCCGCCCGACACGCGCTTCATTTACAGCGATCTCAATTTCATCATTTTAGGTGAGGTTATCCGACGTGTGTCCGGACTGGCCCTGGAGGATTACTCGCGGCGACACATCTTCGAGCCTCTCGGGATGACTGATGCGGGATTCAAGCCGCCACGGTCGCTTCATCAGCGACTGGCGCCCACCATGGAGGGCAGTCAGGGCGTGGTGCACGATCCAAATGCCCGGCGCATGGGCGGCATTTCGGGTGCGGCCGGGCTCTTCGCAACTGCCGATGATCTGGCGCGTTTCGCGCAATCCGTTCTGGATGAAGGACGCCACTCGGGCGGAAAGATTTTGAACCCGGAAACGATCAAGGCTATGGTCCAGGCCAACTCCCCCGCCGGCAAACTGCCGGCCCGGGGTCTGGGCTGGGCCATAAGCTCCTCCGCGGGCAACTGGAGTGAGATGCTGCCTGCGGGGTCCTTCGGCCATAAAGGGTTCACGGGCACCCTGCTTTGGATGGACCCTGAAACCCGGACCTATCTGGTCGTGCTGAGCAACCGCGTATATCCCGACGGCGAGGCAAGGCAGGAGACCCTGCGAGACAAGGTGTTCGCGCTGGTGGTGCAGGCCACCGGCCGGCCGGCGCCCAGGTTGCCCTCGGAGGCGCACTCCCGATCCACCCATGTCGAACCCGAGAAGAAAATCTTGGCCGGGGTGGATGTCCTGGCCGCCCGCAAGTTCGCTCCGCTCTCCGGCAAACGGGTCGGTCTGATCACCAATCACACCGGTCTGGACGCCACCGGGAGGCGGACGATCGACATCCTGGCCCGTGCGCCCGGCGTAAAGCTGCGGGCCATATTCAGCCCCGAGCACGGCCTTGCCGGCCAAGCGGATGCCAAGGTTGCTTCCGGCCGCGACGCGGCGACGAGCCTGCGGGTGCACAGCCTTTACGGCGAAACCCGGCGGCCGACATCCGACATGCTGAAGGACCTGGACGCCCTGGTATTCGACCTGCAGGACGCCGGGGCACGCTTCTATACCTACATGACCACGATGGGTTATGCCATGGAGGCGGCTGCCCAGAAGGGGATCGAATTCGTGGTGCTGGACCGGCCCAATCCCTTGACCGCCTCCCGCATAGAAGGCCCGGTCATGGACGCCGGCCTCAAGTCCTTCACCGGGTATTTCCCGTTGCCAATCCGCCACGGAATGACGCTGGGGGAGCTGGCGCGGATGTTCAACGCCGAGTATACGATCGGAGCTCGGCTCACCGTGATCCCGATGCAGGGCTACCGGCGGGAGATGTGGTTCGACGAGACCGGGATCGCCTGGGTGAACCCTTCGCCGAACCTGCGCTCCCTGACCCAGGCGATTTTCTATCCCGGGGTGGCTCTGGCCGAGGCGTCCAACGTGAGCGTGGGCAGGGGCACCGAATCCCCCTTCGAGCTGATCGGTGCGCCCTGGATCGAGGCCGAAGCACTGACCGGCTATTTGCGGGACCGCCAACTGCCCGGCGTTGAATTTGAACCGGCAACCTTCAGGCCGGCCTCCAGCCGCTTCAAAGGGGCAACCTGCAACGGCGTGCGCATGATTCTGAAAGACCGGGACCGTCTGGACAACGTCGGACTCGGGATCGAGATTCTCTGCGCCCTGCAGAAGCTCTACCCGGGCCGATTTGAGATAGACAGGGCACTTCATCTGATCGGTTCGCGTGCAGCGCTGCAGGCGATCAAGGATGGCCAGGATCCGGAAGCAATTGCGGCGTCCTGGCGGCTGCAACTCGACGCGTTTCATCGCATGCGGGCACGCTATCTTCTTTATTAGACGGAATCCCTGCCAAACCTGGACCCCCCCTGGGGCGGCTGAGCGCGGTGCGTCGGCCGGTTCCCCGGCGAGGTGCCGCTGAAATTGAAGTTGTCGGTTTTCGGGAGCAACGTCACGAGATGAATATTGTCGTCTTTTTCATCTCGTCTGCCCAGGACGCAATAAGGCAAATCCATTGGGCGCAGCGGAATCTGCTGAGCGGTAAGCCCTGTTTGAAGGTGAGTTTAAAGTGGCGGCGGGAATGAACCGAGGTCCAAATAAAAAACCTTTGCTGTTGTGGTACGGTGCGGCTATCGCACAATTTGAGAGCCAAAAAATTACGTACAGGCTGTATCTCCAAACTACCATTTCTGCGATTGTTTCAGCCAATCTCAAGAGCCTCTATCCTCCTAACTCCCCAGAAGCCGCAACAAATCTGCAATTCTCTTAATCGATACCTTTGATCTGGCTATACCACCCATCAGATCGATGAAATCCCGCCGGTCATAATCAGCTTGATGACATTTTGATCATTTTGGCGCCATCTTGCGGTGAACTGGGCGGGCTATATTCCGTTTTATAAACCCCCCAAAGGCTTTTTCTGGATAAATGGGCTTCACTTCATCGAAAACAATTATTGTCGCACTTGCAGGAATTACAAGCGATGGAATGCGTCGAAATCGAACACGTTTACTACGAGTGTGGAAAAATAAAAAAACGGGTGGTCATCACCTACCTGGCGACCACATGGCAACCGCCTGGACCGTCGCAGCCATGCATACCGGACCTGACGGCCTTCGACTGTGACTTCAAGGAAAAATGCGGCGTCTGTGCCCGAGAAAGAGAGCAGGTTTCCTGTTGCTGGTCCAGATGCGTTCATCCAGGACTTTCCATGCAGGAGTCGTGGACGGAATAGGCGGAAGCGGTTCCAAATTGAATGAGCAAATGCCCATGACGTCGTTCTTCAAAACAATCTGCATGCTGGCCGGGCGCCTCAGCTCCGGCGCCGTAGATCTCGGCCGCGACATGCGCTGGAGCTACCTGCCGCCGTTGATGGTGTACTTTGCGGCCGGTGTGTCGGGCTTCACCGGCATCATCGAAGCCTTCTTCGTAAAGGAAAAGCTCGGGCTTTCGGCGGCCATGCTCGCCAGCCTCGGCTTCTGGGCCGGCCTGCCGTGGGCCATGAAAATGCCGCTGGGGCATCTCGTCGATCGTTTCTGGCATCGAAAGGCGCTGTTCGTCTATCTGGGAGCCGCGCTGATGGCCGCAAGCCTCCTGATTATGGTCGGGCTGACCGGTCATACGGATTGGATGGCGACGATGTTTCCGTTGGACGCCTGGTACGTCGTATCGGTGCTGCTGGGGCCGATCGGTTTTGTGCTCCAGGACGTGGTGGCCGACGCAATGACGGTCGAGGCCGTGCCCACGGCGGGTGAGGACGGTGTTGCATACCCCGAAGCCGAGCAGCAGCAGATGCACGTGACCATGCAAACCCTGGGCCGCATGGCGATTGTCGGCGGCGGCGCCCTGGTGGCCGGGGCTGGCGGGTGGCTTGCCAAAACGCTTTCCTATGAGGCCATGTACTGGATCTCTCTTGGGATCCCCGTGATCTCGGTGATGGGCGTGCTGCTGGCGGCCGGAATGCGCCGCCGGGGCCGGGCGGCAGAGGTGCCTCCGGCGGGAGCCCCTGCGCTGAATGTCCATATCCTGGGCGCCGGGGCGGCCTTCCTGGTGCTGTCCCTGCTGCTGGGACTCGGTCATGTGCCCTACAACGAGGAGATCATCTTCTGCGGTTCGCTGGCGGTGGTCGTTTTCCTGATGCGCCGGCTCCTGGCCGACCTGGACCCGGCCCGGCGCAGCGCGATCCTCAGCATCGCCATCATCATATTTGTGTTCCGGGCCATGCCCGGCCCCGGCGCGGGCGCCGGTTGGTGGCAGATGGAGCGGCTCGGTTTCGACGAGGCGTTCATGGGGACCCTGAGGCAGGTATCTTCCGTACTGGCGATCGGGGGGATGCTCGCCCTGCGCGGATGGATGGGCCGAAGGCCGGTGCCGTACCTGGTCGTCTTCCTGTCGCTTTACGGCACGGTCATGACGCTGCCGTTTCTCGGCATGTTCTACGGACTGCACGAGTGGACTGAAGCGCATTTCGGCTTCGGCGCACGCACCATCGCTCTCATCGATACCATGGCGGATTCGCCCCTGGGCCAGGTGGCCATGATCCCGATGCTGGCCTGGATTGCCAAGGAAGCCCCGTCCAACCAGAAGGCCACCTATTTCGCGGTGATGGCCGCCTTCACGAACCTGGCCTTGTCGGCCAGCCAGCTCGGCACGAAATACCTCAACCAGCTCTTCGTGGTCGAGCGCGGCCGCTTTGACGAACTGGGGATGCTCATGATGGTCACCATGGTCCTGGGCCTGGTATTGCCTGTGGTGGCGGTGTGGGCATTCCAGCCGGGGGCCAGGAAGAGGACTCCGGGCCGACGCCTCAGGCCGCTCAAAGTTTTTTCCACCGCAACGCGGCCCCAACAACCGTCTCGACAGGAGGAGTAAGCATGCGCAGGAATTATTACCGGGAGCACGCCGCTCAGGCACAGATCCGGATTGAATCCGTCATGGAAGCCATGATGTACTGGTTTCCGGCGGGGTTTGCTTTCATCGGCTGGGTGCTCCACATTTTTCCTAAAATAAAACTACCGATGTGAAGGAGAACATCCCAATGATCACTCAAAAGCTGACAGCTTTATTGGCGCTGGCCGCCCTGTTCATGGTGCCGGGGGTTTCCTCGGGAACAAACACCGCGGATGCTCAGCCCCGGCTGATTCCCCTGACGGATTTTTTCAGGAATCCTGAAACCGCCAATTACACGATTTCCCCGGACGGCGAGCACATCGCCTTCATGAAACCGTGGGAGAATCGGTTGAATGTGTATGTCCGGAAGGTGGGCGAGCAGGCCGAAACCCGGCTGACCGGCGCCCGTGATCGGGACATCGCCGGTTACGCCTGGGCCAATAAAAACCGCATCGTTTATGTGCAGGACACCGGCGGTGACGAGAACTACCGGCTTTACGCAATCGACGTCGACGGGTCCGGCTACAAGGAACTGACGCCCTTCGAAGGGGTGCGGGCCGGTATCGTAGACCCGCTCGAAGACAACGACGCCGAGATGCTGATCCGTCTCAACCGTCGGGACCCCAAGGTCTTCGATGTCTACCGCATCAACATCGCTACGGGCGCACTGGAGCTGGTTGCCGAAAACCCGGGCAACATCTCCGAGTGGCTGACCGACAACGACGGTCGGCTGCGGGTGGCCGTCACCACCGACGGCGTGCAATCGAGCCTGCTCTACCGCGAGACCGAAAAGGACCCCTTCCGGACCGTGGCGACCACGGATTTCAAGAACACCCTCGACCCGCTTTTTTTCAGCTTCGACAATCAACGGCTCTACGTCGCCTCCAACCTCGGGCGCGACAAGACGGCCGTTTGTCTATACGATTTAGGCGCCGGCCAGTTGCTGGATCTCGTCTACGAACACCCCGAGGTGGATGTCTCCGGGCTTTTGCGCTCCAAGGCGCGCAAAGTCATCACGGGGGTCGCTTTCACCACGGACAAACCTCAGTACCGGTTTTTCGACCCCGAGCGCCGGCGGCTGCAGGAGGCGCTGGAAGCCCGGCTCCCCGGGCGCCGGGTGGCGGTCACCGGCATGAGCCGCGATGAGCGGCGGGTGATCGTGCGCACGTTCAGCGACAAATCCCTTGGCGCCTGCTACCTCTACGAACCTTCCAGCGGGCGCCTGGAGAAGCTGGCGGAGCTGAGCCCCTGGCTGAACGAGGCGGAAATGGCCGATGTGCAGCCGATCCGATTCACTTCTCGCGACGGCCTGACCCTACATGGCTACCTGACGCTGCCAAAGGGCGCAACGCCTGTCAACCTGCCCATCGTGGTCAACCCTCACGGCGGGCCCTGGTCCCGGGATGTCTGGGGTTTCGACCCTGAGACCCAGTTCATAGCCAACCGGGGGGTGGGTGTCCTGCAGATTAACTTCCGCGGCTCGACCGGCTACGGCAAGGCCTTCTGGGAGGCCGGGTTCAAGCAGTGGGGCGGCAAGATGCAGGACGACATCAGCGACGGCGTGCAGTGGCTTGTCCAGCAGGGCATTGCCGATCCGAAGCGCATCGCCATCTACGGCGCCTCCTACGGCGGCTATGCCGCCCTGGCCGGTCTGGCCTTCACCCCGGAGCTTTATGCCTGCGGGATCGACTACGTCGGCGTGTCGAACATCTTCACGCTGCTGGAAACGCTGCCTCCCTATTGGGAGTTGGGCCGGCAGATGATGTACGAGATGGTCGGCGACCCGGTGAAAGACCGGGAGCTCCTGAAGCAGGTGTCGCCGGTCTTTCACGCCGACCGGATCAGGGCCCCGCTGCTGGTGGCTCAGGGCGCCAACGACCCCAGAGTCAAGAAAACTGAATCGGACCAGATCGTGCAAGCCCTCCGGCAAAGGGGTGTCGCTGTCGAGTACCTCGTGAAAGACAACGAAGGGCACGGCTTCCACAACGAAGAGAACCGCTTTCACTTCTACCGCCGGATGGAAAGCTTCCTGGCGCGGCACCTGGGGAGTCGTGCGGAGAGCCTGCCGCCGGCCTGAGCTTTTTCGGCGGTCTCCGGTACCAAGGGACCCATCAGGATAGCATGGCCAAGTCTTGTAAAAACGTCACACGCTTTCTTGAGCGACGGCGCATTCGGCTCCGCTTCAGGGCAGAAGGCCCGCGTTCCTAAGACTCGTCTGGGCGGCTTCTGCGCCCAGGCGCTCGACGTAGGGTCTGACCTGATGGATAACGGCCGGACTGAGAAACCGCAGGTCGCTCGTCCATGGGAAGTCCGGCAGGGAGACTCTGCTGCAAGGCGACCGGCCGTAGGCGGCGAGAGCCACCGGCTGGGTCTGGAAAACGGCCACGATGATGTTGGCATAGGGGGCTGCTGTGTTTTGGCCGACCGGCAGCAGGTTGGAAACCCCGGACAGCGCACTTGTCCGAGTGAAGAGCCCATAGCCTTTCGTGGCCGCTTCGCTTTTACCGATATTGAAGCAGTCGTCCTGCGGCCACCTGGCCGTGTCGAAGCTGCTCACCGAGACGATCACATCCAGCCGGTTCTCTTCGGCAGCCTGTTCCAGGAAGGCCCTGAGGCCTCTCGGAAACCACGCGCTGACGGCGCTGATGATACCGGCTGACATCGATTGCTTCCAGTCCTCCGGGGCGTCGTCCGCCAAGGGGATGAACGTATTATGGCCGCGGGCTCTCAGGTCGTTTTCAATCGTCCGCTGGATGTAACCCGGGATGTCCCAGTCGACATCGTAAGAATTGGTGAAGCTGTTGAACCGCAAAGACCCCACATTGACGTGGGTCATCTGCGGCTCCAACACGTTTAGAATCCCGATTCGGGCGCCCGGCGGCAGTTGCAGACGAACCGGTTGGAAACCCGTGCACCCAAGCGCGCTCATCACCATCAGAAACAGTGCCGTTCGAATCGTGCGCATATCGTCTCTCCTTGCCAAGGGCTGTGGGAAGCATGAGGGAAGTTCCGCTTGGCCTTTTCCGTGTGGCCGCTGCGGCTGCATGTCACTTCGATTTTGCGGAAACGTACCTTTGACTAGAGAAAAGCACACGGCTCGGTTTTCCGCCGTCGTGTCGACGCCATTGCCGGCTGCAATATACCAAGGTCCACTGCCTGCTGTAAACCCATAAAGCCGATTCGACACAAATGACTTTTTGGTCATTTTCGGATCATCTGGCCGTGAACTTGGTGGTTTATCATTGGCCCATGAACAAAGCCCGTATGGGCCAAACCCAACTTAGGAGGACAAAGAAAATGACAAGACGTGTTCGAGTAACCCCGATCATCGCCATGCTGCTGGTGGTGGGGATGCTGTTCACCGGCGGCCTGCAGGCCGCCAAGAGCGCTCCTCGCATGATTCCGGACAACTTCAGCGCCCTGGCCGAACAGGTAGGCCCCGCGGTGGTGAACATTCAGGTGGAGAAGACCGGCAGGGCCGACGAGGAGATGCGCCCGTCCGAAGGGCACCCCTTCGGGATGAACCCCTTTGGCGACGAGCGCTTCAAGGATTTCTTCGGCAAGCAGATGCCGCCCCAGGAGCGCCGGCAGGCCGGCATCGGCACCGGCTTCATCATCGACAAAAGCGGCTTTATCATCACCAACAACCACGTGGTCGAGGACGCCGACAAGATCAAGGTGAAACTCAAGGATGAGCGCGAGTTCGATGCCAAGGTCATCGGCCGCGATCCGCAGACCGATCTGGCCCTGATCAAGATCGAACCCAAGGGCGATCTGCCCGTGGCCAGCCTGGGCCGTTC
>Ga0105105_10000973_pt1 | contig 12360 bp, 13 predicted proteins | sample PPLLaktember2015_4_FD_79108 | JGI IMG/M metagenome (GOLD analysis project Ga0105105, IMG submission 79108) | Freshwater sediment microbial communities from Prairie Pothole Lake near Jamestown, North Dakota, USA - PPLs Lake P8 Core (1) Depth... | ecosystem: Environmental > Aquatic > Freshwater >... | reverse complement strand
TTGCCTATCGTCAATTAGCTCAAGAGTTTATAAAGTTAACTAATCAAAATTAAGATTATCAAATAGGGATAGTTATGATATAATAAATTTAATATAAAATAATGATATGAGTAAAAGTCCACTTGGTAGAGGTTTATCATCTTTAATTCCGAATAAAACATCAGATCAAGCATCTAAGGCTCAGATTATAAAATCTGATAACGTTTTGGTATCAGAGGATAAACTAATGGAGGTAAATATTAATCTCATAGAAGCTAATCCATATCAGCCGAGAACAGAATTTTTACAAGAAGAAATAGAAAATTTGGCTCAATCCATTAAGGATAAAGGTATATTACAACCACTAGTTGTGACTCAAATCTCTAAAGACAAATATCAATTAATAGCAGGGGAGAGAAGATTAAGAGCTTCTAAATTAGCAGGGCTCAAAACTATAACTGTAGTTATCAAAGATGGAATTACTGACCAAGATAAAGCAGAGTTAGCTTTGATTGAAAATATTCAAAGACAAAATTTAAACCCAATTGAAAGAGCTAAAGGTTTTGCAGAACTACAACATAAATTTAATATTACCCAAGAATCTATTGCTAAACAATTAGATATAAGTAGATCAGCCGTAGCAAATACTTTGAGGTATCTGCAATTGCCAGAAAAAGTACAAAATGCCTTATCAGTAGGAGACATTACAGAGGGACATGCCAAAATCATTGCTGGACTAGAAAACCAAGAAATACAAGAGCAAGTTTTAGATAATATTATTAATAATGCTTTAAATGTAAGGCAGACTGCTAAAGTTGTAAAGAAAGACCCTAATAGTGCTCAAAATCAAGTTAGCTCAGATGTGAAGCAGTGGATATCTCAGTTGTCTGAGACTATTCATAACAAGGTAGAAGTCAGAAAAAAGGGTAAAAGATATATAGTTACATTAAACTTTTTTGAAGAAGCAGAGATTGAGAATTTATATAAAAAATTATCTCAATAATTAGATATGAATATTCTCAGTATAGATTATGGAGATGTTAGAATAGGTCTGGCTCATTCATCTACAGAGCATAATATAGCATTTCCACTGAAAGTAATTCAAAATAATAGTACAACTTGGAATGAGTTAGATAAAGTGATAAAAGAATATTCAATAGATTATATTTTAGTTGGCCTACCACTTAATTTTCAATCTACTGATACGCAACAAACCCTGAAAGTAAGACATTTTATTCAAGAATTAAAATCTAAATTCAAAATAACAATAGAAGAATACGATGAGAGATTAACAAGTTCTTTAGCTAAAAGATATATTCCAAAAGGACAAAGTATAGATATAGAATCAGCTAGAATTTTATTAGAAGAATGGTTAGATAAAAGATAAATATTATGGAGATAAGTGTAATTATACCAGCCTATAATGAAGAAAAACGAATCACCCCTACAATTCATAGCGTAGTAGAGTATTTGGAAAAATTAAATAAAAATAGCTATGAAATTATAGTTGTACTAGACGGCTCAAAAGATAATACTTTATCAGTAATTACCGAATTGGCACAAACATACAAAACAATTAGAATTATTGATAATAAAACTAATCGTGGTAAAGGGGCTGTGGTTAAACAGGGGATTTTAGAATCAAAAGGAGCTTATGTGTTGTTTATGGATGCGGACAACTCAACTCATATTGATGAATTAGATAAAATACTGCCAGTAATGAAACAAGGAGTAGATATTATTATAGGTTCTAGAGATATGCATGATAGTAAAATCGAGGTCAGACAAGCTAGATATAAAGAAATTTTAGGCGATTTAGGTAATTGGTGGATACAATTATTATTAGTAGGTGGTATTAAAGATACTCAGTGTGGATTTAAGGTTTTTTCTGGAGATGTTGCTCGGCATATCTTTAGCAAAATCAATATGACAGGATGGTCATTTGATATTGAGCTTTTGGCTTTGGCTCGTCATCTTGGATATAATATTAAGGAAATGCCAGTTATATGGTATAATGATGATAGTTCTCATGTGAAATCAAAAGATTATATATATGTATTAATAGATACCTTTATTATAAAGTATAGATTATTTACAGGTTATTATAAATAAAATTAAATCAATATGCCTCAAAAACAAAAGACAACCCAAGAATTCCGCCAAGATATATTTACAAGAGAGTGGGTTTTGGTTTCCACTAATCGTAATGATAGGCCAAATACATTAGTAATTAATGAAACTCAGACTAGTAACTTGACAAATTTAATAAATCCTTTTGCTGATATAGTGACCTCTAAATCAAAAGAAAAAATTTTATTAGAATTAAAGGACGATAGACAAGAGTCACAAATATTTGTCGTTAAGAATCAATATCCTCTATTGAAGGATATCAAATCTCCAGTTTATGAGACAGAAGGTCCATATAGTTTTGTTGCAGGTGAGGGAATTCATGAAGTTGTAATTTATCGTGAACCTGAAACCCAGATTAGAGATTTTTCTATTAAAAAATTAGCTTTAATGTTTAAAGCATTTCAAACCAGAAGCTTGAGTTTAATGAGTAATAAGCAGATTAGATATATTGCTATTGTGCATAATCATGGTCATAAAGCAGGAGCTACTATACAGCATCCTCATTCTCAAATAATTGCCACCCCGATTGTGCCAGACGGAATTGAGAGGATTCTAGAGGGAACACAACAATATCATCGTTCTCATAATAGAGATTTAGCTCAAGTAATTATTGATTATGAGCAAACTGTTAAAAAAAGAACTATTGTAGAGAATAATTATTTTATAGCTATAACTCCATATGCATCTAGAGTAGCTTATGAAGTTGAGATTTATCCTAAATATCCACAAACTCATTTTGCCTATTCTAATAAGATTGAGCTGTATAATTTAGCTAAAATATACAAATCCATACTCAAATCTTATTATGAAAAAATTGGAGATATAGATTATAATATGACTATTATAACAGCCCCTGTAGATGGTAATTTATATAAAGGATTTAGATGGTTTATTCGTTTGACGCCTAGGATAAATTTTGTAGGAGGTTATGAAGTGGGAACAGATACTGATATTTGTGTGGTTGCACCAGAAATAGCTGCCGGAATATTAAGTTAAATATGTATAAAATAAAATTATTACCAGAAAATCAACAACCTAGAGAAAAGTTGATGAACTCTGGAGCTCAGGCTTTGAATTTAGAAGAACTGTTAGCTATTATTCTAGGAACTGGATATAAAAAAGAAAATGTATTAGAGTTATCCAAAAGAATTTTTAAAGATTATGGCTCAAAAACTATTACCGGCTACAGTAGAGTCTCTGATGTGATGATGGATTTTGATTTGCCAAAAGTAAAAGCCTGTCAGCTTTTAGCTTGCTTTGAGATAGGAAGAAGAATATTTGCAGATAAAAGCATAGATATTCCTACTATACGTTCTCCACAGGATGTTTGGGAATTTGTAAGTGATATGCATAATTTGAAAAAAGAGTATCTAAGAGGCTTATATTTGAACATTAAAAACCAAATTATACATGATGAGATAATTTCAATTGGGACTATTGATCAAAGCATAGCACACCCAAGAGATATTTTTGTCCCAGCTATAAAATATCATGCAGCTGCAATGATTATTGTACATAACCATCCCTCAGGAGATAGCACTCCAAGTCAAGCAGACATATCCTTAACAGAAAACATAAAAGAAGCTGGTAGATTGCTATCAATTTCAGTACTAGATCACATTATAGTGACAAGGTCAGGATATAGGAGTATCTAAAGTTTATATGTTAATTGTTAACATATAAAAAAATAGCTTAAATTAGATGTGTTTAGGTCTTTACTAAAATCAAAAAATGATGTATAATGTTGCTAAATAAGAAGCTTATACATGGAACAAGAAGAACAGTATCAGAGATCAAATCAACAAAAAACAAATATCTTTAAGAGTGAACTATTTGATATAATAAAAACACTAATTTTATTTTCTATTATATACTTTGTAATTAAAGGTTATATAGCACAGCCATTTTTAGTTAAGGGAAGGTCTATGGAGCAAACTTTCTCAGACGGTGACTACCTTATTGTAGACCAAATTACATATAATTTTACTGAGCCTAAAAGGTCTGAAGTAATAGTATTCCATACCGAGTTTATACCTGGGGGTAATGAAAAAGAATATTACATCAAAAGAGTTATTGGAATCCCAGGAGACAGGGTAGTCATTAAAGATGGAGAAGTGCTTTTATATGAAAATAATTCAGAGACCCCTACTATTCTAGACGAAAACTATATCATAGATGGCTTAAAGACATTATCTCAAGAGCCTGTAGATATGGTATTAAAGGATAATCAGTACTTTGTTTTAGGAGATAACAGAGGTAATAGCTCAGACTCACGATATTGGGGGCCAGTGGATAAAACATATATAGTTGGAAAGCCCTTTATTAGACTATTCCCATTTAACACAATTACAATATTTACTCACAATACTAATTGATTATGAGAAGACGACGAGGTATAAGAAAAACCCATCCTGTAGAACAAGCTATCATTAATCCAGAGTTTTCAAATATTTGGGACTGTGTGGTTTCAGATATTAGAGATACTCTAAAAAGTGCAGGATATCAAAATAGTGGCTTTGCATTTACTCAAGAAGCATCTGTATTTAGTAATAAGATTTTAAATAAATTAAATATTGGAGCCACAGAATCTTTATTTACTGTGAAATATAAATCTAAAAATACCATCGTATTAGGAGCTCCTGGTCCAATTGGAATATTAAAAACAGTGATAGACAATAATATGCCATATCAAGAGGAACCACTTAAGTTATTTGATTATGGTATCTCTTTGGTAGATGATGATAATAATAGTGCTACTACTCCAAAGCAATTTCATGTATTTAAAGCTGAGTGTATAGGAGATATGAATCCTGTTAGGGATGCCGAAATGATTTTGACGGCCTATCGTATGCTAGAATCACAAGGAATCACAAATTTAGTTGTAAATATTAATGTATTAGGAGATTCAGACTCTAGAGAGCGTTATTATAAAGAATTAGTATTAAAAACCCCCAAAAGATTTAAAAATTTATCAACCTCTTTATCATATAATCCAACCCAGCTATATAATGAGTTATTGAGTTTAGATACAGATGTAAATATTAGAATACCTCAAATCGTAGATTATCTTAGCACAGAAGAAACTCAGTATTTCAAAGCAGTACTGGAATTTTTAGACACTCTAGATATACAATATAACTTAGATTCTACTTTAGCTGGATCTATTGGGTTTAATGAAGGAGTCTATTTTGAAATTATTAGTCAGAATTATCCAGAAATGATTTTAGTTAGAGGAGGGAGGCATAATGAATTGTTTGAACTTTTGGGTGGACATAAGCGCTCAGGTGCTATTGGTATAGAAATTTATGTTGATCTATTATTGGATTTAATTCAAAAAATCAAACCTAATAAATTAACTAAAGGTAAAAAACCTGATATTTTCGTTGCTTCTATTGGGCTTGAAGGACAGAAAAGTGCATTAAAAATATTATCATTAATTCAAAAACATGGATTGGATGTGAAAGAAAGTTTTGGAATTAAAAGTCTTAGACATCAACTATTAAAAGCTAAACAATCAGATGCAGAAGTTACATTGATTGTAGGACGAAAAGAAGCTGTAGATGGGACTGTAATTCTAAGAGATAAAGAAAGTGAGAATCAAGAAATTATACCAATTGATAAGCTGATATCTATTTTGAGTAAAAAGATAGCTAAATAGATATTAATATATACTATTGCAAAAAGTATTATTCTATGATACAATTTATTTTAAAGTCTTAATATAAGGCCAATTTTATTTGGTAAAAATAGTGAAAGGAGGTTGTAATATATGGTAGAAGTAAGAAAGAGAGAGAGAGAAAATGTGGAATCTATGATTCGACGCTTTACTCGACGTATTCAAAAAAGTGAAGTTTTAAGTCAAGCTAGAGCTTCTAGATTTTTAACTAAAGGAAAGTCTAAAACCAAGCAGAGACAAGCTGCAATCAAAAAAGTACAATTTTTAACTGAAAAAGATAAGCTAGTCAAAATGGGTAAAGTTAAATCTACAGAAAAATTACCTAATAAGTATAAACTAAAAATTAAAGCTAGTATCAAATAATATATTGATTTATGTCTAATATTGCCCTTACAATTAAAAAGGATATTGTGCAAGCAATGAAAGATAGAGATGACCTTGCCAAGACTGTACTTAGAACTTTAAGCTCAGAGTTTAAAAATGCAGAAATAGACAAAGGGAGTCCATTAGAAGACAGCGATGTAATTAAAGTTTTGTCCAAACTAGAGAAACAAAGAAAGGATTCCATTCAAGCCTATCAAGAAGGAGGAAGAGAGGATTTAGTATCCTCTGAGATGTCTGAACTCGAAATCATACAACGATACTTGCCAGCTAAATTAACTGATTCAGAGTTAGAACAATTAGTTGAATCTAGTGTAGCTGAACTTGGAGATTCTGCTAACTTTGGGTCTGTAATGAAATTAGTGGTAAGTAAAGCTCAAGGTAAGGCTGATGGGAATCAAATCAAAGATTTAGTTCAAACTAAATTGTCCTAAATTATGGTATTGGAATTTGAATCACAAGTTCCTAATATTCCAGATTATAATAATCTGATAGCTTTATGTGTAGATATATTTAGTCAAAACACTGACCGTAAGTTTCAAGATACGATGGTTAGTGTGGCTATTGTATCAGAAAACACTATTCAAAATTTGAATTCCCAATATAGAAATAAGGATAAAGTTACCGATGTTTTGTCATTTAATTTAATGTTAGATTATTCCACGGAAGATATGACTCTTGGTGAAATTGTGATTTGTTATAATAAAGCTTTAGTGCAATCTCAAGAGTTAGGACATAGTATAGATTATGAAATAGCAACTCTATGTATACATGGACTATGCCATTTAGTGGGTTATGATCATCAAACCGATGCAGATTATACAAAGATGCATTCTAAAGAAGAAGATTTACTAAGAATTATCAAACAACACTATTCATTTTCTTGAAAGTATATGATATAATAAAAAATATAAAAACAATATATATAAATTATGGACCAAAATGAAATAATAGTTGGATTGGACGTAGGAACATCATTCACAAAGATGGCTATAGGAAAGCGTCTAAGAGGTGATAAAAACCCATCTATTATTGCTCTTGGAGTGGCATCTAGTGAAGGTGTTAGAAGAGGTGTAGTAACAGATATTCAAGATGCTACGCGTAGTATCAATCAAGCTTTAGAATATACTTCTAAAATGGTAGAGGAAGATATTAAAGAAGTATATATTTCAATTAATGGAGCACATATCAAGAGTTATGTTGCATCAGAAAGAGTGGCAGTCTCTAAAATAGATGGAGATGTCACAGAAGAAGATGTGAATAGAGTTATTGCTAACGCCAATCCAGGTCCAAGTAGTCAAAATAAAGAAATTATAGGTATAATTCCCAAAAATTATACCTTAGATGAAGAAACAGGTATCAAAAATCCAGTTGGGATGAATGGCATTAGATTAGAGGTAGAGGCTTTAATTGTGGAAAATAATATCTCCTCAACCAGAAATTTGGAAAAATGTATTCATAATCTAGGTCTAAAAGTAGAAGCTCAAGAGATTGGTATAATTGCCTCAGCTCAATCTGTATTGACCAAAAAACAAAAAGATTTAGGCGTAGCAGTAATAGATTTGGGAGCAGGTACAACATCTCTTGCTGTATATGAAGAAGGACATCTGATATATATAGGAGTAATTCCAATTGGAGCCAATCATATCACAAATGATTTAGCTATTGGTCTTCGAACCTCTATTGAAGTGGCTGAAAAAGTAAAGCTAAAATATGGAGTGGCCTTAGAAAAATCCTTAGGAGAGAGTACAAGACTGAAAATTGATTTATCAAAAATTGACTCTGAAGAAGAAGGAATATTCCCAGTAGCTTATATAGCCAGTATAATTGAAGCTAGGTCAAAAGAAATATTTGAACTTATCACTCAAGAATTAAAAAAAATTGAAAGAGATGGATTATTGCCAGCAGGAGTAGTGCTAGTAGGTGGAGGAGCTAACTTGAAAGCAATTGCTGATTTAGCTAAGCAAGACTTAAAACTACCAGTAAAAATAGGGATTCCTCAGGGAGTAGAAGGTAGTATAGCAGATGTAGATAACCCAATTTATGCTAATTTGGTTGGTTTAATAAAATCAGAGTTTGAGCATATAGATTATGGTCAAAATGTAAAGGAGAATAATATATCTAATGTAATGAAAAAAAGTTCAGCTAAAATATTTAATCCAATACAAAAATTATTAAAAATAGTATTCCCAGATTAAAAATTACTTATATGAATAACTTTAATCTAGACCAAAACCCACAGATATTAAATAGCCCAGAGTCTCCAGAAAGGGGGGCCGGACAACAAGTACCTAGTACTCAATTAGGTGGAGAAACACTAATTCCTTCACAGGAACAAGTTGGAGAGGCTCTTGATGATAAGGTCGGTGTTGGGGAAAAAGTAAAAGAGCAAGCAAATTCAGGTTTAGATATTGAAAGTTTATCGTCTCTAATAAACCAAGCTGCTGAAGCAGTACAGAAAGGGAAAGAACAAGCATCTTTTGAGGTGGATCCAGATACAGGTCTATCCCTACAAGGGGCAAGAATAGAAGAATTAAAAGCTAAACTAGAAGATCTTCAGAAAGGTGAAATATCAGAAATTGATAATCCAATTTTGGCAGAAAGATCTAAAGATAAAGAAATTCTACTAGCTAATTTAGCAGCTGTAAATAATGATAAGATAACGATAGATAATCAAATACAAGCTACAGGGGAAAATTTAGAAGATTTAATGAAAGTTAGCCCAAAATTGGGTCAAAAATTAGCGTTACTGCAATCTCAATTAACAGAAGCTGAGCAGAGCTTAGTTCAATATGAGGAAGAGACTACAAGACAACTATTAGAAGCCAGGCAATCAGCTGAGAGTAAATTGAAAAATGAACTAGCATCAACTCAGGAAGCTTATGTTGGAAGTGAGGCGGAATTAAGTGACAGAAAGATACTCTTAGAAATGGGACTACAAGATAATCTCACCAACCCAGAGCAATTATTTAGCGAGCAAAATATCCAACAAGTCTTGGCTACCTATGGACTACAAGAAGGTATGGATAGATTACAGCAATTACAAACAGAGAGTAATGAAGCTCGTGAGCAGGATGCTAGAGCCAAGATTCAAAAAGATAGATTTAATTATTCCTTTGATTATCAAAATAACTCAGATTTAGCTCAAGCTCTAAATCAAGATATAGAAGCCCAATTACAAGCTTTACAAGAACAAAATCCTAACTCTGAGGCAATATTTAGGGCATTAGAATTAAAGGGGAAAGATAGATTAGACTACCTAACTAATTCCAAGGATCCAGAACTACAAAAATTAGCTTTTTGGTTCTCTGAAGGTAGAGGTGATAAAACAGAAGCTGAAATTATAACAGACAATCCAAATTTTGCTAAATATGTGGAGCAACAAACAAAAAAGATATATGCAAAACAACAGCAAGATATCAAAGAGGGTAGATTGGGTGGTCGTAATTATCTAGGTAGTGAAGCGGACAGACAATTACAACAAGAGATAGACACTCGTATAGAGGATCAATTCACTAGAGCTAAAGCAGATAAACTTCAAGCTCTGACAGCAGAATTAACAAGCTTACAATCTGATGAGTATGGAAATCCTTTTGACAGCTTAGACCAGTCTATGTCATCTGATAGAGCGAACCTAAGGCCAGCTGAGATTGATAAATTTCAAGCCGAATTAGCACAAGCCTTACAAGACGGTAGAGTAAAATTTGAAAAAGGTACATTCTCACCAGTTGAAAATATTCCAGCTAAAAATGCAGAAATTGAGCAAGAATTAGACACATTATTAAATACTGTTAAAACTATATTAGAAGCACAAGAATATAATATCCAGTCATTAGCTGAGCTGTCAGACATCTTAAAGAAAATAAATCAAGATAAGGAAACAGCTGAGAACAAACTTTTTGGTCGTGGCAAGAAAAAAGCAGCATCTCTAGAAAGTCTTGCTGGGGTAGTCTCTGAAGCTATAGAAAAGTATAATCAGCTACAAACTGAAAAGCAATCTAATATAACTAAATTTCAAGAAAGTATAGATTCACAAGATAACTTACAACAGGCTTATAATAAATTACCAAAATCTATCCAAGATAAATTATCTAATCTTGAAAGTCCTAGTCTAGACACTATCACTCAAGCTCTTGAATCTGGAGTAGGGGAGATACAAAGCTATGAGACCCCATCAGAAATATCTGAGAGACGCGAGCAAATTTCAAATTTAAAATCACAAATTGCTGAGACCGAAGCTATTACAGTACCAGCATCTAAGACCAACACTTAAAAATCTATTACTACTTTTGAATTAAATTTCCTTCGTTGAGGGGTAGCAGGCTTTGCCTGACGGGGTAGAAAAATAAATTATGAATTGTAGGGGCGACCTTTCAGTCGCCTGTACTTATTTCTGTCCCCCTTTTAGGAGGGGGTGCCTGCAAGGCGGGGGTGGATAATCTTTGAAATAAAATACTAAAATAATAACTGAGGTGTAATATTAAAATCTATCCACCACCAGCACTTCGTGCCACCTCCTCCAAAGGAGGACAGAATTACAACTCACAATTCATCACTCACAACTCATAATTATACCCCCCTCCACCTATACACAACCCATATTTTATGCTAATATACCCTTAATTATCTATATATTTATATTCTATGCCATATCCTACCAAGAAGAAGTCTAAACTCAAGTCAAAGCGTCCAGCATTTAGAAAAGATGTCCCAAAGTCGGCTCTTCCTACTACCAAACATCGACGTAATCCAGCCAATCAAATAGCCAAGCCTAGTAAAGGTAAGGTTTTGATTGATAAAGATAGTAGTCAATATATTTATGGTAAAAATTCAGTCCTAGAAGTTTTGAAAAAATCCCCAAAGAGAGTACAGAAAATTTATATCACCAGAGAAAATCAAGTCAGGGACAAAAGATTAGAGCAAATTTTGGAACTGGCTAAAGAGTCTTTAGCACTAGTACAGTATGTACCCATCCAGAAAATCACAGGACTACTTGAGAAAGAAATATTTGAAGCAGGGGACTATATACATCAGGGAATCGTAGCACTGATTACAGCTGAGCCATTATTAGGGTTAGATGATTGGATTAATAGTATCAAACCTAAGTTAGAGCAAAGTAAAGGAGGTTTAGTCATAGCCTTAGATGAGATCACAGACCAACAGAATATTGGAGCTATTATCCGAGTCGCTGAGACTATGGGAGCTCTTGGAGTACTATTCCCAAAACATCGTGGAGGAATTATCTCCCCAGTAGCCTCCAAGGTTGCTTCAGGAGCTGACAAATATATACCCTTAGTCCAAGTTGGAAATATGAACACAGCCCTTAATACTCTTAAACAATCGGGATTTTGGATATTAGGAAGTGAATGTAATCCTGAAGCGACACCTTTTTATCAATATGACTTTAATAATTTACCAACAGTCTTGGTAATGGGAAGCGAAGGCAAAGGCCTCAGACCAAGTATAGCATCTAGCTGTGATATGCTCGGGTATATCCCAATGTATGGACAAATTCAATCCCTCAATGTAGCCACCGCCACCGCCATTATGGCCTATGAAATAGTCACCCAACAAAAAACTGGTAAGTAAGATTGGGGTTGTATCGGGAAGGTTTATCCTTCCATATCGTAGGAGCGACTTTATGTCGACTTAAGTCCTCCTCCGTCACCTACGGTGCCACCTCCCCCAAGGGAGGACATTGCTTTTCTGTCTCCCTTTGGAGTGAGTCCCCGTAGGGGGAGGGGGGATAGTTGTTAGATTGGGTTTTGGATAAATTGTTATCCACCTCCGGCCTTACGGTCACCTCCTCCAAAGGAGGACGGAAGCACAACTCATAATTCACAATTCATAATTTATTTTAGACATATCCCAAAAATAATCATTTGACAAAAATCGGGGAGGGGGTATAATATTAGATAAAGAAGAAATATATTGTAAAACAATTAACAATAATAAAATTCATAAATATGAACAAAAACAAAAAAAGAGTAAGGAGAGGCTTTACATTATTAGAGATACTATTAGTAATAGCAACAATAGGAATATTAGCAGCCATAGTATTAGTAGCAATCAATCCAACAAGACAAATAAATCAAGCGAGACAAGCAGCAATAAATAGCGATAAGAACACAATAGAGAAAGCATTACAACAAGCACTAATAGATACAGGAAGTTATCCATCAGGACTAGATGGA
>Ga0105105_10000971_pt1 | contig 12363 bp, 13 predicted proteins | sample PPLLaktember2015_4_FD_79108 | JGI IMG/M metagenome (GOLD analysis project Ga0105105, IMG submission 79108) | Freshwater sediment microbial communities from Prairie Pothole Lake near Jamestown, North Dakota, USA - PPLs Lake P8 Core (1) Depth... | ecosystem: Environmental > Aquatic > Freshwater >... | reverse complement strand
TTTAATCACCTTGAAATTGCCGTATTCGCCCAAGGCCTCGTCGATGATATTACAGATATATTTCTCGTCGTCAACGACGACAATGTTCTTCGTTTGTTCGTCTGTCATCGGGCCGCACTCCGCCAAAATAGTTTTTGCCCAATCAAATCACACCACATAAAACGGGGCACTCGAAAGAAATATCGGATATAACAGACATATCCCCACCCGTGCGGAGAAGAATGTATCAAGATATGGCGAAGTATGGGCGGTGGCCTATGCCGGACGGATTTGCCCGGCGGCATGATAAGAAGATCTAACCAGGGGCGCCGAAAAGACTTGCGGAATTCCGCACTGGCGGGCCCGGACGGCCAGAGAATCGAATTCTTCTGGGGAATAATATCGGGCAATCGGAAAATGAGCCGGCGAAGGAGCCAGATACTGCCCGATGGTCAAATGCGTTACACCGTTCCGATGCATATCCGCAAAAACCGCCGCCAGTTCCTCCGGAGTCTCCCCCAGACCGACCATCAGGCCGGATTTGATTATGATATCTTTATGGAATGAAGCGGTTTTTAACACCGAGAGGGATCTCCGATAGTCGGCCTGAGGTCGAACCTGGGAATAAAGCCGGGGAACCGTTTCCACATTGTGATTGAAAACATCGGGATGGGCCTTAACGACCATCTCGACGGACCGGGGATCGCCCCGAAAATCGGGCGTCAAAACTTCGACGGTGGTTTCCGGACAGGCTTCCCGAATGGCGGCGATAACCAGCGCAAACTGCCCGGCGCCGCCGTCAGGGAGATCATCGCGAGTCACCGAGGTCACCACGGCATGCTTGAGGTTGAGAATTTTGACCGTCTCGGCCACCCGCCGAGGTTCATCGCCATCGAGCGGCCCTGTCGGCCCATGGGTGACATCGCAGAATCTGCAATCCCGGGTGCAATAAGGTCCCATAATTAGAAAAGTGGCCGTTCCCGAGGAAAAGCACTCCCCCCTGTTGGGACAATTAGCCTCCTGGCACACGGTATGGAGATGATGCTTTTTGAGAAGTTCCTGGACTTCGCGGTATTTGTCATCGAATCGGGCCCGAACCTTAAGCCAGGCCGGTTTTGTGATTTTGGAAGGTGGCTTCATAAATTGTTCAATTTCCATACACCTGCCGGGGACCAGGCCCCGAATTACTACGGCGTCGAAACTCAAGTTATTAAGTTAAAAAGATTTCAGGCGATATCAAGGGAAAGAAATAAAAATCCAAGGAAGGGAGCCATAAATGGGTCGCAGAGCGTCCGCCTGGCTGACGGCGATAATACTGCTTATGACGGTAGCATCTGCCGGGGCGTCGAGAAAAAGTCCGCAAAAATCGCCGCTGGATAAAAGCGAAATATGGAATATGCACGCCGCCCCGCAATTCGCCACGGCCGAGGCCTGCACGGTCTTGAACCAGGGCGAAATCAGCTGGCGAATCAGTCACTGGCTGGTCGGCGCCGAGTTATATAAATCGCTTCAGGATCCCGGCCAGGTTTGTTCCGGACCCTATCCTTTCACCGTGGAAGCGATTCATATGATTCTCTATGTGGCCAATTTCCCCTGCACTTTATATGTCTCCGTGGACGTCGAGTCGGCCGACTACACCGACGAGCAATGCCCCGTTCCGGGCGAACTGATGTCGATTTCATCGGAGTATATGTTTATCCTCGATAATCCCAATTATAATCTATATCAAATTTCCGTTCCCCTGGATTCGCCGGCCGTGGTTGACGGTCCCTATTTCGCCGGTTTCTATCTGGCCAATATCGTGGATACCACCTGGGGACTGGATATAATCACCGATGACGCCCCGACGCCGTGCGTGGATTACAATATCTGGGATACGACGATCGGTTTCGTGGATCTTAATAATACCGGGTTCCCATCGTTTCCTTCTTTTCCCGGGCGTATATTTCTTTATTCCACCGGAACGACCGGGGGTGGCGGCGGCCTGCAACCGCAGCCGATAGCGACTCTTTTGAAACCGATTTCCAATGAGATTGTGACCGGTCCGCTGGAGGTTTGGGCGGTGGAAGCCGCCGGCAGCGACATAATTGATTCCGTGCGTTTTGACTATCGCGGCGGCGGCGCCTGGCAGAGTTTATTCAACGATGTCGACGGCGCCATGCCACTCCGCAACGGAGTCGATCCCTCGGGGACAGGAGACGGATATTACACCATTTTCGATTATAGCACCCTCACGGAAGGATTGTACTGGATCAAGGCCACGGCTTTCGACGCTCAGGGACGGACTTCGGTCGATTCCCACCAGGTCAATATCGACCCTACTCCGCCCGATCCGACGTACATCAGCCCCGGACAGATGGATACGGTCTGCCATCCCATTACCTTTTCCGCCAGTACGATGGACGAGAACTTATCGGTCATGCGCTTCACGCGGAAGGACGCTATTGCCAATTATTCCGTTCCTGTTGTGACTTTAAACCAATCCCTTTACGGAAATAACAACGGCAATCCCAATGACGGCAACCATGTAGCCTCGGGCGAATACGGCGACTATTATTGCGGCCCGGTGGCGGCGGCCACGGCTATCAAATACTGGTTTGACAAGGGCTACCCCAATTGCATGAAGGAAGGCGCTTATTATATACCGGTCGATACCGTGGTCGAACGGATGGCGACCCTGATGATGACCCGCCAAAAAGGCGGCACCTACGACGACCTTTTCTTCTACGGCTTGAAACAGTACAACACCGCCCACAGCAACCAGTTGTTGATGGATGCCTATCGCGATCCGGACTATTATCTGATTCGCTCCCTGTTTCAGGAAAACGAGAGATTCGTAATCCTGGCCCTGACGGGAACGCCGGGTTTATATCTTCCCCTGACGGCCGTCAACGGCGTTCAGGATGCCTTCGGCCAGTTTGCCGTAACCGTGGCCAATCCCCTGACCGGGACCTTGCTGAGCAGTTATATTCGCCATAACGGAATGGCCGCCCAATTTCTGTACGACGGCAACTGGCTGGATATCGACGCCGCCTTCACCGTTATCGCCGGGACGTACAGCATCACCCTGAATCTTATCGCCAACGACAACAACGGCGCCGACGGTTGGGGATACAACTGGACGACTTCGAACCTTACCGATGGCACCCTTACCTTTCTGACGACTACGGCCGTCGATGCCCAGGGTCGGACCGAATCCGTATCGCATTTCGTGCTGTATGACTGCAGTGCTTCGTATGTCAAAGGCGATTATACGGGTGACGGTAATGTCACGGCCGATGACCTGATCATGCTGATTAATTTTATTTACAAAGACGGCCCGGCGCCGGCCGGCGGAGCGCATCGCGGCGACGCCAACTGCGATAATATCCTGGACATCAGCGATGTCATTTTCGCGGTTAAGTTTTTCTATGCCGGCGGACAGGCGCCCTGTCATTGAGAGAAATTGATATTTCAAAAAGGGCCGATAATCACATCGGCCCTTTTTAGTTGCCTCGCAGAATAATTGTTTCGTCGACTCTGGTCCCGCCTGAAACGGAACCCGAACATGAATCATTTGCGGGATAAGGCGGCCACCGCGGCGCGGCGGGCAATTTCGGGATTAATGCCGCAAATTTCGATGATCTTATCGACCGCCTCGTCGAGATACACCGCCCAGGGTCGGTCAGGGTATTTCAAACGCAGTTCGTCGGTGACCTCATCGGCTATGGTGGCGATAAACTCGGCATAGCGGCGGCGTTTCTCGACTTTCAGATACGGCACCAGATATTTTTTGGCCATCCAGACAATTATGGCCAGAATGATGGCGCCGACACCGCCGGCCAGGTTGATAATGTGTCCGGCGATAAAATCCAGAATCGAGTTCAAAAAGGGAATCAGGGCGATAAACATATAATCTCCTTTCGATTAATTACCAGGTTATAATCCAGTCGCCGGTATCCGGCACCCAAACCCTCTCCCGGAGGATATTGCCATGCTCCAGCCTGACGGTGATTTCATACCGGGTGGTATCCGGTACCAACTGGGCGCTGGGAATGAGGTCGAGATGAAAATACCCCAGCGAGTCGGTCTCCGTTTCGATACTTAAGGGGGAAACGATATTCCCGTTGGTGCGGACGACACCCTGGGGTAGCCGGGCTTCGACCGCGGCGTGGGACACCGGCAGCCCGGCGATATCATAGATAAAGCCGTACACCCGGCACAAGCCGGGAATCGCCGCCGTCCCGGGATTGAATTGAGTGCCGAAAAGGGTATCTACCGCGGAGCCGGCCACGATCAGGGTATCATAGGCGCCGAAAGTGTACCCCGGCGAAAAGGCCAGAACCAAAAGGGTATCGCTATCGAGATTGAAATCCGCCCGCCCCAGCAGATCGCAGGTCCCGGTCGCCAGAAGCGCCGACTGGTCGGAATTTCGAATAATAATGCTGACGCCGGGAATTACCTGGTCAATAGTGCTGTCATAGGCGATTATCCGGTATGAATAAATGCCGCTTCCCCGACCCAGCGACGATACACTTTCATCCAGAAAATACCCGAAACTTCCGGGATATTGATGATTGCCCTGCGGAGTATTCCAGACCGCCCCGGCCGTATGCGATGAATCCAGCCCCTTTTCGGACAGGTTGGAATCTATCCAGCCGCCGGAAACGGTGCGGGTGGAATTTTGCCAGACATAATAGGCGATTTCGATACCGGCCGTCGCCTGCAATTGGTCGGCCCCGAAGGCATTGGAGGCCAGAACGCGGCTGTTGACGGCGCCGTTGCCGATTTCGCTGGAATCCAGGCTACCGAGGACATTGTCGAGATCAAGACCGATATTGTCGGCGGCGGTCAGTTTCGAAATCCAATCGTCCTGGCTTTGAAGCGTATCCAGAACGGCCATCAGGGAATCGATAATCAGGTGAAGACTATCGCTGACCTTCAGGACCTCATCGTGCAGCCCGACCTGAAAAGTGTAAATAAAGGGAGTATACAACGCCGAGTCGGCATCGTAAGCGCCGACCCAGATAAGATACTGGCCCTCCCCCCCGGAACCGTCGATATCCTGCAATTGATCGTGAAATACCAGCCAGCCGTCGGCCTCATCGCAGACTTCATCGGCGGCCTCATACCAGGCATCATGCAATTCCGCGCCATGCCGCCAGACCTGGAGGCGCAGGGAATCAGGGACGGCCAGATTGCCGTCGCGGAAAATTGTCCGCCCGGCCAGAGTAACCTGGTCGGACGACCGGAGCGGCTCGGCGGGGAGAGTCCGGAACAGGCCGACAGCCAGAAAAATAATCATGAAATGGAATGCTTTGGAAAACATAGGCCTCCTCATTGAATCAGAATAAAACGGCGGCGCCGTCCGGTTTCGCCTGTTGACGTAACCGTGTATGTGACGTACAGGGATAATTCCCGGTCCGGGTAATTCCTACTGGGAGCGCTGCAGGGATTATCCGGCGGCCAGAGATCATTGAAATCGCGAATGGCGGCGGCCCCGGAGCGGGTGTCATAACGAAGGGACAAAGCGCTCCCGCCGGTAAAAGCCATAATCCAGTGATCCCCGCCCTCGGAAAGTCCGGCGCTTTCGGCCGCCGGCATCTGGAACCAGCGATCCTGGTTGGCGATAGTATTGTATATCGCCAAGGTGGTATCAATCAGATCCGCGCAGCCGTTGTCGTCGAGATAAACCGCTCCCCCGACCGTCCCGGCCGTGCCGTCTTCATCGATAAAAACGGAAATACTATCGATGTTTCCGTTTTGAGGAGCGGTAAAGAGCCCGCCGCCGGAATTGCCGGCCGACATGTTCATGGCCGAGGCGCCGATATCGGTTTTGCCGAACTGCGGGTCGATAATTACGGGGTATACCGCCCGGTCGATAAAATCGCGGGGAAGCGTCACACAGAGCCGATTTTGCAGGGTATCGATTTTCAACTCGGCTTTGACAGTCAAGCCGTTGATATCCCAGGCATAAGGTGCATAGATATGAAAAGCCTTCCCCGAACCATAAGTTATTGTCCTGATTCTTCTCGCTTCCGGCACGCGGCGATTATTACGCCCGAAAGCATGATAAACGGCATATGACCCGATCACCGAATCGGGACGACTGGCGCCATCGGCAATTTCCAGGGCGGTCAACTCCGGCTGAAAATAGAATGACAAGCCCCGGGTATGAAGCGGAAAGCATAACTCAAGTTCATCTGGTTTGGTGCTTAATATAATTTCCCATTCCAGGTTGCCGTCAGGTTTCAGGTAGAAGTTATCGCCGGGTGCGGTCTCGACCTGAAAAAGACATTCATTCTGCCAGGCGGATAGCGACAGAACTCTTTTATCCGCGAGAGAATCAACCCTGGCCGTCAAGGCGCGGCCCCGGACGGAATCCTCGGCTGGACAATCGTCCATATTGTAGATTCGGGAAGCCGTGTTTTCACCCCGGGAATTCCCGCCGGCGATTGCCCATATTCCGAGGACGAACACCGTCAGCACGAGAATTCGAGCCACGAAGGAACCAGGAGATATCGCGAGGTGGATTTTCATTTGGCATCGCTCTCCCTGGTCTTAAGGCTTTTTTCTTTCCGGGTCAGTTTATCGGTGCGGATTTTATCGATCATTTCCCAGAATTTCTTCTCATTTTTCCCTTCGATAGATAGTTTTCGTTTCATTTCCATCACCTTTAGAAGTTCGCCGATTTTGGCGAGGGTTTCATCATTTTCCAACATTCGGTACAGGCGCGATTGCAGAGCCTCCAGCATTTCGAAGTCGGTCAGTTCGCTTTTTTCAGCGGGGCTTTCATGCGGCGTCGTTTCCATCAGGGCATCTCCATGACGATAAGGTCCACGGTTACCGGGCCGGGAGCATTGGGATCGCGCGCGATTTGAAAGCCCAGATTCGAACCGGTCCCCGTTAAGAAGGCCGGGTACTGCGACCGGGGGGAGATAATCACCCGCGCGTTGGGAATGGCGTCCGGCAGGTGATTGCCGCGGATATCGGTCAGGTCGGCGAAGGCGACCTCCTGCACTTCTCCCCCGATTCCGGCGGTCCCGAAATAGAGTCGGGGAGTTTCTTCGTCGTCATGCACGGTCAGATAGTTCACGCGGGCCGATTCGGTCAATCCCCAAACGGAGAAATCGCGCACGGCCCAGATTCTTCGTCCCAGCAGATAAGATAAAGAGTCCATTCAACCTCCCGGATTATCAGGTTCGTTTGGGGCCGCTAAGCCGGTTTGACGGGGGATGAAAATCGGCTATGAGGCGTTCGTAATCGTGACGGTATCCCTCGGCCAGAGCCAGCCAATTATCTCCCCGCGCTTTGCCGGGCGAGGTCTGCACCAGATCATACCCGGCGGCAATTTGGCAGAGTATCGAAGTCGCCAGAAAAGTGGCGGCCGTCTGTAACGTGGCGTCGGCGCCGAATTTCCGAAGAGGGTCGACCTCTTTTTCGATTATGGCATTGGCCGCGCCGACAGCCTCACCGACGACATCTTCGTCAAGGGCCCCCGATGCCATCTGGTAATCGACCAAGACCATCTGCCCCGGCATGATATGACCGGCGGCAAGGCGCCGGATGGTTCCTCGCTGGCAATCGACGGCATAGTCGGTGCCTTCGAGATAGGCCCGGTAATAATAATACCAGACGGCCACATCGGCACCCTCGCCGAGACCGCCCTCGGGAAGGCGGTAAATCAACCCGGCTTCATGATCGACGGCGTAATCCAGGTGTGGCGTGTAGAATTGTCCCAGCGATGAATCCGAGGCCACCGTGACGGAATCATGTACCAGAAGGCCACGGTTCAGGGCCACGGGATTTTCGCCGAGAATCTTCTGCTCAAAAGCGGGCGCCGTCATCATCACGGCCTTGACGGTCAGGGAACCGGGAACGATACCGCGGCCGGGAAGCGTGATACTGTCAAGACCCTCGAAAATAATTTCAAGATTGCGCCGCCGGGACATCGGATACTCTCCGAAAGGAAGGTACTTGCGAACCAGTTCGATATTGGTATAAGGCATTTTATCCCTCCCCGATCGCGAGCGCAGTTAAATTCGGCGCCGCCGTTATCTGGCTTCCCACCGGCCTGGTGGAAAAAGGCGTACCCACGGTGGCTTTTATCCAGAATAATTCGTTCCCTTCCACCGTGACTTTTTGCCAGTCGCCGGGTATGGCGGCCGAATCAGCCCAAAGGAATTGTCCTTTGGAGGAAGTTTCGAAAGCCCAGCCTCCGCCCGAAGGTTCAAAATTGGCCCAATTTTCTCCGTTGAAATATTTCCAATTGACCGCCCCGCCGGAACCTTCGGTGGCCAGAATAAACCGGACAAAAAAGAACCGTTCGCTCAAGCCGAGATATAAACAATCACCGCTCTGTTCCAGCAGGGCCGATGATTGGGAATGATAGATATCACCGCCGGTGATATTTCCCGCCGCCGAGGTTTTATCTTCGATAGTGCCGGAGGCGGCATTGTAACATAGGACTTTGTCGAAAAGCCGTTGCGACCGTTCCACCGCCAGCGGCGTCGTGAATATTCCTTCATGGAGCCGCGAAACCATGGCAATATTCTGACCGGCGCCGTATGATTTCAGATAGAAGACAAACGGAACATTATTGTAATAGCGGATCTGCGGTGAGATACCGCCGTCGGCATCGACGGTATACAATCCGCTCCAGGATTGACCGTCGAATTCACGATAGTGAATCGCCCCCGAGACAAACGCCAACCCCAGGCGGAAATTCCCGGCCGAGGACAGGTCGAAATTACTGTCATAACTGCCGCCGGAATCGATATCCTGCTCATCTTCCCATGAAGAAATTTCGAAATGCTTGCGGCGGCAGGCGATCCGGTCGCCGCCCGTGGAATAGGCGGCATAGATATGGTTTCCCATCACCGCCAGACGCGGCGAGGCCGAAGACGCTCCCGCACTCAAGGTTACGCCTGCAGACCAGTTGGCCCCGAAGTCATCGGAATATTTCACCGTTACATGGTACAGGCCGGAAGAATAACGGCTCCAGGCACACCACAGGGTGCCGTCGGGTTCATTAACCAGAGAAGGATAGAAATTGTCATCACTGTCGTTGACCAAAACGGAACTGCCGGGCGACCAGACGCCGACAATATACGCCAGGTGAACGAAGACCAGATCCATATTGCCGGAGCGGGTATATACCAGCGCCAGGGAATTGTCATCCGCAAGGCAGGCTTCGAACGGCTGGTCGGCCGCGTCACTGACAATTAACTGGGGGATACTCCAGGCGATGTACGGGTAATCGGCATAAGTTAAACGGATTTCGGAAGTGGTTTTGGCGAAAAGGACGACTATTCTTCCGGCGTACGGTCCGGCTTTTATTTTAAACACTTTGCGACCGGGACTGATACCGGCCGGATACCCGGCAGAACTATCGGAAAGATATTTTTGCATTTAAAATATTCCCCTTTAAGGTTCGGCGGGATTTTAGGCCCGCCGAATTGTTAAACCGTCATCAGGTGTGGACGATATCCAGCACCGCCGAGGCCTCGTTTATGATCTTGGCATAGGCCACGGCCTCCGTCACGACCGCTTCCTCGAAGCGTTGCTCGATAATCTTGTCGTACTCCACCATCAGCGGTTGGGTGATGATTTCCTCGACCGCGAAGCGGGAATCGAGTCCGACCAGGTAATCGGTCGGGACGGTATCGCACCGAATCAAAGTCGCCCCCAGCGGGCTGAACAATTCCCCCTTGTTCTGGAACCGGAACCCGGCCAGTGGGTCTTTGAATTCCTCCAGGGTGAGAATGGTCTTGAGGTTGTTGATATGCCCGACCAGGGCATTCATCTCGAAGGGTGCGAACTGCGCCCAGAGCGTGATCAGGTCATCGTAAGTGAGAGTTCCCGAGGTTTCATTATTGATGACCGCGGCGGGATTTTCGTTGCCGTCGCCGTTTATCAGACAATCGACGGCCAAACCGATTTTATCGGTCTGCAGCCGGAATCCGATGTACCACAAAAGCACCCGGAACTGGGCCGTGGTGCGGTAACGCAGGGACTTATAACTGGCCTTAAGTCCCAGGCCGTATTCGGGCACGTTGATGGCGTGATTCTGCTCGGTGACAACCACCTGGGGAATCTCGGCGCCTTCACCGATGGGCCGAAGCGACAGGTGCGCCCCGGTAGCCACGTGAAAAGGCGTGTAGCGGTTGCCGGCCACGACCGTGGAATTGGCGATTAAGGCCCCCAATTCAGGACGCATGGCCTGGCCCTTTTTGATTTCCCGCAGTATGAACTCGGGCATCAGGGTGGCGGCCTTTTGATAGAATTGATCCACGGTGGTGGGATTCTTGCCGCCCAGGCGAATTCCGGCCAGGGCCAGTTGCCGCTCGAAAGCGTCGAGGACCGAATCCGGCGCGGAGGGATCATACTCGGCTGTCTCCAGGAGTTCCGAGAGGGTCAGGCCGCGCGATTCGGCCTCGAGATACATATCCCGGGTGATATGAAGATCGGCGGCGCGGGGCAGGTCGACCGGGCCGGCCAGTTCCCGCTCCATCAGATCCCGGTGCGCTTTTTGGAAAACCGGTGCTGAAAGAAATTGTTGAAAGTTCACGATATGCCTCCTTAACCCAGATAGATGGTGCAATCGGTGGTGCCGTTGACGACCAGGACATGGCCGCGGGCGATATTCCCTCCGGCCGGGTCATAACCGGCCAGAACCGGCGCCTGCTTGACCGCGCCGTTGGCGCCCCCGACCACGCGGTTGTTTATGTCAGGATAGGTGGCGCTTATCGGCAGGCGGCAGATGCCTCCAATCTGCACCGTGGCCTGACGCTCCCCGTCATCGGCGTCGGTTAAAGTCAAGGCAATCAATTTGCCCAGAACCACCGAACCATCGGTGCCGGGACCGACTTCCAGATTCCCGGTCAGGGTCACCGCCCGGCCGATATGAGCGTCTTTGAGGTCATCGACACCGGCGGTCTGCTTGACGGCGAAAGCCGCGAAGACCGGGGCGATGGTTTCCAGATTCTGCGGACGTATCGTCATTTCGTTTTCTCCTTGTGAATTGTTTTCAAAGGCCGGGGAAAATCCCCGCGCAAGGCCGGGACGAAAGATCCCACCGTTTCATGAGACGGACATTGATCCCCCACTTGTACCGGGGGTATCGAAATCGAATTAAATTTTATAAACCTGCCACTCTTCGGGCCGCCCGGGATATTTGCGCGACGGCATGAGATATTTGAAACTGGCCGGAAAATTATCGCGAAAGCGGGCGACGGTCCGACCGTACAGTTTAGTCAATTCTTCCGCCGGTATTTCGTCGGGGGAATCAGCCAGTCGAGCCGCCAGTCCGGCGTCATCGTCATTGTCACGGCAGGCCAGATTGGCCTTAACCATACCGGTGATGCGGGCGATCAGATCTTTTCTTAGGCATTCCCGTTCATCCTGGAAACTCCCTGATTCGGCCAGCGTCTCCTTGAGTTTCTTTAAAAGGGCGGTCAGAGAATCGAAATCAAGCGTCTCCACCGCTTCTTCGGAAATGATGCGGCAGGCATTATCCAATTCCGGAAAAAGGTCATTGGCATTGATCACGGTTTTTCTCCCCAATTTTGCGACAGGTAAAATTCTATCCGCCCCAGGCGGTTGTCGATATCGTTTTTGAAGGCAAAGAACTGGTCTTTGCTGACGGTCCCCTCGCGGATAACCACTTCCAGACGGGCCAGTTCTTTGTCGAGAGCCTCAACGATAGCTGTCTCGGCTTTCTCGGCCAGTTGCATTTTGAGACTGCCGATGGTCGTGTAGTACGCCGCGGTCAATCCCAAAAGAGCCATGATGAAATTGACCACGGGGCGATCCAGGACAAATTTCCAGAAGTTCTTTTGACTATTGAGATTCATTAGAAGTTTCTCCCGGCAGGGCTGCCCCCGCCTTGTAAAAAAGGAATTTATGACAATGGTTGATGACGGCCGGACGCAGGATATACCGACCGGATAATGTCCCCCCCAGATCCAGATAAAAGGCGTTGCCCCGTCGTTCCTGCCGAATAATATTATTCACGGTACAAGGGCCGTCGCTTCGGCCATGACATTCCGTTTCTTCAGCCAGGAACCTTTTTCCCGAAGCCAGGGCATCGGCATTCAGATTGGCGATTCTGAACGATCGCGGGGAATTGTCATCCGCCATCGAAATCAGGAGAGCGCCGCTATCGCTGATCGCCGCCCCATGGCCCTTGTTTTTTGTCCTTGGGACTGACTCCGATAACGAATCAAAACGATCGGGAAATTCGAAGTCGCCGCAGAGGTCGGTTATTCGCCCGGACGAAATATCAACTCGGGGTCCGAGAAACTCATTTGGCGGAAAGGCCAATTCCACGACATCGCCGGCCTGGTACTGCCGCACGGAGAAGACGGAAATCGCGGTGGCGCTTTCCGGTGGATCCGCCGCCGT
>Ga0105105_10000970_pt1 | contig 12380 bp, 8 predicted proteins | sample PPLLaktember2015_4_FD_79108 | JGI IMG/M metagenome (GOLD analysis project Ga0105105, IMG submission 79108) | Freshwater sediment microbial communities from Prairie Pothole Lake near Jamestown, North Dakota, USA - PPLs Lake P8 Core (1) Depth... | ecosystem: Environmental > Aquatic > Freshwater >... | reverse complement strand
CACCCGACACAAAATCCTTAAAGCAGGCGATGCCCTGAAACCCCTTTCAGGGGGGCTTCTGCTCGGCATTCTTTACAGCATCGTCCTTGTCCAGCATCCGCTCTACACCGAGAATCAGAACACCAAGTTCCTGCATGCGGCCGCAACAACCGGCCAGGGATTTCTCGAGCACGACTGGATGGCCAATACCATCGACCCGCTGCCGCTTTTCAGCTTTCTTGCGGAGTCGCTTTACCGGGCTGGCGCCATAGAACTGGTTTATATCCTGTTCGCTCTGCTTGCGGCTGTTTTTCTGTATGCGATGACCGGCATAGCCGACCATCTCTTCGGGCTGAAACGGCATGCGGCCGCAGTGTGGCTTTTTCTTGCTGTTCTCTTTCTCGAATACAAGAACATCCAGCTCGGATTCGGCACGCAGTACCTTCTGGGACACTACTTTCAGCCATGCGTTTTCGGCGTGTTCATACTGCTTTCCATCGAGCGTTTCCTTGCAGGCAAACCCTTATGGGCATCGGCATGGCTCGCTCTTGCGGCGGCGTTCCATCCCGCCTATATGCCCTCGGCACTGCTGATACAAGGCTCATACACCGCCGTTACCCTCGCGAGGCAGAAAACAATAACCGGTGAAGCCGTTCTTCCTCTGCTGCTCTTCATTGCACTTTCGACGCCGCTGGTGATCCGTTACAAACTGCTTTTCGCACCCACATCTCCGGCGATAGCGGCCGAAGCCCTGACATTCCTTTCCGAACAGCGCATCGCCGTTCATACGAAAGTGAGCAACTGGCTGAATTACGAGGATTACATCGGTATGGGGCTTATTGCTGTGGCAATGATTGCCTCAAGGAGAACCGTGCTATTCCGGGTCATGCTGCCGCTTGCCGCCCTGATTCTGGTGACCGTCCCGTTTCTGTACTTCCATTCCTGGCCGGAACTGGAAGTGCTGACTCCCTGGAGAACTTCCGTCGTGCTGCTCCCTCTTGCATGGGCGATCCTTGGCGGGTGGCTGATCGTAAAACTGTTTCCCCTCTTCGAAAAAAAACCGTTTTCCGTACTCACGGCCAAATCCGCAGCAGTGATAACCATTGCCATAACGACGGGCCTGCATCTGCCCGTGCAGTTCAACAGTTTCTCCGCTTACGGCAAAGCACCGGAGATAGCGGTAATGACCTTTGCAAGGCAGCATACGGTCTCCGGAGACCTCTGGCTGGTGCCGACCAGAAAAACGGAATTCGAAAAAGTCAGGATGCAGGGTGGCATACCGGTTCTTGTAAACTGGAAAACCCATCCCTACAAAGACCGCGAAATAATCGAATGGTACCGGCGGAATCAAATGGCGGAATCATTCTACCGTCATGCATGCAAAACCGAAAGCAGCCTGATGCTGCGAAAGCTCGCGCGGCTTTACGGCGTAAATCACGTCATTCTTGACGCACAAACCCCGCTGCTTGCATGCCCTGAGGCGAAGGTCATCTTCCGCGACAGCCGTTACGTGGCCATAGAGCTCCCGCAGGCATGGTCGGCGGCTCACAAAAAGCACCCTTTCAACAATCAGGCATATCGTCACGGAAACATGGTATTATAGCATCGCACCGAAGATCCCGGCATCCCTCGCATAACATGTACGCTCTTTTTAAGCATAAGCTTATGCTGCATCAAGAATCCGGGAATATTTTTATTACAAAACGCCTGCGGGCAACACCTCTTTGAACGAACCGACGCAATGTGGCAATCAGTGCTTATCCGGCGGGCCCTGCCGCTTACCCTCTCCTGGCTGCTGCTTATTGCGGCGGGAATATCGCTCGATTACATCCTTCATCCGGCCGGTCTCGCCTGGATAGGACGGCATCTGGGTGTTGCCGGAACCGCATTTGTGGCAGCATCTTTCGGCTATTCAGCCCGAAAGAAAAAAATTGTGCAGAAAGGGACTGTCAGATTTTTTCTCAGACTTCACTGCAACGCCGGATGGATCGGCACGCTCATGATTGTGGTTCATTCGGGAATACATTTCAATGCGCTCCTGCCATGGATGGCAACGCTGTTCATGATGACGGTAACGGCCAGCGGGCATGTAGGGCAATATCTCGTAAGAAAATTACGGGAAGAGGTGAAGATGAAAAAAAAGGAGCATGGCATCGATAACAATCCGGATGAAGATCCCGAAGGGCAGTACTACTGGGACAGCGTCACCATGAAAGCGCTCGAAAAATGGCGCACCATTCACATGCCCATCGTTTCCGTGCTGCTCGGGCTGACGCTGCTGCACATCCTTTCCGTCATCTTCTTTCTGAACTGGAGGTGAACCATGAAACCGCTGTACGTTTTCATCCTTTGTCTCGTCATCCTTTCGGCGCTGGCCATAGCCCTGCCCGATCTCCTGCTGAGTCCCGGCCCGCTCCTGAAAGGACATGAAAAACCGGAAACATCCTGCCTGAGCTGCCACAAGCCGTTCGGCGGAGCCGCATCCGCCCGCTGCATTACCTGCCACAAGCCGGAAGATATCGGCATCAGGAATACCGTCGGCATTCTGTTGCCGAAAGACACCGGCAGGGTTGTTTTCCATAAGGGTCTTGCGGGAAACTCCTGTATGGAATGCCATACCGACCACAAGGGGGCTGACGCATCAAAAGCGTTCAAAACCTTCAGGCATGCATCGCTGACAACAGCACTCCGGAACAAGTGCATCACCTGTCACAAGGATCAAATACCCGAAAATCCTCTCCATCGCCATGCGAAAGGAAATTGCTCCGAGTGCCATACGACAAAAAAATGGAAACCGGCGACATTCGATCACAAACAGTTTGCTGCCTCAATCAAAAAAGAGTGCATCACCTGTCACAAGGCTGACCGACCCAACGACACCCTTCACCGTGAAGTGACTGCAAGCTGCGCTGTATGCCATGGTACCACAAAATGGAAACCGGCGACATTCAGCCACAAACAGTTGGCTGGAGGAAAACAATGCATCAGCTGCCACAAGGCTGACCAGCCGAATGACAATCTGCATCGTCAGTCAGGTGCAAGCTGTGCGGCATGCCACGGCACAAATCGCTGGAAACCGTCAACATTCAACCATGACCGGTATTTCAGGCTTGACGGCGATCACCGGGCGAGCTGCAGAACCTGCCATACGGCTCCGGGCGACTATAAAACATATACCTGTTACAACTGTCACGAGCACTCGCCGGCTAACATCGCCGCCGAGCACCGTGAGGAAGGCATCTACCGGTACGACAACTGCATGAAATGCCACAGAAGCGGAAAATCCGGCCGGCATGACGATTAGAGAGCCTTGTGGGCCGACAGCCTCGATGCCGCAAGAATCGCCGCGACACCCGTGACGGCGAGCTGAACAAGCGGCAGCAGCCCTACCCCGAAAACCGTCGGCATGGAGGGCAGATAGCGCCATGCGTGCAGGATGTGCAGAGCGGCGTACTCGGTCGAGAATGCCGCACAGAGAGCCGCAACGACGAACACCGTACCGTTGCGGAAGGTGATCTTCCACAGAAGGGTACGGCACAGCAGCGAAACGAGCAGGTAGAGGCCGGAAACCGCAAAAGCGTCATAAACGGCCATTTCAAGCATCATGGGCACATAGCCTGACGCGGCTGTCCCGGGATGATCCCGGTAGAGCAGGCCGTGCAGGGACTCCCAGAAAAAATTCAGGAAAAACGCCGCTGTCCAGAGCGCCGCAAAAAAAGATGTCTGCCGTTTTCTTTTCGTGTCCATTCGTATGCCTCCCGATTGATAAACGCCCGGAACGCCCTACTCGATCCCGCCGCTCACACCGGGACCGGAAAGCCGGCTACGGCCGCCGGAAACCCGATGCACGCGGATTCGGGCGGCTATGCGCTCCTTCAGGGCCGGAACATGGGAGATGATGCCGATGACCTTGCCGTGCTGCCGGAGGCCCGCCAGGGTCTGCAGGGCGGTATCGAGCGCCTCCTCGTCGAGCGTGCCGAACCCTTCGTCGAGAAAGAGCGAATCTACCCGGACGTTCCGGCTCGACATCTGCGAAAGCCCGAGCGCGAGCGCCAGACTCACGATGAAGCTCTCCCCTCCGGAAAGGTTTTTCGTGGAACGCACCTCCCCTGCCTGCCAGGTATCGATCACATCGAGACCGAGCGGCTCCCTGCTCTGCACCAGAAGGTAGCGGTCTGTCATGGCGGCAAGCTGCCGGTTGGCGTGGCCGATCATGATTTCGAAGGTAAGTCCCTGCGCGAAGTTTCGGAACTTCTTGCCGTCCGAGGAACCGATAAGCTCGTGCAGTGTCGACCACCGGCCGCGCTCCTTCTCCTGTGCGGCAAGCGCGGCGGTTTTTTCGCGAAGCAGCAGCGCCGCCCGCTCATATTCCTCCAGGCGGAGCTTCAGGGCGGCAATATCCGAACGGAGCGAACCGAGAGTGCCGGAAAGCCTTTCGAGTTCCTCCTGCAGCACTTCGGAAGAGCTCCCGGAAAGAGCACGGGCCTCCTCCTCACGGAGCTTCTTCTTCCGTTCGCCCTGCAGGGTTTCGAGTTCGAGACGTCTTGCGCCAAGCTCTGCCGCCTGCTTGTCAAGCTCTGCGATCTGCGGCCTGTCGAGCCGGGCCGAAAGAAAAGATTCGAGGCTTTCGAAGCTGCTGCCGGAAAGTTCACCCTCAAGTCCGGCCAGCTTCCTGGAAATCGTCGTTTCCCGTTCTCCTGAAGTGGCGGCAAGCATGGCCACCCTTTCCGAAAGGGTCACAATCTGCTGCGAGGCTCCCTCGCGAGCGCCTCTCGCCTCTTCGAGCGCCTCTTCGGCGTCATGCAGAGCCGCTGCCGTGCGCCGCTCCTCCTCATCGGGATTTTTCGCTCCGAACAACAGGGCGCGATGGTGCTGCAGACCGGCAATCGCCTCCCGTTCGGCGGCCAGAGCCGAATCCTTTTGCCGCCAGTCCTCACGGATTGTTTTCAGCAGCTCCTCCTGGACACCCCGGTTCCCCTCCAGAACCGTGATGCGCTGACCGGCTTCGACGTTCCGTTCATGGGCCTCCCGCCAGCGTTCGAGTCGGGACTGCAGCAGCAGGAGCGCTTCGGAATAGGACAACGCATCACCGGCGGCAATGTCGTAAGCCGCAAGCTCTCCATTGAGTACCGCCTCAACGCTTCTGCGTTTCACCATGGCGGCGGCGGCGATTTCGCCGGCTCTGGCGGCTTCCGCTTCGGCCGTTTTCAGCCCGTAGGCGGCTTCCTCCTTTTGGCGCAAGGCCTCCGTCAGTCGATGCTGAAGGTTTTTCTCCTTCTGGATAGCCACGGCATGGGCCGCATCGATCCTCTCGGCTTCGGCAAGAACCTCCGTCTGCTTTGCGGCAAGGAGGCGAAGGGCGGAAAGCGCCTCACCGACGCTTTCCGGCGAAAGGGTTCCGGCGAACGAAAGCGTTCCGGCAAACTCCCGGCACCAGTGCCGATCCTCTTCAACGGCTTTGTGCAGTTCGTCCTGCTGCCCGACGAGCTGACGGAGCGCGGTCTCCGACCCGGCCGCCGCAATACGCAGCAGGGTAATTTCCTGCCCTCTCTCCTGCAGGGAGAGACGGGCCATACGAAGCGCATCGGTTGCCCTGTCCGTTGCTGGCCGCTCTTCTCCGGCAAAAGGGTGGTGCGTGGAACCGCAAAGAGGACAGGGCAGGCCCTCCCGGAGCATCCGCCGCTCATCCTCGAGCGCCCTGATTTTGCCCTGCAGTTCCGCCTCCCGCTGCAGTCCCTCGACCAGCTCCTCCTCCTTGCGCTGAAGCTGCGTGATCCTCTCGAGTTCAAGAGCGCTCCTTTTCAGCTCCGCCTCCGCAGCAGCGAGAGCCTGCCGCATCGACGCGGAGCGTTCCCTGAAGCTCGCGAGCTGAACAAGGCGCGCTTGAAGGGTTTCATGTGCCCGGATCCGTTCACGAAGAGCGTCGGCCTCCAGACGCAGTTCGCGAAGGCTGCCTCCCTCGAGAAGCGTTTCAAGCCGTCCGGAAAGCTCTCTCCGGAGGTTCAGGCAGTTCCGGAAATCATCCTCGGCCTCGGCTGTCGCCGGAGTCAGCTCCCGAAGGGCGATTGCGGCCCGTTCAAGCTGTTTCGAGGCATCGTCGAGCGCCTTGCGGGCATCCCGCTCCTCAGCTCCGGCCGTCCGGCTCTGCCGCACCTTCTCCCCGATGCCGCTCAGTGAAGCTGCAAGTGCGCTGTCGGCCGCATGTTCCGAAAGATAGCGCCCTGCATCCGCGAACGTTTTCCGCTCCAGCAGGAGCTCCCGCTCCGCAACGGCAATCTGCCCTTCCAGAACCTCGATCCTCTGCTGCAGAACACCGAGCTCGCTCTGCGCCTGAAGGCGCCGATCCTCTCCAGCGGCAATCTGCAGATCGAGCGCCCTGACCTGGCGCGCTACTCCGGAGAGCGTCTGCGCCTCTTCCTTGAGAAGGCGCAGCTTCCCTTCCGCTTCGCAAAACGCTCCGGCACGCTCTTCGAAAACCGTTTTTGAAAGCTCCAGCTCCCGCTCCGCAGCTTTTTTTTCCTGAAGTTCACCCTCCTGAAGCTGCCGGAGCTGCAGGAGGGCCGTATAAGCCGGTTCGAAACGGGCGGCCCGCACGGCTTTTTCCAGGCGCTCCCGGTCGGGATGAAACCGCTCCTCCCTGCTCTGTAGCTCCCGGAACTCCCCGTCCATACCGGCCAGCTCGGCTTTCATGACGGCAATCTGCCGGAGCCACCGCAGAGCAGCCTCGGCCCGGCTCTGCCGGCCGGCGGCGGCGGCTTCCTCTACCTCCTTTCCCTTCAGGGAAGCTTCGATTTCGGCAAGTTCGCCCTCTCCCGGAAGGCGGATTCCGGAACATTCTTCCCTGAGAAGATCGAGCTTCTGCTGCTCCAGGCGGTTGCGTTCGTGCACCTTCACCGATATGAGCGAATAGATCGCCGTACCGGTAATCTGCTCCAGCACCGGAGCCCGCTCATCGGGCTGGGCCTGCAGAAATGCCGTAAATCCGCCCTGCGCCAGCAGCATGGATCGGGTGAACTGCTCGAAGTCCATTCCCGTGCGTTCCACAACCGCCAGAAGGGTATCCTGCACTTTCGATTCGATAATCCTGCCTGTCGAATCGTCGGAAATTTCGTGCTTCTGGGACTGCAGGGAACCCTGGGGGTTTTTGCGTGCGCGGTGCTGCGACCAGTGGCACCGGTAACGACCGGCTCCGGTTTCGAACACCACTTCGGAAAAACACTCCCCGGTGTGTCTCGACATGATTTCATTGCCGCTCATGTTGACCTTTTCGAGGCGGGGAGTCTGGCCGTAAAGGGCAAGCGAAACCGCATCGAGAATGGTCGTCTTGCCCGAGCCTGTCGGTCCGGTAATGGCGAAAATCCCGTCCGACACGTACTCGGGAGCGGTAAAGTCCACAAACCACTCTCCGGCAAGGGAGTTCAGGTTTTTAAAGCGTAACGAGAGAATTTTCATACCGATGCTTCCGCCCCCTATGGAAATGGTGGCCCAAATAACTTAAAATACGGCTCTTCAGAGACAAAACCCTCCCTGCTACCCCTGCCGTAAGCCCCTTACCGCCGAGGCAGCTTGCCGTACCAGCACCTGAGCGGCCCCTGCTCGATCATGATGGCGCAATAGTTGCACCTGATGCAGCGCGAAGCCGTCCGGCGTCCATCCTGCAGTTTGCGGACAATATCCGGCTCGATAATGAATGGACGCGACATGGAAATGCAGTCGATTGCACCGCTTCCGAACGCTGCGGCAATATCTTCCTGCTTATGAATGCCCCCGACCACGATCACCGGAATCGAGATCGCTCGCCTGATGGCCCGGGCGGCATCGACGTTGTAGTTGTTCACGGGTTCCGGAAGGCGCATGCCGAGACGCAGGAGCGGCGCAACGACCTTTCTGAGCGGCACAGGCATTGTGGCGAACCTGAAATTGCAGGCAAGAAGGGGCTCGACCGGCAGCTCGGGCCCCCGCATGATCGAAAGCCCCTCCTCCACGGTGCCGGACGATACTTCAATGGCCGAACACCCCGAGGCTTCCAGCAGACGGGCGATCCCGACCGATTCGGCGATCCGCATCCCTCCGGGCCTCCGGTCGTAGGCGCTGATTTTGGCCAGCACGGGAAAATCTCCCAGCTCCCGCCTGATGCGCAGCAGGATTTCCGAAACGATGCGGAACCTGTTTTCGAGCGAGCCGCCCCAGCGGTCGCGCCGCCGGTTGGTGTAGCCAGAAAGAAACTGCGCAAGCAGGTAGCCGTGCGCCAGATGAAGCTGCACCCCGTCGAATCCCGCGCGCGCGGCACGTCCGGCAGCCGCCGCGAAGCTGACGATGATGGCCCCTATCCCCTCCTCGTCGAGTTCCCTGGGTGTCTCTTCGTTGAAAACCCGGTCTTTCAGGGCCGAAGGCGCAACGGTCTTCATGCCGGTTATGGCCGAACGGGTCTGGCGGCCGCAGTGGGCAAGCTGCAGGATGATCGGCGTGCCCTCTCGATGGACGGCATCGGTGAGGTGCCGGTAAGCCGGAACGAGGCTGTCGTCGTGCATCATCAGCATACCGGGCAGGCTGCTCCGCCCGTCCTGCTGCACCCCGGCGTAACCGGTGATGATGGCCCCGGCGCCACCGCGGGCGATGGCCGTGTAAAGCTTTTCATGGGCGTCGGTCGGGGCTCCGCTGCCATCTGCCATGCCTTCATGCGTGGCCGAACGCAGCAATCGGTTCCGGAGGCGAATACCGGATATGGCCGAAGGGGTGAAAAGATCAGGGTGCATCATGCCGTTCAACATCTCATTCCGGAATACAAAACCTTGTCGATCCCGCCGAAAAGCGGATCATCGCGATTGTGGCGCAACGTTAACATTATAATAATGATTCCGCTCCGCACCGCCGCAACGGGTAACATCCCGAAAGGCTGGAATTTCGTGCTTCCGGGCGAAACGTTTTTATTTCGACGCCATACCGGAAAGAGCCTTTACGATATTGTCCACGACCTGTTTGTCGAAGGTCGTCGGCATCAGGTTATCCGCAGTGGGAACGATCGAGCCGGCTATCGCATCGGCGACGGCGATTTTCATTTCCGGCGTTATCTTTTTTATACCGGTCTGTAGCAGCCCCTTGAACAGGCCGGGAAACACCAGCGCGTTATTGACCTGGTTCGCCATATCCGAACGGCCGGTTCCCACAATGCAGGCCCCGGCCCTGAAGGCCGCCTCCGGCATGATTTCGGGTGTCGGGTTGGCCATGGCGAAAATGAACGGAGAGGGGTTCATGCCTGCAACCATCTCCTCCGTTACGATGTTGCCTACCGAAACGCCCACAAAAACGTCGGCGCCCTCAAGCGCGCTTTGCAGGTCGCCGTTATGCTTCAGTTTGTTGCTTCTTTCGGCAATCTCCTGCTTTATCGGATTCATGCCTTGACGTCCGTCATAAAGCGACCCCTGGGTATCGACGAGCACCACCTCTTTGACCTGGGCATGAATCAGCAGTCGGGCAATGGCGATGCCGGCGGCGCCGGCGCCGTTAACCACCACATGCAGATCGCCGAGCTCCCGTCCGGTTACGCGGCAGGCGTTTATGACGGCCGCAAGCGTGACGATTGCGGTTCCATCCTGATCGTCGTGAAAAACCGGAATGGAAAGCTCCTTTTCGAGCTGTTCCAGAATCTCGAAACACCTCGGGGATGAAATATCCTCAAGATTGATGCCGGCAAAACTCGGCTCGATGAGCTTGCAGAACTTCACAATATCGTCGATATCCGTGGAATTTATACACAGAGGAATGGCGTCGATACCGGCAAACTCCTTGAAAATGATGGACTTGCCCTCCATTACAGGCATTGCGGCCTCCGGCCCAAGGTCTCCGAGCCCCAGAATGGCCGTTCCGTCGGAAACGATCGCCACCTGACTGCCGCGGTTGGTCAGGATGTAGGAGTTCTGCTTGTCCCTGGCGATTTCCATGCATACGGCCGCAACTCCGGGAGTATAGGCTAAAGACATGTCCTCTTTGGTTTTCAAGCTGACTTTGGATCGTATTTCGATTTTGCCGCGCGCCTGGCGATGCAGTTCGATAGATTTTTTTGAATAACGCATATGATGAAAAACCTGTACCCTGGTGATAATGAAAAAGAGTGCTGAAGCAGGCGGATTGCCGATTGGAGGAGAATAAGAGCGCAGGAATGTACGTAAAAAAGGGAGAACCCCTTGTTTTTTTCCGTTTAGCCGATATTTCAGGCCGGGATACTCAGCCGTAAACACCTTCAGGGGCGGTGCAGATGCCGCCTCCCGCCCGGCAGAAAGGATTTTCAGGTTATCGGGTCGAATCCGCTCCCCCGCCACCCTCACGGATCAAGTCTACGATCTCCTGATAGGCCTGCAAAAGAGAGGGGCGCTGCGCATCGGGAACCTTGGCCGCGTCGAGGCGGCGCTGGAAAACGTCGAGCTCGCCGAGTTCTTCGAGCGATTCCTCTTCCGACATCTGCCCGATGGCAAGCGCCGCAGCCCGGTTGTTTCTGATCCTTCGGATTTCAAGCGCCGAACCCCTGACGGACTCCTCGAGCAGGCTCCTGAGATCGCCCGGCAGATCGTCTCCGGTGTACTCGATTTCAAGCCAGGCGCTGCTCCGGGAAGCCTTCAGCTCGTAAATGCGCGAGACGATGTCGTCCAGTGAGCCGCTGATCTGTTCGAGCTGCTGGAAACAGGGTACCGGAACCATGCCGATCCGCCTCTGGCCTCCCGTGAACTCCACGATTACAACCTCTTTCTGCTGCCGGGCCTCGCCGAACCCCATGGGAATCGGAGAACCGCTGTAACGCAGGTGCTCCTGCTCCGCTACACTCTGCGGAACGTGCAGGTGGCCGAGAGCGAGGTAGTCGATCCCTTCGGGAAAAACCGAAGCGCTGACGTGCGCCAGCGAGCCTATGTAGATTTCGCGCACCCCGTCGCCTTCGATGGTCGTGCCGCCCACCGTAAAGAGGTGCCCCATGGCGATCAGGGGCAGAAACCCTCCCTCCTGCAGCCGCCGCTGTTCCGCCGCAGTGCAGACCTCGCGGTAGTGGCGCCCGATGCCTTCGACAAGCTTGCGGTTCTTGTCCTCAAGGCTTTCTCCCGCATCGACGCTCCGGATGTCGCGATCGCGCAGGTGCGGCACCGCGCAGACCACGGCTTCGGCCTTCCCCTCCCGGTCACGGAGCACCACCACCTCGCTCATCGGATCTTCGCCAGGAGAGCCCATCACATGCACGTCAAGCGAGCGAAGCAGGGCTTTGGGCGCGTCGAGAAACGATGGTGAATCGTGGTTTCCGGCAGTGATCACCACATGGCGGCAGACTGCGGAACGGGCCATCCGGTTGAGAAATCCGTAATAGAGCTCCTGAGCGCGGCTGCCGGGCACGGAGGTGTCGAACACGTCGCCCGCGACGAGCAGCGCGTCGATCCCTTCCTTTTCGATCAGGAGGTAGAGCCAGTCGAGAAAGGCCGCGAACTCGCGGTAGCGGCTTCTGCCGTAGAGGGTGCGGCCCAGATGCCAGTCGGATGTATGGAGAATTTTCATGATTTATCCTCAAAATTATATTCTGTGCCGCCATCTTCGGGCGGCCGGGAGGAACCGAGTCCTCCAAGGGCGATGGCGATGCCTATGGCGACCAGCAGGACTCCCGATACCGACTCGATTACGACGAGAATCTTTGAAAATCTGGCCAAAGGGGTGATATCGCCGAATCCGGTCGAGGTTATGGTGACCCCGCTGAAGTAAAGACAGTCCAGAAAAACCGGAACCTTCGCCTCGTGGTTGAACGAAATCACTTCAGTCAGGGGAAGCCTGCTTGCCTCCAGAAGTTTTTCCACCGGCGGCGAACCGGCATGGTCCGGCCAGCCGGCAACCTTGTCGCCTATGCCACGCCACATGGCGGGCGAAATCCCGCGAAAGGCCCGCACGGACGCTGTGCGCCGGAGCTCCTCGCCATATCGTTTCACGGAATCCTGCATTGCGGGAGTGCGGAGTTTCTCGTAATAGCGGTACTCCGCCATCGATTCGTTCAGATCCCCGATAGAACACTGGAAATAAAAGAAACCCGAAAACACCACGATAACGGCCACATACGACAGCAGAACGCTTCCGAGCTGCAGATTTCTCGAAGCGCCCGTAAGGGTCAGGTGAATGACATGAAAAATGGCGTAGAACAGCGAGAGAGGAATCGAGAGGAGCAGCACAAGCACCATGAGTTCAAGCGGGATATTCTCGGCGTACATCTGCCCGGAAACCCATAAAAACTCCGACAATTCCACAAAACCCGCACAGAGGAACAGGCATATTCCCGCCGTGGCCAGTATCCGCCGGTTTGTTTTCAGGAATTCGAACAGGGAGCGCATCTTTTTTCAGGATTTTCTTGCGATCGGGTTTGCCCGTTAATACACCCTTCT
>Ga0105105_10000969_pt1 | contig 12386 bp, 11 predicted proteins | sample PPLLaktember2015_4_FD_79108 | JGI IMG/M metagenome (GOLD analysis project Ga0105105, IMG submission 79108) | Freshwater sediment microbial communities from Prairie Pothole Lake near Jamestown, North Dakota, USA - PPLs Lake P8 Core (1) Depth... | ecosystem: Environmental > Aquatic > Freshwater >... | reverse complement strand
TCTCAACCGAATAAACCGCGCAAAAAAACACCCGGTAAAAAGCTGTCTAAAGAGCAGTTCGTTGAGCAGCGGCGGCAGCGTACCGTTAAAAACGCGGCGCAAAAATATTCCGGCAACTTCGTTTGCGCTTTCGTCGAAGGAGACGGAAAGACTTTCGATTACGGCTATGATTTTACCGCCTGCGCCGCTAAAGACTTTTACCACGCCCAGGGCGCGGACGATTTCATGCCGTTTTATTGCTACTTGGACTTTCCAATAAACAAGGTAAAAGGTAACGGCTTCAGCCGTACGCAGACGCTGGCCGAGGGCGCGCCGATGTGTAACCACCGCATGAAAATCGGGGGAGAAACTGTCTGTACGTGGCCGCCACCGTTCTTAACCAAAGAAGAAAAAACTGTCCCTGTACCTAAAAAGAAGCCAGCCCCTAAAAAGGCCATTAATGCTTTTGCCAGATATCTCACCGCCACCCGTTTTAAAGACCTCCCCGAAGCCGCGGTAGCCTCTGCCAGGCAGGAAGTACTGGACAGCCTGGCAACTGCTTTAGGGGGCTCGACCAAGGCCGGGGTGGGGGAACTGGTGGATATGGTCAAGGAGTGGGGAGGGGCAAAGCAAAGCACGGTCATCGGATACGGTTTGAAAGTACCCGCGCCCGACGCCGCCCAGGTCAACGGCACGATGATACACGCCCTGGATTATGATGATGGCCACCAGACGGCTTTGGTGCACATCGGGTGCACGGCGGTTTCCACTGCCTTTGCTGCGGCGGAACGTGTTGCCGCGCTCAAAGGAAAAGTAAGCGGCAAAGAACTAATTACCGCGCTGGTTTTGGGGGCCGATTTTGAGTCGCGGATGAGCCTGTCCGCCAAACCGGGCGGCAGCATCATCACCACCGGCTGGCATCCTACCGCGCTCTTCGGGTTTTTAAGTAGCGCCGCCATTGCCGGGCGGATATTCGGGCTGGATGAAGACAAAATGATCAACGCCATCGGGCTGGCCTATCACCAGGCGGGTGGGGCGGGTTCCGGCGTGGCCGACGGCGCGTTAGCCAAGCGGATGGGGCCGGGATTCGCGGCTAAAGTTGGGATTACATCGGCGCTCATGGCGGAGCGGGGCATTACCGGCGACCGCGACCCGCTGGAAGGTAAGTCCGGGCTTTACAACAATTACATGGGCGGGGACTATGATCCTGAAGTGCTTACCGCACAACTCGGCAAGAGATTCGAGGGCGTGAACATCGGGGACAAACCGTATCCTTGCTGCGGTCTTATACACGCGGCGGTAGACGCCGTCTTCGCCATACGCTTAAAACATAAAATAGAACCGAGAAAAATCAAAGAAGTAACAGTGACGGCCGGCCAGGCCACCTACGACCTTTCCCAGCCGCCGGAAGTAAAGCGTAAACCGCGTACCATCATCGACGCGCAGTTTAGCGTACCCTACGTTGTAGCATTGGCTTTAGTACAGGGCAAGATAACCGTTGATGATTTTACCGCGGCAGCGATAAAGTGCCTGGATATCCTGAAAATGACGCAAAAAGTAAATACCACCCTCGATAAATCCATGGACCGCCACGGCGTAGGCCCTTCCCGCGTTACCGTGACGATGGCAGACGGCAAGTCTCACACGGAATACATCGAGCATTGCCTGGGTAGCATGGAGCGCCCGATGACACTGGATGACATCGCGAAAAAATTCCGCGAGTGCGCCGCCTGCGCTATCAAGCCGCTAAAAAAAGAAACCGTTGAAAAAGTAATCGAGATGGTGGGGCGGCTGGAGACTTTAGAGGATGCGGCAGAAATAATCCGGCTGGTGGGGTAGGGACACCTTATCATTCCAATACAGATGTTCAAATGCTATTGTATTACCATGATACCCAATTGACTTTTTACAAAAATCGTGATTGCTAATGACCGGATGGTCATAAAGGAAGGTATTATGCAATATCGAAAAATGGGCAGGACAGGACTTAAGGTTTCAACGATTTGCCTTGGCACCATGACCTATGGAAGCCAGGTTGATGAAAAGGATGCCATCGAAATAATCAATCATGCTATTGAGGGCGGCGTCAATTTTTTCGATACTGCCGATGCTTATATTCAGGGACGCTCAGAAGAAGTGGTTGGCAAGGCTCTGAAAAACGCTCGACAATCTATTGTCCTGGCAACTAAAGTAGCCCATAAATCCGGGCCGGGAGTTAATGATGGCGGCCTTTCCCGTAAACACCTGGTGAAAGGTATAGAGGACAGCCTGCGCCGGCTGGGAACAAACTACATCGATGTTTATTATGTCCATTTTCCGGATATAGACACACCCATTGATGAAACATTAAGAACTCTGGATGATATGGTCCATCAAGGCAAAATTCGTTATATTGCTTGTTCAAACTTCCATGCCTGGAGGCTGGCAAAAGCGTTGTGGGTCAGTGATGTACGCAACATCGCCCGGTTTGATTGCATACAGTCACCTTATAACCTGCTTACCCGTGATATTGAATATGAACTATTACCTTTATGCGCCAGTGAGGGTGTGGGTGTGACTTGTTACAATCCCCTGGCCGCCGGATTGCTTACCGGTAAACATGATTTCAGCAGGCCGCCGGAGCAGGGCACCCGCTTTGCCCTGGAAAAAGGCTACTACATGCGTTATTGGTCTGAAATCAACTTTAAAGCCGTGGATAAACTGGCCCAAATCGCGGCTAAACAGAACCGCAAGATGCCGCAGTTTGCCCTGGCCTGGGTTTTAAATAACCCGAGTGTAACCGCGGCAATTTGCAGCGCCACTTCTATCAAACAGCTGGATGAGAACCTGGGCGCCGCCGAAGTGAAATTAACCGGGGAAGAAATCACCGCCTGCGATGAAGTTTGGCAGGATCTTAGGCCGCCCAGATTCTTCTATGGGCGTTAACTTCATATTCAGGAGGCTATCCAGGATATTTCTCGCAAATTTAAAGCTAACGTCCCCGGTGCTGGCGCCCGCATGCTAAAACGGCCCTTTGGGGCCCTCAATGACTTTATAATACGCTACCAGCTGTCTCTTACACTCCGGAGGGCTAATGCCGGGGTAATCTATGCGGAAGCAATTCATCATCTGGCTGCTCGCTTTCCTGGCTAAAGAAACGTGGATGATGAATTGGCCGTGGGATGGAGCGCACCAGTTATGCTCTTAAAGAGCATAAAGCCGCGGGTCATTTCCTTCATGGCTCAAAAAACAAGAAGACCCAGATATCAGTTTATACTAATAAAGATGCTTACTGGAGATCACACGGACGGTGCGGACGTATTTAAGGTAAAAACGGCGGCCTAAAATCCAAACCCAACAAGTCCCGCGTGGTATCGCGTAGCTTTTTTAACGTAGATTCCAGTTGCGTTTTCTCTTGAGCAGATAATTTTTCATATATCAGGTGGATGGAGCGTTCCGTGACCTTATTATGGTATAAGTCACTGCCTTTTTTCGTCAGGCTTATGTAGGTTTTTTGATCACCGGGTATTTTAGTTTTTTTTAACAGGTCTTTTTTCTCCATACGGTTAACCAACGTAGAGACGGAATTAAATTCCTTTAGCGTCCAGTTTGCAAGTTCATCAATAGTTGCCGGCCGGTCTTCTCTGGAAAGCATGGTTAAGACCCTGGCTTGAGGTTGGGTAAGACGGAGGTGTTTAAGCTCTAGTTCCACGGCATTAGTAACGATACTATCTACCTGATCAAGCAAGATATAAAGATTGATATCCGGGTCGTTCTTTTTTTGCATTCTAATCTTATCTATATCATTCTTGACTGGTTTCATCAAAAACGGCTTTCTTTTTTGACCTACAGCTCATTCTTTGTTAGCTTAAAACAAAGAATGCTAAGTGTCAACAAATTGGAATTTAAACCGGTTTTATTTTATACTTGTCTACAGGAATTGGCTGTGTACTTAACTTCATCTTACTGTCTTGTTGCTGGATAATGATCCATTTTAGCCATTTTTTATCATCACGTGCGGGGAAATCTTCCCGGAAGTGGGCTCCGCGGCTTTCTTCTCTCATTAAAGCTGATCTGAAGGTTAATTCAGCGCATAAAACCATACTCTTTACTTCATGACATTTACTTAAATAATGGAGGTCTTTTGCCTGCAACACAGGTAATATTTCTTTAAGTTTTTCTATAACGGACAGGGCTTCATCTAAACGTTCTTTGCCGCGGCGGAGATTGTACTTTATCGGGGCAGTTACTTCCTGCAAAGCGTTGATAGCATCACCAGGCAAAAAGGCTTTTCCGCTCCGCATCGGGGCAAATATAGCTTCCTTGAGATTTTTGATTTCAGAATAGTCTAGGCCGTTTTTCGGAATATCTTTCACATAACGAGCCGCCGAAGATCCAGCCCACGCCGCGCTAATAACCGCGAACATAATCCCTGAACCGGGGGTAATGCCGGGAGGTGAACATACCGCTCCAGCCACGGCCGAACCGGCATAACTGGTATCTCCGATAGCCCATAGCCCTTTCAGGGAGGTTCTCATTTCATCGTCTACTTTAATACATGAAGTTTCGCCATGCAACGGTATAGCAATCTCGCGTTTAGTACCCGGAGGTAATCCGTATTTCACTTCCTTTTCAGCCATGCGCTGCGACCAGTCATTCAGCTTCGGTAGTCCCATCTTCGGATAGCCGCCACCTTTTACGGGTGGAGGGGCGAAGGTTATCGGGCCTCTTCCTTCAGCTATTTCTTTTTCCATGCCTACAGCTAACGGCACTGGTAAGAAAACGCCGGTGGGACCCTCGTTTGGTAAATATTTTTGGGCTAAGTTCTCACCCTTTGAATTGAAGAGGAACTGGTGACCTACCATGCCGCCATCGGTATCCTGGTATACGGTGTGGCCATAGAGGTTACCGTATTCAGCATTACGCATCTCTGCCCCTGCCCGGTATGCAGCAGCAATACCATCGCCGGTACCCGCTACCCAAAACCTCCTCACTTTATAACCGCAACTGCCGTTAGCCAGTACGGTAGCTTTTGCCCTGAAAATATAAAATTTACCAGTAACAATATCAAAACCTGCCGCTCCAATAACCTTATTCGTTCGTTTCAGTAAATCTACCACATGGATTTTATCTAAAAACTTAATTCCCATCTGGCGGGCTTTTGCGCGGATAGGGAGCATCAAGTCAATATCAATAAAAGTCATAGATAATTCAGGAGCAAAGTTGTTGGGGAAAGCAAGGAGTTTGCCATCCGGAGTGCGCGCGAGTTTAGTGCCCCATTTATCAAAATCCTCAATCGCCCCATAGGAACTCTTGATATACTTGGATAATAGATCCTGGTCATTCAAGTAAAAACCTGAAGAACGGACCTGGAAATCAAGGAACTTATCTCCGTTATTATCCGGCCCGAGGAATGCCAGGATACCGCCGATTTTTGTCGCTTTACCCGCCCAACCCGCCGTCTGTTTTTCCACTATCAGGACATCAGCGTCCGGATTCTCTTCTTTTGCTTTAACGGCCGTTACCAGGCCGCCTATTCCGCCGCCGATGATTAGTATATCGGTAGAAATTACTACACCCAAAGACTCTAATGCAGCCATTTTAATACTCCTTCATCCGAGTCAATAAACCCTTAATAAGATGAGCGTAAAGGTGCCGGAATATTTGGAATTACCTCGATGCATTTCACCGGGCAGCCAGCTTCACAAGCCAGGCACCAGACACAATCTTCAGGGTAAGCAACAACGGGTTTCTTTTCAGCTTCATTCCAACGAAGTACATCTACAAAGCAAGCGTTAACGCAGGTTTTACAGCCTTTACAGGCTTCAAAATCGATCTTTATTTCTTTTACCCAGTTCTTAGGTTCGGTCATGATTCACCTCTTATTTTACGTAGATAATTTTGGAGCCTTGTTTCTCTATTTTCAATGAACAATGACGGTTGATTGCTGGGTCGGGAACCGCCTGCCAGATGCCCCAGAGGGCCGGGAGGAAGGCTTTAAAGGTACTTACCTCGGCGATGTTATGGACGCGCCAGCCGCCGCCGGAGGGTTTCTTGCCGCTGGGGTGAGGCGGCATGGCGCCGGGAGGAGGCATATTGGGAGGAGGCACGCTGCCGGGAGGAGGCGTGGGAAACCCGTGCATACAGGAACGCATTTTGCAGCCGCCGGGGATGGCTTCCCATTGATGGGATAACATAATGTAGGCTCTAGTGCCCGGCTGTTTACCGGTAGAGCCTGCAGTTAAGAGATGTCCATAAGTCCAGAAGTCTTTTTGTTCTTGAGTCCCGATATTAGGGTCTACCCACTCTATGCGCAGATCCATTACCGGGCCAAAATCTATACTCTCCGTCGCAATCTGCACAGCCCCGATATGCCCGTCCATTGGCGGCTTGATTTCCCACCGGAACCCTTTGTGTTCATCCGGGCACCAGAGTTCATAACCTTTTTCCATATTCACCCACCACCAATCGATCATTTCTTCGGTGACTCCTGGAACGATATGGTCGACGACAATCCAGCCTGCGGAATATTTTGCTTGCAGCATATAACTTGCCTCCTTTTTGGCGTTTATTGACTTGACAAAAGCACGGGATAAAGAATATTATCAATAATCATAATGGAAACATTATAAGATGTCAATATACATATGCAATATGAAGTATAATGATTTCAAAAAGTGAGGCTGAAGATGAATAAGTTGTTTGATTTATCCGGTAAAGCAGCCCTGGTAGTAGGCGGCCATGGCGGCATTGGAAAAGCGATTGCACTAGGTTTAGCGGATGCAGGTGCCGATGTCGCTGTCGCCAGCCGTAGTCTTGAAGCTTTAAAGAGTACGGTTAGGGAGATAGAAAAAAAAGGCCGTAAATCATTGGCGGCAGCCGTAGATATCGTAGATGAAAAACAAGTTAATGAAATGGTGACGAAGGTCTTAGCTTCTTTTCCTCATATCGATATTCTCGTTAATACCGCCGGGCTGGCTATTCGCAAACCGGCCGATACCTTTCCTATCGATGAATGGCAGAAAGTCATGGATATCAATACCCGCGGCACTTTCCTCTGCTGTCAGGCGGTAGGGCGGGTGATGCTGAAGCAGAAATACGGCCGCATTATCAATGTTTCTTCCGTCCGGGGCAGGTACGGGCTTCCTTCCGGATATGCAGCCTATTGTCCCAGTAAAGGCGCGGTAGATACCTTGACACGTACTCTGGCCTGTGAATGGGCCAAATCAAATGTCCTGGTAAATGCCGTTGCGCCAACCATCGTCGAGACCGATCTTACTAAAGACGCGCTGGCCGACCCGGCTTACGCCAAACAGATGAAAGACCGTATCCCCATGGGTAAATGGGCGGTGCCGGAAGATATTGTCGGCCCGGTGATTTTCTTCGCCTCTGAAGCATCCAGTTTCGTGACCGGCCAGATACTGTACATCGATGGCGGCGTAACCACTTGGTAGTCAAAAAATTTACTAAAGGAGTCCCAAAATGGGGAAAATAGTATTTGTAGATCTAACGCATCCCTTCAGCGCGGAAATTCCCCGCTGGCCTTATTTTGATAAACCGATAATCGACAACGCCCACACTATGGCAAAAGGCGGAGTTTTAACCCAGAAAATTACCTGCACAATGCACACCGGCACACATTGCGATGCTCCCCGTCATGTGATGGAAATCGAGTTCGACGGAAAACGAGCCCGCTACACCCACGAAATGCCGGTTGATGCCTATACCGGCGATGCCGTTTGCCTGCCCATCGAGATAGAACGCTGGGGGCTAATCCGCCCGAAGCACCTTGAGGCGGCTTGTGAAAAAGCAGGTATCAAGCCGGGCGATTTGAAAGGCATGGTCGTTTGTCTGAATACCGGGATGCATCGCAAATTTGACGACTCTAAGGAGTACTATCATTATTCCTGCGGTACCGGTATCGATGCTGGCAGATGGTTTGTGGAAAAAAGGGTAAAGTGCGTTGCGATGGATATGCAGGCCCTGGACCATCCTCTCCATACGGCTATGGGCAACAATGGTATGACCCGCATGAACCTTATCGGCGCTTCCGGCAAAACCATCTCGGAGGAGTATATCGAACAGTTTGGTGAGGAAGCCTATGCTGAATTTGATAAGTTTGCCTACATCAAGATATACGGTAAAGAAGCTTATACCATAAAATTCGGCGAACTGGAAGCTATAGGATGCTGGGGTACCTGGGAACCGTGCCATAAAATGATGCTGGGTCACGGTATCGTCGGAGTGGAAAACCTTGGCGGAGATCTGGATAAGGTTTCTGGCAAGCGCTTCAGGTTTAACTGCTTTCCGATCCGCTGGTACATGGGAGATGGTTCCATGGCCCGCTGCGTAGCAGAGATCGATGAAGACGATCTGAATGAAGTACCCGATAGGAAATATACCTATGGTGGCTGCATCTAGGCCGATTTACCAAACGGGAAATTATCTAAACACATAATGGGTTATCTGGAGATAACAGGAGACAAAAATGAAAAAATTCAGCTTATCAGAAGCCAAACCTTATGCCGCCGCCAAACATTTTAATATGACGGCTATGCGCCTCCAGGGCAAAGAGGAGACGGGAATACAAAAATTCTGGGTAGGCATGTCTTATTTTCTGCCGGGCGGCGGCGCCGAATGGGCGTATGAAGACAACCCGAACGAAAAGGTCTACATCGTGCTGGATGGAGAAATCACAGTCAAGAACAAAGAGGAAGAAATCACTCTTAAACCCATGGATTCACTTTACCTTGCCCCGAATGAAGGCCGTTCCATACTCAACAAAACCAATAAGCCGGTAACGATGATGGTAGTCATAAATAATTAAGGATTCAGCAATATGGCAGGACTACTCGACGGTGTTAAGATAATCGGATTTGAGCAGGTAGTAGGTGTGCCGGCGGCCACTGCCGTTTTAGCCGATTGGGGCGCCGATGTTATAAAAATCGAGCCAACCTGGGGCGATTGGCAAAGGAGCCTGGTCAGCTTTAACCGGGGTCCGCTATTACTTCGTCTGGAAAAAGGAGATATAGAACTCCATTTTGAGTTTTTAAACCGGAGTAAAAAAAGCGTCGTTCTTAACCTGCGCAAGGAACAGGGGCGTGACGTTTTATACAAACTCCTGGAAAACGCCGATATTTTTGTGACTAATTACTCTACAGACGTACTAAAAAAATACAGCCTGGATTACGCCAGTCTTAAAGAAAAATACCCGGGATTGATCCATGCCGTACTTACCGGTTACGGTTCTAAAGGCCCAAAAGCCAACGACCGGGGTTACGATTATGTCGCCGCCTGGTCATACGGCGGGTTGATGGATCTGGTAAGCGCCGGGCCGGATAACCCTCCGCCCATTTCCCGCCCCGGCATGATGGATATCGTGGCATCAGCCCATATCACCAGCGGATTGCTGGCTGCTTTGTATTACAAACAAAAGACGGGCAAAGGGCAGGGACTGGAGCTTTCTTTATACCATACCGCTGCCTGGACGCTGGGGCTGGATATCCAGACCGCTCTCTATAGCCATCCGCAGCCTAAATGGGATAGAAAATGCGCTCCCAATCCAATGTACAACTCATACCGGTGTAAAGACCGGTGGTGCATGATGTGCCACCCCACCCAGGAATACTGGGCCCCGTTCTGCAGAGCTATCGGCAAACCGGAATGGATCAACGATCCCTGCTATGCTACGATGGAAAGCCGGGAACAACATTCGGAAGAACTGGTTTCTTTGATAGATGAAGTAATGGCGGCCAGAACATGGGCCGAATGGGAAATAAAGTTCCGTAAAAACGATCTTATCGTCAGCGGCAACCAGACTATAGCGGAAATCTTAAAAGACCCGCAAGCCGTGGAGAATAATTTCTACACGGATATAGAGCACCCAGTTACCGGGAAAGCACGGCTCCTGAACAGCCCTATCCAGTTCAGTGATACACCGGCTGAAATAAAATGGGCCGCTCCGCAGCTTGGCGCGCACACGGAAGAGGTATTACTGGAAAACGGTTATAGCTGGGACGATATTCAAAAACTAAAAGAAGAAGGCGTGATACCCTGATGAAAGAAACATTAAAGGTAAAAGGTAAAACTGCACTGGTAACCGGCGCTAGCCGCGGCATCGGCAGAGCTATGGCTTTGGCTCTGGCCCGGGAAGGTGCCGATATTGCAGTAAATTGTTCTTCATCAGTTATAGAAGCCAAAAAAGTCGTTCGGGAAATAAATAAACTAGGGCGCAAAGCCATCGTGATTAAGGCCGACGTTTCCGATAAAGCTTCGGTTAATCAAATGATCGATGAGGTAATAAGACAATTCGGGAAAATAGACATTCTGGTAAATAACGCCGGCATGGCTACGATTGGGTCTTCAGAAACGCTGGAGGAAAAGGTGTGGCGCCGGGGAATTGACGTGATGCTGACCGGGACATTTTTCTGCAGTCAGGCCGCTGGTAAAGAGATGATTAAGCAAATAAGCGGAAAGATAATCAACATCGCTTCCATTAACGGCATCGTAGCATTCCCGGAAAGAGCGAGTTATTGCAGCGCAAAAGCCGGGGTAATGGCGTTAACTAAAGTTCTTGCTTCAGAATGGGCGAAATACAACATAAACGTCAACGCTGTTGCGCCGGGTTATGTTGCAACAGAATTGGTGAATAACCTGATTTCCCAGGGTAAACTTAAAATAAACGAACTGAAACGGAGAACCCCCAGCGGGAAGCTTACCAGTGCTGAAGATGTTGCTGAAGCGGTTGTATTTTTAGCTTCAGAAAGTGCCAGGAGTATTAACGGTCAATCAATAGTCATCGATGGCGGTTGGACGGTTTACGGATATCTGGAATCCTGGCTGAATGGCTAACGCCAGGAATAAGCAAGCCATTTGCGGTCCCACACGCGCAGAAAGAACCCGTAATGATAAGTAATTCCTACCTTCAGTCTCTTAAAATCTTACCGGTAGCTTTTTCTTTCCAGTAAGCCCGCTGCTGCACCGGCCAGTTGAACTTTATGGCGCCGGGGCGGGGGAAATCGTTAGCGCAGCCGCCACCAAACCTGAATGTATTTGGAACTTACTGGCATTATTTGAAAATATCCGTTACAATGCCTGCAAAGAAAATACACATTATGCAAGGAGGCAACATGCCAAAAGCGACCGCGAGAAAGTATGATAACAATGTTAAAGCCGTGCCCATCAAGGACTTAAACGAGGGCGGTCTGCGCCAGGGGACTATTTTGGATAAAGAGTGGCTCGGGTTTGATGTACATATCAAATACGGCAGCTATTCCGTAGCCGGGCGGATGGGCAAGAACCCCGGTACTCCCCATGTCCACGATTTTAACCAGGTCATAATCTTTGGCGGGTCGGACATGAGTGACATCGGCGACCTGCATGCAGAGGTGGAATTCTGCCTGGGAGAGAACCTGGAAAGGCACATGATCACCACCACCACCGCCATCGCGATACCCAAGGGTATGCCCCACTTCCCTGCCACCGTCAACTTCCTGAATAAACCGTTTTTCTATTATGAAATTTCATTAACGGATAAGTACAGCGAAAAATCCGTGCTCGCTAATAAAGAGCCCGGCCTCATCGTCGCCATGAGGTCCGAATTGCGTAAATATGTCATGCCGCTGGCTTTTACGCGGAAGGGCGCCTGGGCTTACGGCCCCACCAACCGCGATGACGGCGGCGGGCACCTTGCTTTTATCATGACCAAGGATAGAACCGACTTTGATTGCACCATCCTTTATGAAAGCATGAAGCGCGGGCCGTACCGCCTTTGCCCGGAACCGGAAAAACCCCACGCCCACCCCACTACCCAGATCATGATGTTTATGGGCACCGACCCTTATAACATGGAAGAACTGGGGGCGGAGTTCGAGATATGCCTGGGCAAGGAATTGGAAAAGCATACCTTTACTAAGTCCACCGTTATTCTTACCCCGCCCTTCCTGCCGCACTGGCCGGGGGGAGTGGTTAAGCTGGAAAAACCGATGATCATGTGCGATATCCACCCCTTTGGGAATGATCACTAAATTAGGGGTTAGTGAATAGTGGATAGGGGTAAGGGAATAGAGGATAGAAGAAAGGGGTAAATCAAAAATCAAATCTAAAAAATCAAAACCACATCTCAAAGATAAAAAACGATTTTCGGCGAACCATGAACTACTTTAAGTGGCAATAACAAGATTTGAGTTTTAATTTGTGGTTTTGTCCCGATTACCTTCGCCATGCGGGATGCCGTATGACAAAAGGAATCGGCAAGATTTGATCTTTGAGATGTGAGATACTTGTTAGTTCATAACAACCTATCCCTCCGGCGGGGGGAAAACTCTGCCGGGGTTTGGTGAAGAAGATGGGACAGCAGGGTATAATGCAGGGAGGTAAACTTAAATGGAAAATGCAGAAATAGACCATTGCCTGGCTTGCCCGCTCGG
>Ga0105105_10000968_pt1 | contig 12396 bp, 8 predicted proteins | sample PPLLaktember2015_4_FD_79108 | JGI IMG/M metagenome (GOLD analysis project Ga0105105, IMG submission 79108) | Freshwater sediment microbial communities from Prairie Pothole Lake near Jamestown, North Dakota, USA - PPLs Lake P8 Core (1) Depth... | ecosystem: Environmental > Aquatic > Freshwater >... | reverse complement strand
TGATTTTGTGCATCTGACCGACGGCAGGGGAAAAATCTTTGAAGCCTGTATCATTGACTCACACAGCAAACTGGTTACTGTAGAAGTCGTCAGCCTGAAGGATAATGTCGGTCAGGGGAATTACCGGTTGCACCTGGCAGTAGCACCGACGAAAAACATAGACCGCTTTGAATGGTTTCTCGAGAAGGCAACAGAAATCGGAATAGATGAAATCACTCCCCTGATCTGCGAGCATTCTGAAAGAAGGCAACTTCGCACAGACCGCCTGAACAAGGTGATCACGTCTGCCGTTAAACAGTCGCTTAAAGCGTATCATCCGGTATTGAATGAAATGACGGATTTCCGAAAATTTGTTTCAAAGCATGGTGAAGAACAACTTTTTATTGCCCACCTGGTTGAAAGCAACCCTGTTCAGTTAAAACAAATCTACCGGAAAGGCTCTGATGCTATCATCCTGATAGGGCCTGAAGGTGATTTCAGTAATGAGGAAATTTCATCAGCTTTACTTAATGGATATCAATGCGTTTCTCTCGGAAATAGCCGTTTGCGCACAGAAACCGCAGCTGTAGTAGCCTGTCACTCATTATATCTACTTAACAGTTAACGAATATGTCATTGACAGCGGAAAACATACTGCTTATCGGTTCGATTCTGCTGTTATTAAGCATTCTTGCCAGCAAAACCACAGGAAGACTTGGGGTTCCGGCACTGATTGTCTTTCTCGTTATCGGAATGCTGGCCGGTTCAGACGGGATTCTCGGAATAAGCTTTACTGACACAAAACTGGCGCAATCACTCGGGATCATTGCACTGACCTTTATTTTGTTTTCCGGGGGTATGGAAACTAAATGGGAAAGTGTAAAACCTGTTTTATGGAGAGGTATCACGCTTTCGACGCTGGGCGTTTTGCTCACAACGCTTTCTTTAGGGCTTTTTATTTACTGGATCACCGACCTGGGCCTGACCGAATGCCTGCTACTAGGAGCCATTGTTTCATCAACGGATGCTGCAGCAGTCTTTTCAATCCTTCGCTCAAAAAGTATTGGTCTCAAAGGTAACCTGCGTCCATTGCTGGAACTTGAATCCGGCAGCAATGACCCGATGGCTTATTTTCTTACTATTGGCCTCACTACAATCCTGGTTGAAAAGGACACTTCGTATATTTCATTGATTCCCATGTTTTTTCAGCAAATGGTTGTGGGTGCTGTCACCGGATACCTGATGGGCAGATCAATGGTCTGGTTGTTGAATAAAATCAACCTCGATTATGACGGCCTTTATGCAGTACTGACCCTCGCATTGGTTTTCTTCACCTATGGCATGGCTTCTTTTTTGGGTGGTAATGGCTTTCTCGCTGTTTACCTTGCCGCAATTATTCTTGGTAATAAAAATTTCATCCATAAGAAAAGCATAATCCGCTATTATGACGGACAAGCCTGGCTCATGCAGATTGTCATGTTCCTTTCGCTGGGATTGCTTGTTTTCCCAAAACAAATGATCCCTTACATAGGAAACGGCCTGATCATCGCACTTGTCCTGATGTTCGTAGCCAGGCCTTTGGCCGTCTTTATCAGTCTTTTGTTCTTTAAATTGAATAACCGTGAACGGATGCTGATTTCATGGGTCGGTCTAAGAGGTGCAGTCCCGATTGTTTTTGCCACTTATCCTCTGATCCTGGGTGTCGAAAACTCGGAAATGATATTCAATATCGTTTTTTTTATTGTGTTAACGTCAGTGATCTTGCAGGGTACAACGATTTCACTGGTCGCAAAATGGCTTTATCTTTACAAACCTGCAAAATTCAAAACCCGTTACCCGCTCGAATTAGAACTTTCCGATAATTTCAAAAATGAACTTTTTGAGGTGGAGATAAAAGACAATTCCTCTGCAATCGGAAAACAAATTCTTCAGCTTAAATTACCCAGAACTGCACTTATTGTATTAATAAACCGCCAGGATAAATACATCACACCCCGGGGAACTACACTCCTTGAAAAAGGAGATAAACTATTAATTATGTCTGACAATAAAAAGGATAATGATGCAATTTTGTTGGCTTTGGTAGAAGAAAACTCCTAATCCCAGGGAGGAATCTTAATTGCACCCAAAATATTCTTTAATTATTCTTGGTTTTAACTACAATCTAATGTACCTTTATCGACGTTTTACCACCGCCAGGTTTTACAACGATGACGTTGTTTTTATTGATTGATTTACTGCGTATTAACTAAACAACTTTGCCTATGGTATAGTCTTAATGCATCTTAAACGGCCATCATCCACACGTTTGATTAACCCAAAATCCCCCTAACATGAAAACAAATGGCTATTTATTATTAGGACTGGTCAGTTTTTGGCTGGTTACAATTAATCCTGCACTTTCCCAGGATTCCCAAAGGGAAGTTCCAAAAAACCGACGAGAAGTCATTCCTTCACAAATTGATAAGAATCCGGTTGATTTAATTAATCCCCATACCATCCGTACTTCGCAATTCCGAAACGCTATTAAATCATCATCAGATTTTGTTGAATACCAACCGGACTCAATTTTATATTATGCTGAAATGGCTTTAAAGTTCCGTGAGACTTTTACATATGATCTTAATGGAAATATAACAGCATATCATAGTGAAACAAAGGGCAATTTTGGCTGGCAAAATACAGCCTTAAACACATTTAGTTATGACGATTATGGCCATGTATTGACTGAACTTAAACAGACATGGGTAAATTTTTTCTGGGAAAAAACATATTTACTGACTTATACTTACGATGACGATGGAAATATGCTGACTTACCTGCTTCAGAATTGGGAGTACGGACACTGGAACAACTATAATTTTATCCAATATACCTATGACAAAAAAGGTAAACTGCTGACCAGTCTTGTCCAAAATTGGAATATTGAAGAATGGAGTAATTCCAGTCTCTCAACAAATCGTTATGATGCAAAAGGATATCTTGATTATTCCATTCGGCAAAACTGGATCGATGGAAATTGGGAGAATTCAATCCGGAACTATAACACTTACAATGCCGAAGGTTATATTTTAGCTTCTTACTCTGAATTCTGGTGGAATAATGAGTGGATAAGCGATCGTTTACTAACCTACACTTATGATGATTCAGGAAATAACGAGACTTTCTTTGAACAATTCTGGGGAAACGGCGAATGGCTGAATCAAACCATGATCCTACGCGGATTTGATGGAAACGGGAATAAATTGTCTGAACTTAGCCAGGAATGGCTGGATACCTGGAATAATATTTCCAATTCCATATTCACCTATGATGAAAACGGAAATTGCACAAGCAGAATGTGTTTTATATGGAATAATGATTCCTGGGAGAACTATTTCAAAGTTGAGTATGGATACATGGAAGGCCTGATCAGGGGAATAGGTTATATATGGGATGAATCAGGCTGGGTTCAAGGTGATGCCATGTTGGATATGATGATGATAAATGAGGGTGAATTGCAGTTCTTTTGCGAATGGTGGGGAACGATGGCTGAGGTTTATTATTCTTCGATCTTTACCAATGCACCTGAACAGCCAGACGTTTCATCAGATTTGATAATTTATCCTAACCCGGCCAGTGACAGACTCAATATTAGCTTTGTATGCCAGGAATCAGAAAATACTACAATTAATATCTTTGATTTATCCGGAAAAATGATTGTGTCAAACCCATTAGGAAACATTTCAAACGGACTTAAATCGATCGAATTGAATACCAGTAATCTGACGCCAGGGATATATATCTTCGAACTGACTTCCGGACAAAAATCTTCAATTAAGAAAGTTACTATACTCAAATAAAGCACGGCCAACCTGCAAGGCTTTGTAAATTTTAAAGTCAAAGAAACCTGTTTTCATTAGCCTGTGATGTTGTAAAAAGCTATAATTTTATCTCCAATAGCATTTCAACAAACAGGCTTATGAAATCAGTCAAATCAATCACTTTAGCTACGCTTGTATTGATTTGTTATTTTATATCTGTATACCGGATAACAAGGGTATCAGATACAGAAATTTCGTGGGATATTTTAGGATACTACCTTTATCTTCCTGCCACTTTTATCTATGATCAGCCAATGCTGAACGATATAGCATGGCTGGAAAAGGTCAATGCTGAAAAAAACCTGACCGGAACCTTATACCAGGTATCCACGAACGATCAGGGTGAGCCCATGTACTTCTTTCTGATGGGCATGTCGTTGCTGTACCTTCCGTTCTTCCTTTTAGGCCACCTGATGGCTGGAATATCAGGACTGCCGGCAGACGGGTTCAGCCTGCCTTACCAGTATGCCCTGGTTAGCGGGGCCATTATCTATACCATCATAGGGTTGATCTTCCTCAGGAAAAACCTGAATGCTTTTTTTACTGAGCCTGTCACTGCCCTTGTCATGGTCATCATCGTTTTTGGAACCAATTACATCCACCATCTTACATTAAAAAACCTTGAAACCGTTAATATGCTTTTCATGCTGGTCAACATTATTTTATGGAATACCATCAAATGGCATGAGCATTACAGGTTCAGGAACCTCTTAGCTATCGGACTTGCATCGACATTGACAGTCCTGGTGAAACCCAGCGAAGTATTTGTCATCTTGCTGCCTTTGCTATGGAACGTCACTTCTTTCAAGACATTGAAACAAAAAATTGCTTTATTCTGGGCCAGGAGAAAAGCTGTTATCACCGTCATCGGGATATCAGTGCTGCTTACTTTACCACAACTGCTTTACTGGTATTTTAAAACCGGCCATATCCTTTATGATTCCTATAAAAACCCAGGGGTCGGCCTGGATATTACCTCTCCGCATATCTTCAATGCCTTGTTCAGTTACAGGAAGGGTTGGCTGCTCTACACGCCTGTTATGATTTTTGCTTTGGCCGGATGGTATTTCCTGTTTAAGGAAAACCGGAAAATTTTCCTGGCCACAGCTTCCTATTTCTTTATTTCATTTTATATCATATCCAGCTGGAGTGAATGGTGGTATGGCGCAGCTTTTTCCGGCCGGCCCATGATAACCCTTTACCCTGTCCTTGCGATTGCTCTGGGATATTTTCTAATCTTTCTGAAGGATAAGAAAAGAATCATTAAGATCGCATTTGGAACGGTTGTCATTCTTTTCATCTTCCTCAACCAGTTTCAATGGTGGCAGGTCAAACATGAGATCATTGATCTTTACCGCACTACAAAAGCGTATTACTGGGCTGTTTTTCTTAAAACTTCAGTTCCCCCGGAAGCCGAAAAATTGAAGCTGGTTTACCGGGATTTTAGTGGTAAAATGCATCTGACCAATCCCGAAGATTATGATAAATCTGTTCTTCTGGATAACCATTTTGAGAATCCAGCCCAGGATGGAATGATGACTGAAGACCAAAATAAATTTTATCGTTTTAAAGAAGGTCAGGAATTTTATGAATTCTTCCAGTCAAAATACCAGGAATTAAGTCGGCAAGATCATATCTGGGTCAAAGCCAGCATTGATGTGCGTTTCCCGGATAATTTCGAAGGCCCTCTCCCCTGCTTCGTGATGACCATGGAGCGAAAAGAAGGATCATACCGGTACTTTGCTCCTGAAATCACTATCGATTCCGGCTATAATCATTGGACGAGATTTGAATTTGAATATCTCACCCCGGAAATTAGGAGCACAAGCGACCGTTTCAAATGTTATATCTGGAAGCGGGGCAAATCCGTTTTCGATGTTGATAATATCAGGATGGAGCTCTATCAGAAAAAGTTAGATTAAAACGCCAGAATCTTGAAAACAGCCATTTATCCATCACTTTTTATTTTAACCGGAGCGCTAATCCTGATGCTGGATGCTTTTTTCAATGGATTCCCAATCGTTTATTCTGATACCTCGACATATATTGCAGCCGGATTCGAACTACAAACACCGATCGACAGACCCATGTCCTACGGCCTGTTTATCAGGATATTCAGTTTAAACGGACTGTCGCTATGGATGGTGGTTTTTTCCCAGGCATTGATCCTTTCCTATCTGATCATTCAACTGATCAGGCAATTCTCAGATGAAAGAACCTATCTGAGGAACGGGCTTGTAATTATTATTATTTTATCAATATTCACAAGCGTTTCATGGACCGTAAGCCAGCTTATGCCGGATATATTTACGGCCACAGCCTTTTTATCTGCTCTATTGATCATGATTGGGAAATATAACAGACGTACCCTTATTTTCTTATTCTTCCTGTATTTTCTTTCAGTTATCATGCACATGTCGCACCCCGTCCTGTTTTCACTGCTCCTCATTATTGTTTTTTTAATTAAAAAACGATTTCAAGCCGGTCAGGACTTTGCCATTTCAACCAAATATTTAGCCATCATCTTTTCACTGACCATCCTTTCCGTAATTACCATGAGCTCAGCAATGACCAAATCGAAACATGTTTTTATGATGGGCTCTATGGCTGAAAAAGGGATACTGAAAAAATATCTTGACGACAAGTGTTCAACCATCAATTATAAAATATGCGCCTTCAAAGAAGTCCTGCCGCAGACTTTTAATGATTTTGTCTGGAAAGAAAACAGTCCGTTGTACCAATTGGGCGGATGGAGAGCAACAAAAGCAGAGTTTAATGAAATTATTCAAGGCACCCTGACACAACCAAAATATATTGCACTTCATGTAAAAGAATCAATTAAGGCTACATTTAAACAATTAACCCAATTTAAAATCGGGGATGGAAACGGTAGTTTTATTGAAGGCACTGTTTTATACGGAAGAATCTCGAAATTTTTTCCACATGAACTGAATACCTACAAATCCTCACGCCAGAATCAATTCACATCTGCTTACCTTATTTATGTAAATGCAGTTTTCACTTTGGTTACCGTGGCAAGCTTGCTTTTTATTTTCATTTTATTAGTAATAAATAAAAAGGCTTATGACAGGCGCTTTCTATTTGTGGTGATGACTATTTTCGTGATGGTTTTAATCAATGCATGGGATTGCGGGACTTTTTCAATAGTTGCTGACCGGTTTGGAAGTAAAATCTCATGGATGATCCCCATGCTTGCTTTATTATCAGGCTTGCTGGCCAAACAAAAAAAATATAAGATGATAAAACAATAACCGGTAAATTTACTGAAACACGCGATAAATGAACATCGGCATTGATGCGAAGAGAATTTTTTTTAATAACAGCGGCCTCGGCAACTATGGACGCAGGTTTTACCATGCATTAGCCAAAAGCCTTCCCGCTGATTCTTTCTGTTTATACACGCCAAAGCCTGTTCCGGCAGATAATCCCTATCTGAAAGAAATTCATATAACCAACAGCCGGATCGTTGAACCTAAAAAAGGTTACCACAAAATCTTTGACGGGGCACTCTGGCGTTCCGGCCTGATCAGGCGACAGTTGCAACAGGATAAAATTGGAATTTATTATGGTTTAAGTAATGAAATACCTTTCGGAATCAATAAGTTAAACATAATTAAGGTTGTTATCATTCATGATTTAATTTTTCTTCGATATCCGGAATTATATCCAAAATTTGATGTTTTATTTTATAAGAAAAAAACAAAATATGCTTGTGCTCATTCAGATTTCATCATAGCAGCCAGCGAGCAGACCAGGCAGGACATGATCAGCTTTTATCATATTCCTGCCGAAAAAATTTCAGTGCTATATCCTTGCAGTGATCCGATGTTTTACGATGAAAATGCAGCAGATTCCAGCCAATTTTTCTTACCAGAACGGGATTATATCATCAGCATAGGCGCCATCACCCCAAGGAAAAACCTGCTGAAGACTGTCCAGGCACTTCATCTTGTAAAAGACACACTTGACCTTGACCTTGTTGTTATCGGCACTGCCGTTGGCCTGGGAAGGGAATACCTGAGATCAATCAGGGATTTTATTCAGAAAAACGGCCTGGAAGATCGGGTTCATTTTTTAGGGAATGTGCCTTATAAGCTTGTTCCCGATTTGTGCAGAAAAGCGCAACTTATGATTTACCCCTCTCAATTTGAGGGATTTGGCATGCCGATCGTCGAAGGATTGTTCAGCAAAATCCCGGTAATTACAACGAAAGGTGGTTGTTTTCCGGAAGCCGGGGGCGACGGTGCTGTTTATATCAACCCCAATGATCCTGAAGAAATTGCAGCTATGATTAAACAGATCATGGATTCAAAAGAGCTCAGAAGCGAGATGGTTTCCAAAGGAATAGAATATGCAGAAAGATTCAAACAGGTGAATATTGAGCATGACATTATGAAATTTCACCGGTCAATAGGTTTTACTTTTCCTTAATGAAATCATAGGTTGTAAACTCCAGGAAATCGGCCACGCTAAGTGTAAATGATATCACTTTACCCTCTTCAATTACAAATGGAAAGACCTTAATACCCCAGAGCGGGCTGCTGTATGTGCACAAGAAACTGTTGTTCCCGATATATTCCAGTTTTGCGGTGAGATCAGGATGATGTTCGAAAGTCAGGTGCAGATCGTCCCCTTTTGATTCCAGGTAAGCATTTCCATAGACTTCATGGATGTATTTCCCTTCAAATTTCGACAGTTTCAAAGGCAAAGGCAGATCCATTGCTGCAGAATCTCGCCATGAAGCCAGTTGCGAACTATCGTTCTTCCACATTTGTTTATACCGCCCCAGGTAAAAGTCACTGTAATTCCGGTAAGGAAGTCCCAGGTAAGCATCAATGATCTCCCATTTCATCGCCTCATAAAAACCATTATGGTCAGTATTGGTAAGCACGACAATGCCAAGATCTTCTTCAGGAATTAAGCATACCGAAGTCACAAAACCATCAACTCCGCCGGTGTGCGAAACGATTTCGCGGCCTTCATAATCGCGAAGGTCCCAACCCAGGCCATAAAGTGAATAATGTGAGGAATTAAACGGATGTCCGGCCCTCCTGATAATCGATTTTGGATATTGGGCTTTACGGATAGCCGGGTAAGGGATCACCTGTTTTCCGTTATATTTACCACTATCAAGCAAGGCTATAAGCCAATGGCTCATATCATTGACAGAAGAACTGATGCTGGCTGCCGGGGCAATATTATCAATCTTGCAATGCGGGATAACAGTCATTTGACCGTCGACCAATGTATGCGCCGATGCCAGGTTTTCCGCACCGTCAACTTCAGCGGTCATCACCAGCGTGCGACTCATTTCCAGGGGGTTCACAATTCTTTCCCGGATAAACTGTTCCCATGACAGGCCCGATATTTTCTCAAGACATTCTCCCGCGACCAGGAAACCCGCGTTGCAATAGCCCCATTTAGCACGGAAATCATATTTGGGTGTAAGTTGTCCGAATTTTTCGATGACTTCTTCGCTGGTCAGGGCAGATTCCCAGTACATAAAATCGCCCTGGAAGGTTTCCATGCCTATCCGGTGCGACATCACATCTGACAGTGTGATGTGCTGAGCAACCCATGGATCTTTCATTGTAAAATCAGGCAAATACTTTTGCACCCGGTCATCCAGTGAACACTTCCCTTCTGCTTCAAGCATAGCCATGGCTGTGCCGGTAAATGCCTTGGTATTTGAAGCAATCATGAACAATGTATTCTCATCCACTTTTTCAGGTTTACCGGATTCGAGGTAACCATAACCTTTGCTGACGACCACCTGGCCATCTTTCACCACAACAATAGCAACACCGGGCATCTGCCAGCCTGACAAAGCCTGCTCGACATATGCATCAAGGCTGTCGGCAATGAATGCAGGCTTAACAGCCTGAGCATCAATAATGAGCGAGCTCATCAAAAATCCGGTTATCAGAAATAATCTCATCATAATTTTTATTGTTAAAGACGGTCAAAACTAAGCATTTTCAAGATGTTTAACAAATCATTAACACTGTATACTTTAGAATGAATCTAAATTTGCTTTCAAAAAACCAAAAAATAAAAACATTATGAAAAAACAATATTTCATCTTTTCGGTTATTACTTTCGTATTGACGCTCAGTGTTCATGCACAGTGGAACTTTAACGGAACGAATATTTATAATACTAATGCAGGCAATGTAGGTATCGGTACAGGTGGACTTTTCACCCCGGTTGAAAAATTGCATATCAATACCGTGTCGAACACTGCCAGTATCATGGCTGAAAGTTCTTACACCGGTACGACGCAGAAAGCCGTGGGTTATTTCCGGATAAAAAATACGGCTACCGGGGATATGTTCAACATGGTTCTCCGAAAGAATGGGGCCGTCCACGAAATGCTTCAATCTTGCTATGATGCTTCGGCTGGATTATGGCGTGAATATGCTTATTATAATTATGGGACAAGGAAATACGAAATGCGTAGTGGAATTCTGGATGTCGAGTTTAAAAATTCAGGTAATATGCTGATTAATAGCACCGGTAATGTCGGCATTGGTGATGATACTCCTGTAGCCAAACTTACTGTTGGTTCAGGTGACAAATTCCAGGTTGAATCTACCCACGGGAGCCTCACTTTTACAGATGATGAGGCCACCATCAAATTTCCTGCGACTCAGGTTCCGAATGCACCGATGATTCATATGTTCAGCAGTGGGACTGCAAATGCTGATCGCATGGTAATAAGCCATTCTGCCGGCTTTCCAAAGTGGGGCATTGAGTATCATGATACGAGTGATGTTTTCTATTTCCGGTCAACTTCGGCCCGAAATTTTACTTTTGAACTTGCATCAGGTCATTTTGGCGTAGGCACTGAAGATCCAGCCTACCCGATAGATATTGTAGGCAGAATGAGGATCAAGGCTACTGGTATTTTGAGCAACTCGCCTGGCATCTGGTTTGCCGCACAGGACAATGATTTCGACCGGGCCTTTCTAGGCATGTCAGAACCCGATTCTACATTGGGTATTTGGAGTCAGCATCTGGGTAAGTGGGCCATTGAGTTTGAGGTCATGCGCGAACCCAGGATTGGGATTAACATTACTCCCGGATCTCCCCCACGGTCAGAATTACATCTAGTGCATACCAATTTTGGGGGGGCCAATGACGGTGTCAGGATAGAAAATGAAGGCTCGAATGATGAGTACTGGAATCTATATACATCAAACACAACGGGGGACTTTGAATTTTTTAACATAGGTATAAAGCGCGCGACCATCGATGATGTATCCGGCGCTTATACTGCTGTATCTGATTCACGGCTAAAAACCAATATTAATCAACTTGAACCGGTATTGCCTGCGGTGATGAAACTTCAGCCCAAAACTTATCAATTTACGCATAAGGCAAGTAACCGGTATTACACGGGCTTCCTTGCCCAGGAGCTTGAGCAAATATTTCCCCAGTTCGTGTATTACGGGGGAGACGACCAGGTCACGTACTCCGTTGATTATGCAAGCATGAGCGTGATTGCCCTGAAAGCCATCCAGGAGCAGCAAGCTCAGATCGATGAGCTTAAAAGAGAGATTGAGGAGCTGAAGTCATTGGTCAATAGTCAATAGTCATTAGTTTATAACTCAAGACTCAAGACTCAAGACTCAAGACTCTATATCATCCCTTCATCCGCGAAACTAAAATAACTTTCGCCTCCAACGATTAGGTGATCCAGTACTGGTAAATCCAGGAGCAGGCCGGCCTCTTTCAGTTTTCGCGTAAGCCTGATATCGGCTTCGCTGGGCTGGGTGTTTCCGCTGGGATGGTTATGACAAAGGATCAAAGAACTGGCGTTATGGTCCAGTGACATCTTAAAGATTTTCTTTGGATCGGCTACAGTTCCGGAAATTCCACCCTCGCTGATATTCACTTTACGGATGACCCTGTTGGCCCGGTTCAGCAGCAGTACCCAGAAGGATTCATAAGGAGAGTCAGCAATTTCACCATGGAAAAGTTCAAAGACATCTTTGCTTCCTGCCACTTTCTCGCGGGTAAGTGCATCCTGGCCTCGTTTGCGGTTACCTAATTCCAGGGCTGCAATGATGGTAAGTCCCTTCGCTTGTCCTATTCCTTTAAATTTCAACAGGTCGCTGATCTGGTATTTCGACAGCTCCGCCAGGTTCTGCCCGCTCTGATCGAGGATCCGCTTAGCCAGATCGACAGCAGACTCATTCCGGGTTCCTGATCCAAGAAGCAAAGCAATCAATTCTGCATTACTTAAAGCAGATTTACCTTTTATAAGCAGCTTCTCCCTTGGTCTGTCATCTTCTGACCATTGTTTGATCGGTATACGTGATTCGTAAGTCATAATGCTCTTTTTCTGTTTATCCGGAAAAAGAGAAAATATACCCGGTAGTGATGAGAAATTTTTTGGATTTTTTTCTTTTATACTGACTATCAGGAAAAAACAGGAATAAAAAAAGAGGACGCCTCGCAATAGAGACATCCTCTTTCCTATAGAATTTCTATGATTAAGCCAATGCGTTCACCTTGCGGGTCAGTTTCG
>Ga0105105_10000967_pt1 | contig 12400 bp, 16 predicted proteins | sample PPLLaktember2015_4_FD_79108 | JGI IMG/M metagenome (GOLD analysis project Ga0105105, IMG submission 79108) | Freshwater sediment microbial communities from Prairie Pothole Lake near Jamestown, North Dakota, USA - PPLs Lake P8 Core (1) Depth... | ecosystem: Environmental > Aquatic > Freshwater >... | reverse complement strand
CCTGGTTGATGTCTGGCGCTATGGTGGCGAGGGCGGTATTGAACTTGCTGGTAAACTAGTGAGCCTCATCCATAACACACAATCCAAATTCAGGTTTTTGTATGATGTTAAAATGCCTGTGAAGGATAAGATTCATACGATTGCTGAGAAGATGTATGGCGCGGACAGGGTTGTTTATACTGTTACTGCTGAGCAGGATGTTACGCTTTGTCAGAAACTTGGGTTGGATAAATTACCTATTTGTATCGCTAAAACACAGTATTCTCTCTCAGATGATTCTTCTTTGCTAGGACGGCCGAAGGGTTTTAAGATAACTGTTCGTGAAATCAAATTCTCTGCTGGTGCAGGTTTTCTTGTTCCCATGACCGGTAAAATCACTACCATGCCGGGTTTGCCTATGACGCCCAGTTCTGAACAAATTGATATTGATAGCAAAGGTAACATAACTGGTTTGTACTAGTATTATTATTTTAGTAAAAATAAGGATACATTGATATATAATATATTATATCCTTTTTTGGGGAAGGTTCATGAGTGTTGACGATCTCAAATCACATATAGATGACATATTAGATGTTCTCAGCGAGGACTCGGAAAAAGGTGTTAGCCGCGAGGAGCTTGAACGGGAGTTTAAAAAATTTTTAGAATATGGTGTGCCCATCGAGCAGGCCAAGCAAACTCTTATCAAAAAGTTTAGTGGCGGCGTAACTGTTTCTTCTCCTCCGGCTACAGAGCGTAAGTTGATTGTCGATGTTAAACCAAACGACTCTAATGTTAGTTTGTTATGTCGTGTCATAACCATCAACCCTAAGGAGATCACAGTTAAGGGTGAGAAGCGTGGTATTTTTTATGGTATCCTGGGTGATGAGAGCGGTACTGCTTCTTTTACGGCTTGGAAGGATTTCGAGATATCCAAGGGAGATGTTATCGAGGTTTCTAATGCTTATTCTCGTGAATGGCGTGAGAGCGTACAAATTAACTTTGGGGATCGTGTGAAAATCAAGAAGACCGAGGAAGACAAACTCCATGATATTGCCTATGAGCCTAAGGAGGCCAAGGTTAAAGATCTCAGAGCAGGCCTTGGTGCAGTTGACATTACCGTTCGTATCCTTGATCTTAATGAGCGTGAGGCAAATGTTGATGGTAACACTAAAAAGGTTTTTTCTGGTGTTATCGGTGATGAGACGGGTAAAGCCCAGTTTACGTCATGGCATGATTTCAAACTAAAGAAAGGTGATGTGGTTAGGATCACTGGCGGTTACATAAAATCTTGGAAGGGCATTCCTCAGCTTAGTTTTGATGATAAAGCAATTGTTAAGAAACTAGATGCCGGTAAGATTTCTGAGGATGAAATTAAAACAAGTAAGATGCCTCTTCACCTTTTGGTTGAGAAGCGTGGTGCTTTGGATGTTGAAGTTGAGGGCACTGTTATTGAGATACGTGAGGGTAGTGGCATTATCAGTCGTTGTCCTGAGTGTAACAGGACTGTGGTAGATAAAGAGTGTAAAGATCACGGTAAGCTATCGAAGGTTAAGATTGATCTAAGGGTTAAACTAGTGGTTGATGATGGCTCTGGTTCTGTGAACTGCATAATTGGAAAGGATATAACTGAGAAGATATTGGATAAAACCTTGGATGAGTTAAAGAAAATGGTTGACAAATCAAAGGATGATAAAGCCTTGGTTGATATGATTAATAAAACCTTTTTTGCTCATAGGATTAGGGTTGGTGGTAATGCTTTGGGTGATGATTTTGGCACCACTGTTATTGCTAAGAATGCTGAGATGGTTGATGTTGACATAAAAGAAAAAGCTGAGAGTTTGTCTCATGATTTGGAGGAGCTACGATGAAGCGTGAGACTGCTTGGAGGATTTTTGCTGGTGAGTACAACGACTCAAATTTTGAGGTGAAGGGTACTGGGGAGAAAACCCCGTCTTATATCATTACTCCTCTTGGTGCTAAGGTTAACAGGTTGTTTATTGTTGGTGTGTTGACCGATGTTGAAAATATCTCTGAGAGCGGTGAATTAATTAGAGCCCATATATCTGATCCGACTGGTGTTTATACGTTGTATTCTGGTCAGTACCAGCAGGATGCAACTGATGCTCTTTCTGCTATTGAGGTGCCTGCTTTTGTAGCGGTTCTAGGTAAGGCAAGGACGTATAAACCTGAGGAGGGTGTTCTTTATGTTTCTATTCGCCCTGAGAAGATCATGGAAGTTAACGCAGAGGCTCGTGACCAGTGGATTCTTGAGACATGCGAGTCTACTAAGGAGCGTATAGAGGCTGTGCTTGAGGCTATGAAGATGAGCCAGTCGAATGCTTATGATCTCAGGAAACTTGGTTACAGCAGGGACCTTTCCGATGGTGTAGTTGCTGCTCTTAAAAACTATGGTAGTGTTGATATTGAAAAATATATTACGCTGATACAGGAGTCGCTTCAGTATCTTAGACCTAGTAGGGAAAAACTGGCTTTTCCTCCTGACGAGGGGGTAAAAGAAGAGAAGAAACCTAAAACTAAAAAAACTAAAGAGGCACAGAAGAAAGTTGAAGAGCCTGTGAAAGAAGATGCTTCTGAGGAAACGGAAAACAAGGTTTTAGAGGTCATAAAAGATATTGAGGGGGAGAATGGTGCTTCCTGGGATGCTATTACTAAGAAATGTGAGAAATCTGGTCTTAGCCGAGATTCCGTTGAGGAGGCGCTTAACTCGCTAATGGATAAGGGTTTGATTTACGAGCCTGTTCTTGGGACCATTAAGACAACATAGTAAAAGAGTCTTTTATTTTTTAATTGTATTTTAGAATAAATTTATATATATTGCAAATGTTTTCAGGGAGATAATAGTTGGTTGTTATCATGGATGAGCCCGATAAAAAAACTGATGAGTATCCCTCTTTGTTTGATATTTTTGTTCTTGGCGATAGAGTGAAAAGGGTTCGTAAGGACAAAGATGGTAAAACCAGTGAGTATAGGGGCACAGTACTAGCGATTGATAAAAATAGTATAGAGATTTATTGGGACACACTTGATGGTAAGTTCAGACCAACTGGTATTGATATAACTTTTACTAATTGTTCAGTTGATGAGATATTCAAAGGTAATGATTTATTCACTCCCATAGAAAAAGATTAAGCTTCCCACTGGGTTTTGAGTGGTTTTTTAGTATACAAAAGTCTTTAAGCTTTATAGATATAGGTTAATATTAATAATTTGGAGGTTGCGGGTGTGGTGGGCAGAGAAGCTTTACCGCTCATATTTGCTATAATGATTCCTGTTGTTTTGGTTTCTCTTATTTTATTGTATATCTATGGTTATGATGTAACATTAGTTCTTAGGAGAATTCCACCCATATATTATGTGATTATGACTCCCATAGTTCTCGGTTTTATTGCTGCGGTTATGCATTTGAGGAAAAAGGACTAAAAATAATTTTTATCCTATAGAGATATACAAAAATATATATTTTTGTGGCTTCTTTGATATAACTTCATGAATATATCAAAATTGATTTGTATAAGATATGCTATATTTTATAGATTAATATTATATTTTTAATTATTAATTATAAAAAATTAAATGATAACACTTGTAAAATAAGATATATAAGTACATAAATATAAAAAAACTATTAGAAAACATGTTAGTAGTAGGATTACTTGCAACAGAACAAGAAGCAAACGAAATAATGTACATCGCAAAAATATGTACAGTAGAGGATAGAATACGCTTCATAGTACGAATGCAAAAGGTAAAAGAACTACTAAAAAAGGAAAGACAATAGCAACCTTAAAAAGACGTTTTTTGTTTTAATACCCTGACCATGACTGTTTTAATAATATCATCATCGGAAGATTCTGCTAGCACAAACATGAAAAACATACTCCTAGAAAAAACAACATGGAACGAACACGGCATATTCTACAACACACCAGCGTACCAACACACAAAAATGAAAGATATAATAATAGTAACAATACCGGACAAAAAAATACGACACGAAAACATAGACAAAGAAGTAAAAGAGAAACTAAACATAGAGCCGAAAATAGCAATTTTTCTATCAAGACATAGAAGTAAAATGGGGGAACCAACACTAACAGTACACCCAATAGGAAATTATGGAGCCGCAGAGTTTGGAGGAAAACCAAAAACACTAATCCCATCAGCACCAAGACTCATGACACATCTATTAAGATTAATTAAAAAAAACCTACAAACAACAAAACTAGAATACCAAGTATGCTACGAAGTAACCCACCATGGGCCATATCTTAAGATACCAACTGTTTTCGCAGAAGTAGGAAGCACAGAAGTACAATGGAAACAAAAAGAACCAGCACAAATAATATCACAATCAATACTAGAACTACTGCAAACATACCACTACGAAGAAGATTTACCAAAAGACATACCAGTACTCTTAGGAATAGGTGGGGGACACTACGCCCCAAGATTCACAGAAATAGCAATGCAAAAAAAAGCAGCATTCGGACATATGATACCAACCTACCACATAGACGCTGGTAACATAAACGATGAGATGCTGAAAAAATCTTTAGAACAAACACCTAATGTAAGCGGCGTTTACATCCATAAAAAATCGCTAAAAAAATCGCAAGCAACTGAGTATAAGAAATGGTTTGAAAACAATGGAATCCCTGTTGTTTCAAGTAAGGAATTAGAAGACATCTAACTTTTCTTCAAAGGGTACTCAGTTTTAAACGCATCAAAAAACACTTTCTCAAAATTAACTATTTTGCCATCTTTAACTTCTATGCCATCGTTTTTTAATCTTCTTATTTTATCCTTAATACCTAGACCAAAACCACCAAGATTCCCATCAGATTTAACAATTTTAAAACAAGGCATCGTATCTGCATCTGGATTTTTATTCATGTATTTGCCAACAGCCCTTGCATATCTTTTATTTCCAAGAGCTTTTGCAACTGCACCATATGTAGAAACACGTCCAGCGGGTATTTGCCTAACAAGATAATAGGTATAATCTAAAAGGTTCATATGAAGAAATAAACTACGCCCCGTAAATAGTTTTCCAGGATATTATAAAAATTGTTATACTCATTCTACTGTTAAATCAACCCAAATATCTCTGAAGCCATCAATCAAGCTATATGGCTTATATTGTATGAGAAGTCTTAAGATTTCTTCCTTATCAATAATAGAGTATCCTCGATCTTCGCCGTAAGCTTGAACAGCAACAATTCCATTTTTCATCAATTTTTTAAGATGATATGAGAGCGTGGAAGGGGCGACATCAATATTTTTAAGAATATTCTTATGCTGCGAATTGGCGTTATTTAAAAGAAAAAGTACTATCTTCAACGGAATCTCTTGCCTTAACAATGCCAGTATCCTCTTATTCTCAGTTCCTACTTCTCCTTTTATATAGTATCTTGTATAACCCAGTTCTCTGACGGCGATAACTACTTGATTTTTTTCTAAATAAATCAAATGGTATTCAGCTAATGATATTCTCATATTGAGAAGTTCTGCGATCCTACTAAGATGTAACCCGGGGTTTTTCGTTACAAGATCATAGATTTTTCTCCTTGTATTAAGTTCAAGAGCATCATCCATAAAACTATCTCTTAAGAGTGGCTATAAACAACAAAACAAGTATTACCAGATCAAATAATCCAGCGTATGGATTAAAAATTATATCTGATATCTGTTTATCGAATAAACCTAAGCTTAACAGTATACCTTTTATAAAAAAAACAAGGAATATCAAGCTTATGAAGAGTAGCTTTGTATTTTTATATTTCCTGTAACTGAACAATGATACGAATAACAAACCTAGTGCGAATATTGTAATGCATGCGTCTATAACTATAGTTGTAATATCCATCCTAATCACCTTCTAGTCATAAATAAAAAATAGGGATTTAATAGTTACCTAGAATCTCCTTCTTATGTAAATAGTGCCTATAAAAACGACTGCTGCAACTGCACACATTGTGATATATAGTAGTACTGCGGTAATTCCACCTAGCGTTTCTATTACTTCTCCGGCTAAGCCCAAAATTGTTATTTCATGTTCGCTGAAGTGCGGAATACTTATCAGTATTTCGATACCATTTGCACCTAACATGATAAGGTACTCTGCATGAAGGCCGTCATTATTTGGATTTAAGACATCAGATATATTGTCTGCCATTTCTATAGATTCGCCGTCGTATTTTACGGTTAAGTCTTGCGTATTGCCAAATAAGTTTTGATCGACTGTTATCGCTATTGTTTTACCTGTGCTGTATTCGTTCCCGCTGACAATTAAGGATAACTCGCCCTCAAATATTTTTACTGGTGAAATATTTACACCATCATAAATTGTGATTTCGTGTTCGTATTCGCTGTTATTTCCTAATTGTATGTTTATTTCTCCAGCAACATTTCCTGATTCGATGGATCTGTCTATTTCCAAGCGGGTTTCACTAATTTCTATGGTAAAATTTACTTCGGTGCCTTGGTTTTCTTTTACTTCAATAAATTTAGCGGACTTGTAAAGCTCGCTTTTTATTGCCTCTATCCTGTACGTTCCAGTCTGCAGGCTGGAAATTGTGAATTTGCCATCTTTATTTGTTAAATAAACAGACATCCTGTTTCTATCCACAATACTAATTCCACCATTGGCTGTAATCTTACTATCTTGATCACTTACAGAGTTTTCATTTGGATAGATGCGTATTGTTATGTTTTTTCCTGGGTATGTCTTATCTTGTGATTTTAGCAAAACTTGGCCGTATGCCCAGCCATATTTTGCAATAGATTCGGAAGCTGAAAAATCAAAAGTACCTAAGCTTTGACCTGTTAGTCCATATTTTAATAAAAATACCCCGGAGCAATTTGTAATGACATCTCCGGTCTTTACAAATCCGGATGTTGGTATGTTGCATGTGTAACTAGCCGAAAGCCCCATTGAGATAACGTCTGCCCATGGTATATCTAATTGATCCACTGCTGTAACGGTTAAGGTATCTTCCGCATGACTCATTAAAATTGTTACGTTTGCCGCTACTTCTGAGGCATCTTGCATGCCTGATGCAGTTGCAGACAGCAATAACGTTAGAATTAATCCTATTATTGTTAGTTTTTTAATCATATATTCACCCTTTTAATTCAAATATTTGATACCCTATTTTGTATTTTAGCATATAAATAGCTTCTTGGAAGATTTTCGAATAAAAAATAAGGCGGTTTTACCGCCCTTTCAATTTGTTAGTTTACTGCTGATTTTGATACGGCTTTGGTTCTACCTGAACTTGCTGTACATCTGCTTGCAACGCCTGGTTGTCTTGAGTATCATCGCCTCCTACATAAGTTAGCCAGAAATTGACATGTATCGGATCTATGTTTGTGCTGCTTACAAATTGTCTTACACTTTTGAGAGGATACCCAGATAGCATTGCAGTTATAGTAATCCACTCACCGCCCTCCTTTGGCGTTATATATAGCGAATAATCCCCATTTGAATTTGTATACGTGTATTTTCCGTTACTTATCGTTATTCTTACATTTTTTAGCGGTTTAAAGTCATAATCTCTTACCTGGCCGTAAATCTTGTGTGTTTGCGGAGAATTAACATTGCGTATGGTAACTGCCGATGTGCCGCCATCGTAACCTCTTAACGGTGCAGAGGCTTCAATTGTAAGAACAGTATCTTTATCCACCCAGGGGGCTTTGAATGACGATGTCATACCGTTGATATCAGTGTATTTAGTTTTGCCATCGAATTTTACTGCAGCCATTGCTACCAGTTGATTGTCTTGGTCTCTTACAATGCCATAAAATTCATCGCCTTCATTTACAGGGTTTGTGCTTGTAGTAACTTCCAAGTGTCTGTTTCTTATCGTAACATAGATTATGCGTTGCTGATAATTCCCATTCAAACTTTTTTCTGCCTTAACGCGATAAACGGTATCTTGATTGACATTGGGTTCCGGCCAATATGCGATGCCATTTGCATCGGTAAAACCTCGCCATTGATAGTTTTGGCTATTACCTGGATAAGTATGAACAGTTGCATCTGGAATTGGGGAACCAAATTGATCCACTATTCGAATATTTATACGGACTGTTTGAAGTGGCATGGGTTCTAGAAAAGAAGAACCATCTAATGGCTCATCGATTGTCAATTTTATATATGGATTCGACACAGATAACATAGATAAATTCAAATTGTCGGAATTGCTTTGATATGCATTTACAAACACTGAACCAGCTCCAAAGATTATAAGAGATGCTACCAGCCCTATTTTTATCGTTTTCAAGTTTTTGTTCATTTTTTTTCACCTTTTCATTTCAATTCTTAGAAAACGTATTTCTTGTTCAACATATTAAAAAATTATTGGAGGGCACTCGAATTTTTGGAAGATTTTCGAATAAAAGTTTATACAACAATTTAAAATCTAAATTTATATGTCAACAAGAGCTAATTATGAACAAAATTAAATTCCTTGGAACCGCTGGTGCACGATTCGTTGTAATGAAACAATTAAGGGCATCAGGTGGGATATGGCTTACACTAGACGACACAAATGTTTTGATTGATCCAGGTCCTGGTTCACTGGTTCGTTGTTTGTCAAGTAAACCAAAACTAAACCCACTTGATCTTGATGGCATTATTCTTACGCATCGTCATATCGACCATTCAAACGATATTAACGTGATGATTGAGGCGATGACAAATGGGGGTTTCAAGAAAAAAGGCGTGGTTTTCGCACCAAATGACGCGCTAGAAGGAGACCCAGTTATACTGAAATATGTTAGAAACCATGTTGATAAAATCACAGTTTTAAAAGAAAAAGGTAGCTATAAGGTTGGTAACATCTCTTTTTCTACACCAGTCAAACATGTTCATGGAGTTGAATCATATGGTTTGAACATAAATGGTAAAAAACATTCTATTTCGCTTATAACAGATACAAAGTATTTTGATGGAATCGAATCCAACTACAAAGGAGAAGTTCTCATAATAAACGTTGTTTTCCTTGAGGAGCTACCTGCGATAGACCACCTTTCACTAAAGGATGCGGAAAAGATATTATCAATAAATAAACCAAAGCTAGGTATCATCACCCATTTTGGTATGACTATGGTTAAGGCAAAACCTTGGGAGATAGCTGAAAATCTTTCTAAAAAACTTGGTGTCAATGTTATTGCTGCTAGAGATGGTATGGAAATAGATTTAGATGAGCGCTAAAATAGTTTAAAAAAACATCACTAAAGATTACAGTTTATACTTTAGCTCGCTCAAACTCTATAATTTAATCTCTTTTTCTTCAACAACCCTTGCTTTTCCACCTACTCTCACGAAACCCTTACCAACCTCAACATATACTCTGCCAGGTTTTCCAATTATATCGCCTTGTTCGCATACCAGATTTTTTTCATGTATAATACCATTTTTAACTAGATAACAACAGACAGCACCGTTTGCAGTACCAGTGACAGGATCTTCGTTTATACCGTACATTGGAGCGAAATTTCTAGCGTGATAAACAGAGCGTGGCTCAATTGTTTCGAAAGTAAAAACGTGAATACTACCAGCACCAATCTTCTCACAAAGTTTTTTAATCTTTACAAAATCAGGTTTCATATGTTTAAGGACATCAAATGATTTCACACAGACCGGGAGTGTAAAAAGACCTGTGGACACAATCTGATTTGGAAGAGAACTATCTACGTCATCTTTTTTAATTTTTAGTGAACCAACCAACTCAGATATATCTAAAGATATATTTTTGTATATGGGATTACTCTGAGTCATCATAACTCTATCAATCTCATCATCAAAAAACAAAATATGCACGGGAAGAACACCGGCATTAGTCTCCTGGGTAACCCTACAAGTACCATCAAAAAAACCATTCAAAGCCATAGTAAAAAACGTAGCAATAGTAGCATGACCACACAAATCAACCTCAACAGTTGGCGAAAAAAACCTAACCTTATAATCAGCCTTTTTACTTGGAAAAACAAAAGCAGTCTCAGAAACATTCAAAACCTTTGAAACATGCCTCATCTGATCATCAGTTAAATCAGGGGAATCAAAGACGACACCGGCAGGATTACCACCATCCATGGATTCTGCGAAGGCATTTACTCTCTTCACATGAATCTTCATAAAACACTCATCTCCTATGATTCCAATCCTTAGACGAAAAACGATCTTTCTCAATCTTTTTAGCTAGAGCAGTTTCACTATCAGTCAAGCTTCCTTCGACTAACTCAACATCAAATTCTTCCTCAAAACCCTTTTTCATAGAAACAGCAACATCATCAAAAACAACATCTTTGCCAAGAACTTTCTTTATAGAAGTAACCCTCTGTTTAACATCAGATATGAGCTTGTCCCTAATCTTCTCACTAGGCACCATGAGAAGAGAAAACATCCTATCAACATCGACATCCATTAGAACAGTACCATGTTGCAAAACAGTTCTCATCTTCCTAGTCTGCGCGTTACCAGAAATCTTACGACCATCAACAACAATATCGTTAATCGGAGCATAGCTACTATTGATACCTAAAAACCCGAGACCTTTGATTACAGCGCCACATATCCTACCATAACTATCCATAATGTTCTTTGGAACACTTGGGTAAGACTCAGGAACCACGATGCTATAAGTCAACTCCTTATCATGAAAAACAGCGCCGCCACCAGTGATTCTGCGGACATAGTCAACACCAATTCTTTCACAAAAATCCAGGTCAATCTCCTCATCAAGACTCTGGAAATAACCAATAGAAATAGCAGGGGGATTCCAACCATAAAAGCGCACAGTAGGAGGAACCTTGCCACGGCTGCAATTAATCAATACAGCCTCATCTATAGCCATATTAAGAAAAGCATTATTGAAACCAGTCCTCAACAATCTCCATTTCTCTTTCATGTTTTACACATCAATATACCATGGGTTAAACCCTCAGCATCCAAACCAATAAACTGGATACCATTCTTCTGGATAACAGAGTTTATTTTCCCTAACAACAAATCCTTATCAAGCAAAACACCTTTGAGTTCGTTCTCCAAAAATTCAACAGCCTCCTCAGGATAAGCAAAGAAATCACCTGTTATACTTATCTCATTGATGAAACCAGTTTTTTTGTTATAATCTAAAAAAATCTTCAGAAGCTTACCATTTGGAACCTTGTAGATTGATTTCCCTTCCATTCCTAAACCTCTTTATCAAACAGCTTTTTCAGCGTGATAAGAGCTCCTGACCAGCGGCCCTGATTCAACATGTTTGAAACCTTTATCCAAAGCAATTCTTTTTAGTTCGTTGAACTCATCTGGCATATAATACTTTTTTATCTCAGCATGCTGTCTTGTAGGCTGAAGATACTGCCCTATAGTCAAGAAATCAACATCAGCGTTTCTTAAATCATCCATAGTTTTTAGAATTTTTTCCTTATCTTCGCCGAGACCAACCATGAAACCAGATTTAGTCTTAACACTCTCATCAATTTTTTTTATATTTTCCAATACCTTGAGACTAGTCTTATAATTACCCATAGGTCTTATAACAGGAAACAACTCCTCGACAACTTCTATATTATGATTAACAACGTCTGGCTTAGCATCAATAACGGTCTGTAATGAATCTTTTTTGCCTTTGAAATCAGGTATAAGAACCTCAATCTTGCAATCATTATTCAATTTTTTAATCTCTCTGACAGTCTCAAAGAAAACACTAGCACCACCATCCTTTAAATCATCTCTTGTAACAGAAGTAATAACAGTATATTTTAAACCAAGTTTTTTGACACTCTCAGCAACATCCTTTGGCTCATCAGGGTTCAAAGGCAAAGGCATACCATGTTTAACATTACAATACCTACAATTCCTAGTACAAATATCACCAAGTATCAAAAAAACCGCGGTGCCACAACCAAAACACTCAGCAATATTAGGACACTTGGCCTCCTCACAAATAGTATGAAGCTTAGACTCCCTCAGCATAGACTTTATTCTAGCGAAACTTTCGCCGCCCCCGATCCTTACCTTCAACCAGTCAGGATGACGCCTCATAAAATCATACGCCCATTATTACTCGTAATAAATCACGTAAGCCAGGCGAAAAACCTAAGATGATGATACCAATTTTCAACAAATTAACAAGAGTGGTATAATTCTTCATTTCATCTTTATACAACACATCAAACACGTAGATAACTACCATGATCAAAATGAACTTCGTTATAGGAAACAAAGGCCCCCAAATATTTAATAGAGTATTGGATGCAGGATGTTTTTCTGCATAATGCAAACCAAAGTTAAACGGATCCTTGATACTAATATAACTAGTCAAACCATCAACAAGATGGCCCATAAGCATGGTCAAGTTCAAAGGGTTACCATAAACAGAGATCTTAT
>Ga0105105_10000962_pt1 | contig 12431 bp, 9 predicted proteins | sample PPLLaktember2015_4_FD_79108 | JGI IMG/M metagenome (GOLD analysis project Ga0105105, IMG submission 79108) | Freshwater sediment microbial communities from Prairie Pothole Lake near Jamestown, North Dakota, USA - PPLs Lake P8 Core (1) Depth... | ecosystem: Environmental > Aquatic > Freshwater >... | reverse complement strand
TACAATGGTTGAAACTCCCCCCCTGCTTACTCCGGTATATATCAAATCCATCTCTGTCATATTGACGTATACCTTGCCTTCCGAGTCCACCTTAATCGGTATACCGTCAGAGCCATACATACCACCCATAATGGCGTGGATATCCCAGAGATACGCCGCTATAACAGAAATCGGTTTTTGAAAATATACTATTGAGAATAATAAAATGATTGCCAGTAATCCTATCCCTATTTTTTTTATCATGTGTTCTCCTTTTTAATGTAGATATATCTTTCCTGCTGAGTCAACTTTTATCGGGATCCCGTCAGAGCCGCTCATACCGCCGGCAATGATATGGGTATCAAACAAATAGGCGGCTTTCGCCTTATGCATAGAAAACAGGGCGGTTATTATAAATGAGCAAAGGAATATAAGCATAATGATAAAAATTCTTTTCATGAGTGCCTCCTATTGTAATGAATCTATGACAGATTGACATATACCGTTTAAGCCTATAGAGGCTCAAGGTGACACGATTTAAGCTCCGAAGTAGATGTGTAGCCATTCTTGCCCTTTCTGCATAAAAAAAGCCCGGAGCATAGCATTCTAAGGCCTTCGCAGTCCAAAGACTACTATGCTATTCCGGGCTCTTTAAATCCACCAGCAAGAGCCATCCCACTGGCAGATTTAGGGTAAAACTAAGTTGTCAAATGAAAACCTTATCTATCCAAGGCTTTCTCAATATTCCTTCTACTCGCATTAACTCCATCATACAACATAAGCAATGTTTGGAAGCCTAAACTTACTCTTCCGTCTTCTCCACCACACGCGGCTTCCCCTACGAGTTTTTCCAGATATGCGCTGATGATTTTTAGCGGAGCAAGTTCCCAGCTGACATCCTCAACTATATCCTCAAGACTCTTAACCTTATCGGTATTTTTTGGCAGACCGACTCTGCTTTTCTGTAGAAGCTGTGTTGTCATTGGCTCCTACCTCCTTTCATTTGTTTTACCAGCAATCTACCATCGAAGATAATCTCCTCTGGTTTAACTGGTTTACCACATTCAAATTTTTTATGAGCACCTTCATTAGCAAAAGCCATAAGCATATGAGGGCGATTATCGTCTTTTTCTCCAAGATGATGGACTTCCTCGTAAGGTTGAAGATAGCGGCCAATAATTTTTTCTACAACAAGGCGATGTTCGCAAACATATGAAGCACCCTTATGAGCAAAAGGATGACCAGGTTTACGAACGAGAACATACCCGCCTACTTTCGTCCGTCCGCCTTTCCAGGCCGGATTTTCTGCACCTCTATTCATTTGGTGACCCTTCTTAAAAGCACCCTTAGGAATAAATCCAAGTTTTTTACCCTTATTCCAAGCTGGTTTACCCTTATGGGCGATACTTATTTTTTGTTTTGTTTCTTTAGTAAGCCTTCTTCCTTTAGCAGCCTCGCTTAACTTTTTTCTTGTTTCTTTAGTAGGTCTATGACCTATTTTAAAACTATAAGCATTCTTAGGCTTGGGATGTCCTTTTTGAAATCCTGTATTGGGATGAAAAAAACCTTTATGCGCTTCACTCATTTTTCTTTTACTTTTTTCAGAATGATGCTTCCCCTGCATTCCATAACTTTTATTTTTTAATCGTATATATATACCTTTAGGCATATTATCCCCCTGAAAAAACAAAAAGGGCGGTTAAGTCTGACAACACCAAACGCGGAACGTCTGGATTTTGGGTCCTCACGGATACCCAAGACTTAACCACCCTAAATAAATTTGTTCCAGACATAAAAAATCCGCCTACGGTGTTGTCAAGAAGAAGTATAGACTTAAAGATTCTTCTTGTCAAGCGAAAATTTTGTGCTATCTTAAAGAGCGATGAAGAATAAACTGATTTTCTTAACAATCTTATCATTTCTAATTCTTTCTGGCTGTGCTACAAATTCTAAATTTATGCGTCTTTCTTTAGGTATGCCTAAAGAAGAAGCCTTTAAAGCTATTGGTAAACCTAATACGCTTCGGGCTTCTAAGGTTAATGAAAAAGGTCAAACCGTTGAAATCTATGAGTACTTAGCCCTCAAAACTAATGCTGATTGGTGGTATAGTTCATATACTCAATATTGGTTATCTTTTGAAAACGGAAAACTTGCGTAATGGGGTGAAGCTGGCGATTGGCAAGTTCCCAAGATAGCCACCGAAGAACATATTACAATTAAGAAAGAGCAATGATAAATCTATCTAATTTTATAAAATCAGAGCATTGGTCTTTTATTGTCGCTGTTTTTCTTGGTATATTCTTCTGCGTTTCGGTTTTATTTTTCTGGATAGCGAATAAGTTAATAAAATTACTGCCGCAAAAATATCGTTTAAGTAATAAAAAGCCTCTCTGGGTAAATTGTTTATACAGGATACCTGCTTTTTCTAAAAAAGCCGCGCTTCTATATAGTATTGTCGTGTGGTCGCTAATAATAATTCTTTTAATGTTTAAGCTCCTTCCCTCTGCTTAACCCTTTCTTTTCTTCTTTTTTGGGCAATATTTGTTTTATTTGCGCTCCCCCCGGTAAAGCAGATACTCCTGCTCTAAGTAAATTTCTGTTCCTGGCTTCTTCGGTTTTACTTTTGACAGCGGAAGATATTGAACCCCCTATGCCAGTTACCCAATCAACCGCAGGAACCCCAGATTGCCCGTAAAATATCAAACTTATTATGTTTCCCATAAAAGGTATATTCTGCAATACGTTTAACGCTAAGTCCTGCCCGAGATTTTTTTCTCTTTCCTTTCTTTGTTCGTCTTCAAAAGCCATCCTTATACCCCTGCGGATTAAAGTCTCGGCGATTGTGGCCATAATAAGCCAAAAGGCAATATTCAGAGCTTGCTTCTTATTCTTACCCTGTATGCCTGCCTTATATAAATCATGAGTTATCAAACTCCACCTATTAAGTAAAAAAGACTGGAACTGGAGGAGCGCCTTATCAACCGATAAATTGCCGGATAATTTCCCTTTAGATAAAGATAATGCGACATCTTTGAATAAAGCAGATGACTGTGTCCTTCTTAAAATCGTTTGCGCATACGCTATAGCATCTTTATTTGGTTTTGATAAATCAAATTCTATTCCATTTTCAACACAGAATTTTTTATACGCTCCGATAGCCACCGAAGATGCGGTTAGTTTATCCAACTGTTGTAATGGATAAAGGCCAATCTCTATAGCCTTATCAACAATCCCGTCTTTTTGGTAGAAATCTAAATACGCCGGGTCATCTCCCACCCTTGCCCTTATCTCTGTAAAGTTATCCATAAGAAATGTTCTTATTTTCTTATAAATGATCATCTGCGTGCCTTCAAAGGCATAATTTCCTATTAAGGCTGCACCATCAAATAAGGAAGTCGGCTGTATAAGTGCTGATGATAGCTTAAAGGCTAAGTTGGCTCCGCCGGCATACCTGCGCAAGGTATCTAAAAGCGGAACTCTTTCTCCGGCCATACGCCCCTTCCTTGCAATCAAGTCAAGCCATTCGCGCATTATCTCCTGCCCCAGGTCCCCCACTGCCTCTCTATATTCAGGAGTGGCGGCTAAATCGTTCAGGTATTTAATGTCTTTGCCTACGGTAATCAAATATGCCACATTGTCCATATGCCGTGTGAATACTTCCAGAGCATTAAGATTTATCTTTTGCTTGCCTCCTACGCGCTCCTTGGCAAAACCCATTTCAGGATTTTTGCGTAATGCTTTGCGATATTCAGGAACATCGCCAAATCTATCTCTTATCTCAAAGTCGGTCATCGCTCCAAAATCAGTCATAAAAGGGAAGTAAAATTTTACCTTCTTAATCGGCTTATTGTAAGTAAGGCGTAATGTTTCGGCTATTTGAGGAAAACTGCTCTCGAATTGCTTATGCATCTCGTCAAGTAAAGCTTTTTCTTGAGGAGATAGTTTTATTTTTGCTATCTCTTCCTTTGCATATCCTAATGCTTCTAATTTATCGAGGCCGCCCTCTTGCTGCAAAGTAGCATACGCAACAATACGTTCAAAATTTCCTTCATCCAATCCTTCGCTGAGTTTTTCAGCTTTATCGGTAAAATCATGCCTTAACTTATTGTATTGTCCCCAACCTTCATCAATGGTTTTTTTGTAAATGGTATAGTTGGCTCCTTTATAGTTTTTTTCTCCATCAAGTTCATCGATAACCGCGTCCATCGGAGTCAAGACGATACTTTTTTCCATTTTGGCGTTGATTTTATTGATAAGCCAATTCTGAATATTCTGGACAAAGTTAAGCCTTTCTCCAATATTGCCTTTTATTTTTTCTTTTAAATTTATCGGTCTTGAGTCCGCTTTTAACTTTATCAAATCCTGCGCCTTCCTGCGTTCGTAACCTATCTGGCGCAGGCGCAATTTAGTTTTGCCTAAACTTTCCAGTTCCTCTATGCTATCCCGTAAATCTTCAAGTTCCTGGGAGGTGATTTCCTTTAAAGGTTTACGTTCAAGAATCTCTAATTTTTCAAGGACGTCTTTAGGCATATCAATTTCTTTACCTTCTCTTATCGCCTGTTGGATATATTCCTTTGTCTTTTGCAGTTCTTCTGTGGTTTCTGGGCGATGTCCTTGTAATTCAAATCTATCAACTACATCTTGGATTAAACCAGCATATTCCACAGCAATGACTTGAGAAGCCTTAGTCCTATCAGATATCTTTTTTATCTCGCCTACCAATTCTTCCCTGCTCTGTTTTTCTTTCATCTCCTGCAGGCGTTCGGCGACTTTAGGAAATTCTCTCGCTAAGTCCTCTTTTGTTTGAATGTTTTTTATAGTTCGCAAAAATTTAGCGCGTTCCTCAAGGGGAAGTTTAGCGTCTTCTATTGCCTGGACAAGTTCGGTTTGGATTGCCTCAACTTCTTTTTTAGTCTGTATGCGACCTTCTTTTAAACCCTGCTCGGTGGCTTTAATGCGCTGATTCAAAAGGGTAGTTTCACGTTTGGTAATAAGTTCGGGTTTGTTGGCTTTTATCTCGGCAAGCAAATCCTTCCGGGATTGCTCAAGGTTTTTAAGGTATTCCTTTAATTCGCCTTCATCAGTAATCTCTATATTAAACTGATTGCGTAATTCATCCATCGCCTCATCTGGCTTGAGGCCACCTTCTTTAGTAATGTAATACTTAGGTATCTCTGCCAATTCCTCTTTGAGATATTCGCCTTTATATTTCGTAATCCTGCCTTTAAAATATTCTCTTACTGTGTTCATTTCCTCTAATGCGTCTTGCGCTGTTTCAACCCGCGCTTTGCGTTCTTCCATAGCTTGTATCTGCCTCTGTAAAGGCGCAACGCCGGAAACATCCGGCTTAATTCTTTCAGGGGTAATCTTAATTTTATCCGACACTAATCCTTTTACTTTATCCAGTAATTCTTTCGGCACTTCCGGCAGGTTCTCCTGAATAATCTCTCCACCCTGCGAATCAGGTTTTTTGACAGCAATATATTTACCCTCATTATCTATAAAACCAACATCAGTAACTTTGTCGGGCTCTATGTTTTTATTGGTAATAATATCACTATGAAGTTTAGCTGTATTATCAGAGACGACTTCCCCGCTGTTTAATTTTATAGCAAGAGTTAGCGGTTTACCTGCAACCGCAGGAACACCCGGGATGGGCGGCTTAATTTCTGCTCCTGACGTAACAGGAACAATATCTTTTTGCATTTGCGCATAATCAAGTCTGGCATTCGGTTCTATCTTAATGTTTCTGGTTTTTAAATATCTTTCTGCTTCCTGCTCTAAACTTGTTCCTTTAACTGCTTCTTTTATGGCTTCCCTGGTTACGGTAATTTTTCCTTCGCCATAACCAGCTTTTGTAAGCTTCCCGCCTAATTCTTTAATAGTATTTTCCAGTAATCCTCTTTTTGTTACGTCTGCCAAAGCACCCATTAAAGCAACTTCCCCGAGCCATTCGGCTATACTCGCTCCGATTTTAAAAGGTGTAGGTAATTTTTCTGGCAGAAGTTCCGTTAAGAGTCGTGTTTCTAAGGGAGAGTATTTATCTTTTTCTTTAGTAAAAATTGGGACAACCGCATTTTTTGCTTGTTGCAATGCCTCAAAACCTAAAGCATATAAGGGCGCGGCAAAAGCAAAGGCAACCCTCGGGCCCCGGCTCATAAGATTAGTGAGGTCTTTTTCTGCCTTGATTGCCTTCTCCGGTTCTATTCCTGTGGCCGCCCTGTAAATCTGGTCTGTAAATGTTTGCAGTTGTTTTGTCTCAGCGTCAGGTATCCATTCCAAGGGATAACGCTCCTTTATCTCGGGAGTCAACGCTTGTAAAGAAGGGACATTATCTTCCGGGCTTACAGGTTTTGCGGTGTTAATATCAAATTGCCCACCAATCTCTAAACCTGTTTCGGCTTCCTTGACTGGTATCGCTGTGTTAATATCAAAAGGCATTATTTTTTCTCCCTGGATTCCATATACTTTGCGCCTTCAGATTTTGGTTCTATAGTTCCGTCTGGATAAACGATGGCTTTATTGCCCTGGGCGTCTATCATCAATTGCCCTTTTCCTTCTGGTAAATTAGCCATTGAAGGAGTTTTGTTTACCAATACCTCTTGTGTTTTTTTCTTTATGATTTCATTAACTGCGGTTTCTGGATTTACTCCTGCCATAACCTTCTGCATATATTCTTTAAACATCTGCGCTTTCGCCTCTGGTTTTTTCCCAGCATATTCATCTGACCAGAAAGAAATCGTCTGCAAAAAACTCTTCTTCGGCATTGCTTTTTCTAAAGTATCCTTAGTGATAGCTTGATTAAAAGTATTGAGTATTTTTAATTCGTCATCGGTAATTTCGCCCTTTGCGTTTTCTTTAAGCAATTCAAGGCGTGTTTCTTCTGGTTTATTATCGGCGAGGATAAAATCCGTTAATTTATTAAAAGTAGAGCTATTGGACGTCGTGCCAATCTTCTTTATGCTCTCAATGTTACTCACCATCGCCTGGGCAAACTTTGGGCTTATACTTCCGGCGGATAATTCATTCCTTATCATTTCGGGCGTAACATTATTTTGCAGGATATGGGCGGAGAGTAAGTCTTCCTCTCTTTTATTCTTGGCTTCGGCAATAACTAATTGCGTTTGTTTCTCAACTTTTTTAGCTTCTATCAATAATTCATTCCGCTTCTCATTATAAAAAGCCGGGGAAATTTTATCTTTAACCTGGAACAATAATGCATCCGCCTGCTGAAAATCTCCTACATTATCAACTGCCGAGCTGACTATCTTTTGAGCTATTTCTTCATTCTTCACCTTCTGTGTATTCTCATCATACTTTTTATAGTAAATCGAAGCCGATTTTATTGCGTCGTCAACAGCTAACCCTAAAGCCTTACCGTCTCTTATTGTGTATGCGTTTGATATTTTTTGTTCTACATTCGATTTAATCGTTTGCTCCAAGTCGGAATCCCTTTGGTTTGCTTCGTGAGTTACTAATTTATCCTCAATAGATAAATAATGCCTATCCAAAAAAGGCGCAAGCCTATCGGCTTGATATTTACTTAACCCCTTAAGATATTCTTCGCGTAATTTCTTTTGCGCCAATTTTGCTTGTAAGGTTACTCCTTCGGCCTGGCCGAGCTGACGGAGCAATAATCCTTTCTTGCGTGTTATTTCTTTTCCATTTACCTGGATAGTCTCATCATCTTGATTAGTAAGCCTATTCTGCCAATCCTGCATATACGCCGTTTCCCTGCTAATTACTTCCTTGTCTTGCTCATCAATGGCAAGTTGCTGCAGGTGTCCGGCTATTTTCTCGCCGACTTTACCCAAAGTTTCATAAGCTTGACCGACATCCTCGCCAAACGCACCGGGGACAGTATTAGGCATAGTAACCCGGGGCATAGCGGTTGGGCGGGTTTCGGGCGTTACAGTTGCTACTCTCTCTTGGTAGATAGGAACTTTCATGGTGTCACCTTTGCGGGAGCTTTAGGCAAGCCTATTGCTCCTATCATTGCCATACTCGAGGCCGTTGAGAACAGGGTTCCAGCTGCTTGTATGTTCGCCGCTTTTCTTGCGTTCTTACCTGCTACTCCATACATTTTTGCTTCTTCCTCCAGTGACCATATTTTAAACTTGGATTCTTCTCCTAATGTCCAGATATCTCTCTTTGACTGCTCGCTAAATTCCCAACTTTTTACTCCAGCGTTGTATCTTATAGCCATCTCATCAAGTTTTGATTTATCAAATGAACTGGTGGCGATATCTACCGCAGTCACACCACCTCCGATACCTAAGGCTCCGATAGTGGCTTTCTGACTTCCGGTCAATACCGCTACTTCTCTGGCAAGCCGCTTTGATTCTTCGGCGGCCGCACCTTGCGTCGCGGTAATGTTTGACTCTGCGGCTGCTGCTATGGATTTCTTCTGTTCTTCGGCGTATTCTTTCTGTAGTTTAGCGTTCTGCAGATTAAGTGAAGCCTGGTATTGATACATTTTCTGCTGGGCTTTACCTTGTTGCACCTGGCCATAGGCGACCATTCCACCCGAGGCTGCGGTTACACCTATTGCTACAACACTTAAGGTAACGGGGTCGCAATAAACTTTTTGATTGTCCGATAATATATTCGGATATCTGTAATGTAAGTGCTTATCTTTTAGAAAGTAGGATTGCATTAAGCCTCCCGCTTAAAATAAAAATGCCTGAACAATGCCTCCTCAATTCCGTATGGCCTTGGTTCTTCCATGATAGCCCCGCAGAATTTTAACCATTTAATAGATAGAATATTTTCGCAACTTACCCAGTTTTCCAAATAAGGATAATATCCTAAAAACATACCTATAAATTTTCTGGAGTGTTTAATAAATACCCTTTGAATCTTCTCTATTTCGGGACTCCCCAACAACCAAATAGCCGCGGTATTTCCAAGTATGGTTGCCGGCACGATTCCGAACATAGCGATCGCTTTTTCATTGCGTTCAATGGTGAGGCATACGATAGAATTTGTATAACCTTCGAGCAATGCGGCCTCGGGTGTCTTATGGTGTGATTTGTATATTTCCGCAATATCTTTCTTGCGCAGATTAACAGCCAATTCAAAAACATCCGTTATTTCGGAGTCTCTGACCGTGGCTAATTTTGAGCTATAATAAATTGCGCTTGTCTTTTTCATGTTGAGGTCATTCCAGCCACCGTTACCTCGGGAATTACTCCCGTTATAGTCACCGGTAAAGGCGAGGTCTGCCGGAAGAATAACCGGCCGCCCTCCGTATAGAATACGCCGGCGGTTTCTTTGATGTCTCCTGAGAATAAACTCCCTGCGGTATACCCTTCAAGATTATCGTAGGTTATGGCAAAAAGATTACTACTATCAAGGCCGAGATATCCGCCTGCGGCATTTAAGACGCGCAACACGACGCGGGATATCTTTACTTTTCTGCCCTGTGCTGTGCCATCAGCGAGGCCGACTTCAACGTTTAAAGTCTCCATATCTGATTTGTAGGCAAGGCCGACTTGCACTACCGAGGCGGCGGTATCAAGTGTTAATACGCCACCTGCGGATACTGTTTTCCCAGTAACTTCAACGCCATCGGCAAGCACGGATACGGCCTTGGAGGCAAGTTGTGAAACTGTGAATGTAGTTGTGGCTGTGCTGTCAAAGGTTGTACCGCAGTCAACAAAGAATTGGTCGTGGAGAACGGTCGAGGTCATGCGTTGTTTCATTCTTTCAATATAACGCGTGCCGCCCCTATTGACCGAGAACCATACCTCATCGTAGTTGCCATTTTTTATGCAACAGACGGATTCAAATAAATCAGTGCCGTCATTGGTATCGTGCCAACTCCAGGCGACCACTTCCTGCTCGCGCATGTAGGTCATCGATAATAGTTTACCGTCGTCTCTTATCGCCCAGACAAGTCGGTCAGGATTCTGTTGATAGGCCATGTCTACTATGGTGTGGCCGGAAAATAAATGATTTGAGAAAATAGTCAGGTCTGCCCCGTCAAAACTATCGGAAGCCCAAGCGTAACCTAAATCCCTGATGATTGATCCTGTTGACTGAACATAAATTGCCCTGCTGCCTATTACTATCGGCTTTACTCCGTAAGAGCCCTCCCATCCATGCACTTTATTGTAGGCAGTCGTAGGAGATATTGGGCCGGAGCTTGATTTTACGCTTACCTCGTTAGATAGAGTAAGGGCTATCATTTCGTTCAGAGCTACAAGTCCGTTTATGCCGTTTATTTTTCTTGAGGGCAACGGCGAGGATATCGCATCATCATCTGCCAGAGGGTCACTTGTGGCAAAATTGGTATAATCTCCGGTTTTTGTCATCCAGTAGGTCTGGGGTTCGGTATAGGTATTGGCAAACATCAACCGGTCTTCGGGATGAAACTCTACAACCGCTGGATAACCTCTATAGGGAGACCATGACCCCTCGGCCCAGTCAGCGGTGGCAGTAATCGCTCCGCAAGTTCTTATTACAGTAGCGGTAGCGGTTACACCGCCCACTGCGACGGCGGTAATCTTAACTATTCCGTCTTGATAGAAAGGATCAGAGGAAAGATTTATGTTACATATTCCGCTTGTGCGCGCAGTCATGATTATTCTTATGTAAAACGGTTCGGCGTTATCCGACATATCCTCTGTGCCGTAGGTATTGGCGTTGAAGTCATCGGCAGAGGAGAATTCCCTGAGCATCGTCTCCTCTCCAGCAAAGGCATTAGTGGTTGATTTTTCAATTTGTATCGTTCCGGTCCATGTGCCGTGAGTAATAAAACGCCATGTTCCGCCGCACTTTATAGATGTGGATACTTCGGCCGCCGCATCTAAAGCCGCACTGACCGCCTGACCTTCGATATAGTGGGTTAGTTTCCACAGACTGCCTATCTGGAGGCTGTTAAAAGTAAAACCTGCGGCAGTTAAGGTCAATCCGGTTCCTGTTACCGCAGAGATAGCTACGGTATCGGTACTGTCGGCATTGGCAAGTTGGAAGGGGCCGTTTTGATAATCATACAAATTCAATACCCAGTCTAATTCTGAGTGCCTTTCTAATTGCCGTGGGGCATAGTCGGGATGAGTAAGATAAAGCACATCCGCGGATTGGGTATATTGAATATCTGCTAAATCATCTGAAGTATAGGGAGTGGCTATCTCATAAATTGGTTGCACTGCCCAGTAACCCGCGGCTAAGTCATCGGCAAAGGTCCCTGAGGTATGGGCTACGAGGCATATATAAACTATGGAACTTTCTGAAGCAAAATCGCCCACCACATAACCCGTAGATGTGATCCATGCGGCGGCGTCTCCGACTAAGTCGTATTCGGTTATGGGAACAGAAAAATCGGAAGTCCAACGAGCAATACCTTTTGAAATACGGGGCTCATCAATCCAACCATTAAAAGTAGCACTTCCCCCCTCATAAGCACCTATATAAAGCACTGCTGCTATATTTCCGACATTGTTAGTTCCGAATGCGGTATTTTCGGTTAAGGTTTGCGATACGCCATTTTTGAATATTTTCCCTGTAGTCCCGGAACGCACAAATGCCATATGGTACCAAGTATTTAAAGCAGGCGTAAAACCGTTAAGAGTATAACTTCCCTTAGTTACTCCCCCTGATGCAAAAATCATATTCCAAACCCCGGCACCATCATAGTTTATATACCAGCGGTTATCGGCATCTACAGATTGAGAAATATAAAAGACAGTGTTCGCGGCAAACCTTATCCAAAAATCTACCGTGAAATCACCAGCACCAAAACTCCAGTTATCGCTATCGGGAACGGAAGCATAATCGCCAGTGCCGTCGAATAAGAGTGAGGCTGTGCCAAATGCTTTCTGGGCAGTATCAAGTTGAGCGTTCCCCTCGAGGGATATTGTTTGTCCGGTCTCTGCGGTGATATCAGTGGTCGCGCCATCCACTCCGTTAAGGTGTGTCAGAAATTTTAAGTAACTATCAGCTGCGACCATCGCCCCGCCTACGCGAGCGCCGTTAGAATAGACCCGGGCATACTTCTCGCCAAATTCCAAAACATAAGTTTGGGTCGCGGAAAATTCAAATGGGATAAGGCGGATTTTTTTGGCTGTGGTTTTTTCTGTGGCGATGTATTCTAACCCGGGGCGGTTAGATATCCCTCCGTGGGGGTGTATGATAAAGTTGCGAAGTGTCTTAGCGCCTGTGGCATACTTGGCTAAATCGACCCGGGAATATAACGAGGGGGCAAATTCGCCGCCGGTAAAAGAGGACTTGATGCCGGTTAAGACGCCACTTTCAGCCTTGGATATCCCTGCCGAAAAAGGTTGAATTGCTATAAATAGGCAAGTAAATAAAGTTAAAAATAATTTTCTCATCCTATCCTCTCGAATCTACAAAATTGGATTTTTCGTTTGCTTCATGAGTTTCATTCGTACCATAGGAATCGTGGCGATGCGCCTCACTAATCATTGTGTTAAATATAATTATTTCTG
>Ga0105105_10000961_pt1 | contig 12444 bp, 10 predicted proteins | sample PPLLaktember2015_4_FD_79108 | JGI IMG/M metagenome (GOLD analysis project Ga0105105, IMG submission 79108) | Freshwater sediment microbial communities from Prairie Pothole Lake near Jamestown, North Dakota, USA - PPLs Lake P8 Core (1) Depth... | ecosystem: Environmental > Aquatic > Freshwater >... | reverse complement strand
TAAATTACTAAAAAATTAGCACTTGAATGCAAAAAGCCTTCAGAGAATTATTTTCATGAACGTGGCACTTGCTTTGTGAGGATACCTCGTGCCCCCGTGACCATCCGAAGTTCACCATCAAGCTTTCGGACTTTTTCGGCTTGGGCATCTTTGCGTTTTCCTGTGCCGCAAAACGCATTTTCTTTGTCAGCTGACGACCTGTATCTCCAACGATAGAGCCTATCGGCATAGGCACCCATATCCACAGCGATCTCTTTGGTTATTTTGCCGCACGCGGCAAAACCCGCCGGCCGGGAAGCCTTGTTCTCGTTCAACCGGCTGGTTTCCGACACCGGCGAGTCGCCCCTCTTGCCCGTTTCTCAGAAGAAGCTCAACAGCATCAGCGAAATCCTCAAGGAGTATATCCTGCTGTCGAACTGAAAATCGGCGGCTATACGGACAATGCGGGCGACCCTCAGGCCAACCTGAAGCTCTCGCAGGTGAGAGCAGAAGCCGTCATGGCCGAGATTTTCGTGAAACTCGGTATCGACAAGGCCAGACTCGCCACAGAGAGCTACGAGGATCAGCACCCTGTCGCCGATAACGCAACCGGGGACGGCCGGCAGCGTAACCGGAGGATCGATTGCCGGGTCTCGAAAAAATGAACTGATCGAACAGGATTGCTGTTCTTTTTATTATGGTCCTCCGGATTAGCCGGGGGGCGCAACCGAACCATGAAAAATATGCGTCGCTACTCGAACGATATTTCCATTGTCTTCGGAGGAGCGGCCGGTCAGGGAATTCAGACCATAGCCTCGGCTCTGGTGAGTGTCCTCAAACGAAGCGGCTTCCATGTTTTCGCCTGTACGGAGTTCATGTCCCGCGTCAGGGGAGGGAGCAACTCGACCCAGGTGCGAATAACCGGCAAGAAAAGACAAGCCTATGTGCGCCGGATCGATTTTCTTTTCGCCCTCAATGCCGGTGCGCTCGAACACCTGAAAACACGGATCGCGCCGACGACCATCATTTTTGCCGATAAAAGCCAGGTGCAGAGCGCCGGCGATGGCCTCCTTGTGGACACGCCCATCACCGCATTCGCCAGACAGGCAGGAAACCCGATCTATTCCAATACCGCGGCCGTAGCCGTTGCACTCGGTCTCTTGGGCATCCCCCAGGCAGGGCTCGACGACTATCTCCGCGAAATTTTTGCCGGCAAGGGGGAGGCTGTCGTTGCCAACAACATCGAAGCCGCCCGGCTCGGTTACGCTTTCGGTCGCCAGGCCGCTCTGCGAGAAGAGATCGAGGTCGAAATCGCCGTTGAACCGGAAAAAAGCCGCCCGAAGGAGCTGCTGCTTGACGGCACCGCCGCCGTGGGAATCGGCGCCGTTGCCGCCGGATGCAACTTCATCTCCTCCTACCCCATGTCGCCCGGTACAGGCGTGCTGACCTTTCTGGCCCAGAGAGCCCGCGATTTCAATATTGTGGTGGACCAGGCAGAGGACGAAATAGCCGCCGTCAACACGGCACTTGGAGCCTCATACGCCGGAGCGCGAGCGATCGTGACCACCTCCGGAGGCGGCTTCGCGCTCATGGAGGAAGGCATAAGCCTTGCCGGCATGACCGAAGTGCCGCTCGTTGTACACCTCGGCCAGCGACCGGGCCCGGCTACAGGCATGCCCACCCGCACGGAGCAGGCCGATCTCAATCTGGTGCTCCATGCCGGACACGGCGAATTCCCCCGGGTGATCCTGGCTCCCGGTACCTTTGCCGAAGCGATCCTGCTGACGCAAAAGGCCTTTCAGCTCGCCGATCGCTACCAGTTGACGGTTTTCGTGCTTACCGACCAGTTTTTCCTCGATTCGACAGGATCGATGGAGCAGTCCCTCGTGAAAAGAGAACCGGTCGAACGCCATATCGTCGAAACGGATGAAGAGTACATGCGTTACCGCTTTACTCCGAACGGGCTTTCCCCGAGAGGCGTGCCCGGCTACGGAGAGGGAATCGTAAAGTGCGATTCCCATGAACACGACGAAACGGGACATCTCACTGAAAACTTCGAAACCCGCCGCCGCATGGTTGAAAAAAGGCTCCGGCGCAGCAAAACCCTGGCAGTGGAATCCCTGATGCCTGAACTGATCGGCGGATCGGACGATGCTCCGAACATCGTTGTCGCCTGGGGATCGAACCGGGGCGTGCTGGAGGAATCGCTCGACACTCTGCAGCGCAGCGATCTTGCCGGGCTGCACTTTTCCCAGCTCTATCCGCTGAATCCCGCTGTGGCGGCACTTCTGAAAGGCAGAAGCGTCACCGTGCTCGAAAACAACGCCACAGGACAGTTCGCCGATCTTCTCCATCGGGAGTTCGGCATAAACGCAACCAACAGAATTCTTAAATCGACCGGCGAACCGTTTTCGGTTGAAGAGGTCGTTGATGCACTCAGGGAGGTTTGAAATGAATACCCCGTCCCCAGCAACGCAGAACCCGTTCGACATGCCCTCAAAAGAGATGGGCTGGTGCCCCGGATGCGGCAACTACAAACTGCTCGACTCGCTCAAGGCGGCACTCTTCGAGCTCGGCATCGACCGCCGCAATCTGGTCGTCGTATCGGGCATCGGCCAGGGAGCCAAAACGCCGCAGTACCTCAATACGAACATGTTCAACGGCCTGCACGGACGCTCGCTTCCGGCGGCGCTCGGCATAAGGCTTTCGAACCGGAATCTGAAGGTCATCGCCGAATCCGGAGACGGGTGCATGTACGGAGAAGGAGGCAACCACTTTCTGCACGCCATACGCCGCAACTGCGACATGACGCTGATCGTGCACGACAACATGGTCTACGGGCTCACCAAGGGACAGGCATCCCCCACCTCTCTGCCGGGTATGAAAACGCCCGTGCAGATAGAGGGCGTCGTGCTCGAACCCTTCAACCCCCTGGCGGTCTCGCTGGCGCTGAACGCGCCGTTCATAGCCAGAGCAAGTGCAGGGGATGAAGAGGAGACAAAAGAGATCATCAAGCAGGCGATATCCTTCAGGGGATTTTCCGTGGTGGATGTGTTCCAGCCCTGCGTGGTGTTCAACAAGCTTAACACCTACCAGTGGTTCCGGGAGAACACCTACTACCTGCCTGGCGATTACGACCCTTCCGACCGCTTGCAGGCCTTCGCGAAAGCCCTCGAAACCGAAAAGCTGCCTCTCGGCGTCATTTTCCGCGAGGAAGGGCGGCCGATATATGAAGACCTGCTCGGCATCGGAAACACCCCTCTCCGATCGCAGGTGTTTTCGGAAGATGCTTTCGAAAAAATGATCGCCGAATACTGCTGACAGGCCGGCGCGCTCGGCGGAGCGTCTTAGCTTCGGGCATAGGCCTCGCCAGCAGCGCATTTCCGGCCGAAGGCTGTCAGGACAAGCAAACCGCGGCAGAGAGATTCGACATAAAAAAATTGTTGCCGTAACGGCACCGGCATGCATCATCGTCCTGCCGACGACAGGAGCCGGTGCGCCGCCGCAAATCGGGCAGCTTTACGCTGCGGATCGGGTTGACCGGCAAACCCCTTGCGGCCCTTTCCGGAAAACCCTTTATCCGGTTTCAGGCGTTTCTGCAGCAGCGTAAAACCTGCAAAAAAATCGTTCCTTTGCCGTACCGATCCGTCGATTCCGTGTGTTGAAGCCCCCTCAACTGATCTTGTTTTAACCGGATACTCACCTTTCTTTTCAAAAAAGATCGTTACCTTTTATTCTATGCATGGTGGTCGCTGTAACGCTCTCCCGCAGTTCCTGTTTTTATTTTTGGCCTGAGCCTTAAAAACCGCTGAGAACGGCAGGGTTTGCATTGACCCGTAATTTTTCCCTGTTCCCGAATGCCTCAGCATAAGGAAAAGAATCTCCGCCGTTTCAGGTGCGGCTGAAATTCCTGCCTGGCCGGGGTGTTGGCGCAGAATGAGAGGCAATTTCAATACACCCCGATTCAAATAAGTACCGATTAACCATGAGCCTTTACTTCAACACCTCATTCCTTCTGCATTCTATCGATGCATGGGAACAGGATCGCAAAGAGCGGTTCAATCTTGAGGCCCTGACGCAGTCCTTTCATGAATCCGTTCCCGTACTCGACTTTATTGACTGGAAAATCACGACCGTCGAACGCGGCTATACCGAAACCGTGCTCCCGCTCAACCCAAACTCATCCAATCAGTATATCACCCATCAGGCGGCCCTGATGCTGCTTGCCGCCGATTATACGGGAGGCATCGCCCTGGCCTCACTGTTCCATATGATCCCGATTATCGGTTTTGTGCCGTCGGTAGACGATAATGCCGCCTATATGTGGGGAGCGAAAGCCTCCATTCACTGGTTTGCGCCGAGTTGCCACAATCTGACCTGCAAAGCATCGATAGACAGGAGCAAGTGGGAAATGCTGGCGAGAAGATATGCGGAGAGTAAAAGAGTAATAACCACGGTTCCGATCATGATGTACAACGGGGAGAAGCTCGTTGCGAAGGCTGATTTCACCTACTGGGCCCAGGACATCAACGGCATGAAAAGAAACGCCTTCGATGTCGAAAAAATCAACGTACTCTACGAACACAAAACGAAAACAACCGCCAAGCTCATTGTGGGGCTGCGGGCCATGGAACAGGAAAAACCCGTAGAGTACCGGCGTTTTGACGATCCTTACGCCTTCATGCTTGCTGGCAAACAGGGCATTACCCTTGCAAGACGATTCAGCATGGACACCCCCTATCTGCAGAACATGGTGACCGCCAGAACGCTCCATCTCGATGAAGCAGTCATACGATTTGCGCAGGAAAAACCGGCATGCAATGTCGTCAATATCGGTGCCGGTTACGACAGCAGGTTCTGGCGACTGAATGTCGAAAACGCGATCATTTACGAACTCGACCTGCCGATCATGCTGAACGAAAGAAAAAGGATTTTCGATTACAGCAAAAAAAATACGATACGCAATATCGACATCGACCTTACGCTCCGGCCGATAGACGATGCGCTACGGCAAACGGAGGATTTCGATGATGCACTGCCGACCTTTTTTATCTGGGAGGGGGGATCGATGTATTTCCGGCCTGAAGAGATCGATTTCATTCTCACCGCCATCACGAGGCTGATGGCGCAGGGCTCCTGTTTCTGGTTCGACTATGTTTCGGAGGATCTTGTCGCGGACGGCACTGGCGTGAAGGCTGCTGAAGACTTTATGAGAAACATGCGTAAAATGGGAGAGCCGTTCATCAATGGTTACAACGACATCGGCGCACTTGCAGTACAATACCACCTCGCCCTGGAGCAGAATATCGATTCCGGAGCCGTGCTGGATATTCAGGAGGATATTTATGACCATTACAGCTTTTGTATTCTGAAGGGAGAATAACACTCATGACCCCCAGACATACCCCGACATCCCCTCTCCTGAAAAAAGGAGTGGATTTTCTGCGCAGGGATTACGAGCGCAACGAGTTCACCATTGAGATGGCCCGATATGTCGGATTCTGGGCTCACCCGCTCTACTATGTGATATGGACAGCAATTCTGCCTCAACCTTTTGAATCTCCCTCCTTGCGTTTCGCCTCCGCGATCGCCTTTATTCCGCTGTTTTTCGCCAAGCGCTACCCCGTGCACCTGAAGCCCTGGGTGAACCTCTACTGGTATCTGTGGCTGACCCTTACGCTGCCGGTAGTCTTTACCTATCTGACGCTGATGAACAACTTTTCGGGCATGTGGCTGATATGCGAAACCATGATGCTGCTTGTTTTTATCATCTTTATCCCGAATTATTTTCTCCTGACTTTTCTGCTTGCAAGCGGGATCTCGATCGCTTATGCAGGGTACTTTTTCTCCACCGGAACCCACCTGGCAGTCACCACTGAAATTATTGAATACCTGCTTCCCCTTCCCATGGCTATACTGCTGGGGTTGTTGTCCGGCTTTACCATAAAAAAAGGGGAAATGGCCCAGGAGAGAAACCGGGTTCTGCAATCCCTGGCCGGCAGCATCGCGCATGAGATGCGCAACCCTCTCGGACAGATCCGCCACTGTCTGAACAGTATCCAGAACCAGCTCCCGCATTTTCACCCGGAACGACGCGCCGAGCAGCTGAAAAAGGAGGAACTCGACATCCTCTACGACAAAGTGGCGCACGGCCAGATGGCCGTGAAACGCGGGATCCAGGTGGTAGACATGGTTCTCGGTGAAATCCGCGAAAAACCCATCGATCCGGAGAGCTTCGCCTATCTTTCCGCAGAACGGGTCATCCGCAAGGCGCTCGACGAGTATGGCTATGAATCGGAACACGAACGGGAACGCGTTCATCTGGATACCGGCGAAACCTTTATCTTCCGCATCAATGAAACGCTCTTTGTTTTCGTCCTCTTCAATCTGCTGAAGAATGCGCTCTTCTATCTCAAAAGCCACCCGCAAAGCGAAATCACGGTTCGCCTTGCGAAGGGAGTGTCGCACAACTGCCTCTTTTTTCGCGATACCGGACCGGGAATTTCAAAAGATGATCTGCCGCACATCTTCGAAAGTTTTCACACCAGCGGCAAAAGCAACGGTACCGGGCTCGGTCTGGCATACTGCAAGCGGGTGATGAAGGCTTTCGGCGGAAACATCCGCTGCGATTCCGTACAGGGAAAATACACGGAATTCATCCTTCTTTTTCCATCCGTCCAGAGTGGGACTCTGGACGAATACAATAACCGTACGATCGCCGATGCATTGCCCGATTTTCAGGGAAAAAGGCTTTTGCTTGTCGACGACGAAGCCATCTATCGCATGACGGTCAGAAAGTATCTGCTCCCACTGCATGTCGACATGCATGAAGCGGCAAACGGCAGGGAGGCGCTGGTTCTTGCTGCCGGAAACCACTATGATCTCATCATCATGGACCTGAACATGCCCCTGATGAATGGCTACGAAGCGGTCGAAAGAATGCGCCGCGGAGAGGCGGGCGCCGAAGCGAGCGCAACTCCGGTGATTGCGCACAGCGCCGAACCGGCCTATATCGCCCAGGCAAAGACCGAAAAAGCCGGAATGCAGGCACTGATATCGAAGCCGTGCAGCCAGGCCGAGTTGATCAACGCACTGCGGGCAGAACTGTATACCGTTCCATCCGGAAAGTCCCTGAGCGGCAGGCTCGACGGCAGGAGAGTGCTGCTTGTCGACGATTCCGCCCTGAACCGGAACCTGCTTGCCCTGAGCCTGACGGATGCCGGGTTGCAGGTAACGGTGTCCGGCAACGGTGAGAAGAGCTGGGCTATCCTGCAGAAACAGCAGTTCGATCTGCTGATAACCGATATCCGGATGCCGGGTATGGACGGCCTCGAACTGACAAGGAAAATCCGGGCAAGTAAAGAGCCGTACCTGAGCAGATTGCCGGTCGTCGGTCTCAGCGGTGCATCCGAAGAGGGCGCTGCAGCAAGAGCGGCGGGCATGGATGCGTTCCACCTCAAGACAGACAACCCGAATCTGCTGCTCGCCTCGATCGGCAAGCTCCTTGCGTCCAGGTCGGCAGTGAGTCCTGAAGCCGCTGCAGAAACTCACGCACCTGCAGCAGCGATTGCCGCCTCATATGGGTTTACGCCGGAAGAGACGGAAAATCTCATAAAGATGTTTCTCGAGGAATTCAGCGCTACTCCCGCAGGCATGCGCAAGGCTCTGGCCGATAACGATATCCTGAGCCTGCGCCAGCAGGCCCACAAACTCAAAGGCAGTTCGGCAATGCTGGGCATCGAACGCCTGCGGGAGGCGGCGGAAAGAGTGGAACGAAGCTGCCGTTCCGGCATGACCGGAGACCTTGCAACACAGGTGGAACAGGTCGGCGCTGCGCTGGAGGAGTTTGCCGGGCTGGCTCGCTGAGGCTGGACGAGGAATAGCCTCTGTGTACGGCCCACGCACTATCTGAAACACTCGATCGGCCACACGCCAAGAACCTTGTCGGCATAGGCTCCGTATTCCTCGCTGCACCCTTCAAGCAGCAGATATTCCGGTTCGGGAAGGGAAAACGGAGGTTGCCGGAAATTCAGGGGCCTCCAGTTCCCGAGCTCGATATCGGCATTGATCCTCCAGCTCCCGGAGAAAGTCGTCATCACGACATACCGGACAGGGCTACGTGCGACATTGCGGAACACTTCCAGAATGTCAGTATAGGGCAAATGCACCAGGCAGTCGCGGCAGAGCAGCGCATCACCGGCGGGAAGAGGGTCTCGGGTGAGATCGAGCACGCGGAATTCCGCATGCGGGAGCGACTCACGGAACAGGCGAGGGTTGCGTTCGATCACGGCAGGCACGATGTCGCCGCCGATATAGCGTTGGAAGGGATATCCGATACTGCTGAGCCAGAAAAAGTCGCCGCACGGTATATCGAGCAATGTTGCAATGTCCAGCTCCCGAAGCAGCGTAGGCAGCTTCCCGCGCAGCTCCGCCGCAGCATCGAGCTGGGAACCCACCCCTGAAAGGGATTCATCGCTTGTCCATAGATTGTTGCGGTAAATGTAGTCGAACACATCCCGGGCGCCGAGCCCGCGCAACGTGTAACGAACTTCCGCAAAGCGGCTCTCGGCGATTGTCGGTGGTCGAATGGACATACAGTTATTGCACGATAACATCAAGGTCAAAAACACATCGTGCAGTCAGCAATCCTTTATCCTGTCCCTAAAGAACCCGGTCGAGCACTTCGACGATGCGCGTGGCGGCAGCGCCGTCCCATTTTTCCGGAATCTTGTTGCGCCTGGAGCTGTCTGCGTGCTCTCCAGCATGCAGGATGTCGTCAATGCGGCTCAGGATGTCCTCCTCGTCGACCCCGACAAGCACGTTGGTGCCGATTTCGATGGTGGCGGGACGAGCGGTGTTGTCCATCATGGTCAGACAGGGCACGTTCATGACCGTCGACTCCGCCTGCAGCTCTTCCGAATCGGTGATGAGCAGCACCGAGTCCCTCAATAGCGCCAGCAGTCCGGCATGGCCGGGATGCGCAATCATCACGAGACCCTCCACTCTGCTGAACGCCTTTTCCAGCTTGTGCTGTTTCATGAGATCCTCAAGCCCGGCGGCCAGGGGCACAAGAACGGTGGTCAGGCCCGACATTTTCTTCAGCAGCCGGAGGGTCATTTCAAGAGGCTCCCGGGCGGCGATGGCTCCGGCCGGGTTCAGAAGCACGAGCGCATACTTTTTCGGCTGAAGACCCAGTTCGGCGGCAAGGTTTGCCCGTTCGGCCTGCTCCATCAGGGCTACAAGCGTATCGATGGAAAGGTTTCCGGAAAAGAATACCTTTTCATCGGCAACGCCTTCGTTTATCAGGTTATACTCGCCGCTGTGCTCGCTTATGAAGTGAAGATCCGCAATGGAATCGATAAGAATACGGTTGATCTCGTCTGCGTCGGTACGGTCGTGAGAGCGAAGTCCCGCATCGGCCACAGCGACCGGTATGCCGGACTTCGTCGCAGCCAGTGCAGCCCCGAGAGCGGCATTGTCGCTGCCGCACACCATCACGAGGGCCGGAAGCTCCCGGGCGAGAACGGTTTCCATGCCGGTTATCACCAGGGCAAGCTGCTGAACCGGGGAATCGTCACCAAGGGTAAGGGTGTGGCACGCTTCGCCGATGCCGAAACAGCTCGACAGCTCCCTGCTGAGGGGTTCCGCACTTTTCGGAGAAGCGAAAACCGCAACAGGCCTGAAGGTCCCGTTTTTTTTCAGTGCATTATATAGGGGAGCAAGTAAAAGAGCGCCCGGCTTGCCGCCGGCGGCCAATAGTAATTTTTTCACAGTAAAAACAAAGCTTTGTTACATTAGGATAAAGATCGTTCATGAACACCTGCCGACAGCTTCAGGAGACCTTCCTGTATTGCCGGTCTGCCGCTTTCAAGTACGGTACAGGTACCAGGAAAAACAAATGATTCAATGAGAAAAGTTTCTTCGTTATCGCTATTCACCGCATTTCTGCTGCTTTTTATGGCGGCATCCGTCCCGGTACCGGTTCATAATACACTGCAGGCGGAACAAAAGAAAATTATTCTCCTGAACGCCGACACCATCGAAGGCGGCGAAACCTCCGGCGGCGGCACGCCGCAGCCCTTCCGCTCGGTGATCGGCAATGTGCGCTTTCAGCACGGCACCGTAACCCTTGCCTGCGACCGCGCCACCGAATATGAAGAGGAAAAGAAGATCGAGCTCTCGGGCAACATCGTCATAACCGACAACGAGGTTGAGGTCTATGCCGATAACGGGCTCTACCACCCCGACACGGAGCAGGGCGAACTGACGGGAAACGTCCGGGGAAGAATGCGCGACGGCAGCCTTATGGCAAAAGCGCGCAAAGCCGTAATCGAAAAGAAGAACAACCGGCTCTGGCTCTACGAGGATGCCGTTGCCTGGGGAAAAAACGAGCAGCTCAGCGGCGACATTCTTATGGTGCATCTGAAAGAGAGCGGCGGAGCGAAAAAAAAGCAGACGGTCGATGAGGTTCAGGCGCACCGGAACGCGCTGCTGGCGGCAAGGGACACCCTTTCGGCAAACCCCGTGCTCTACAACCAGATGAGCGGCGCGAAAATGGTGATCAGCATGAACGACAACGCAAAAATCTCGGGCGTGACCGTGACCGGCCAGGCCGAGAGCCTTTTCCACCTCTACAACGAAGAGAACGAACCCTCGGGCATCAACTATTCAAGCGGAAAGACTATCCGGATGTTCTTCATCGACGGAAAACTGGACAGGGTGAAGGTGACCGAAAACGTCGAAGGAAAGCAGTACCCTGATTCTTACCGGGGAAACAGCAGAATCAATCTGAGAAAGTTCGTCTGGAGGGAGGGAGAAAAACCGTTTTAACCGGACCCCCGGTGCTCCCAAACGAAAAAGCCTCCCCGTTTTGAGGGAAGGCTTCCTGTGGACAGGCCTTTGCAAGGCAACGCTTATTTGGCAAAGGGACAGCTGCCGGTGGAGCAGCCGCCTGAGGGTGCAGAGGGGGTTGAAGGCGCGCCCTTGCTGCCGCAGTAGTCGGTGCCGTAGAAGCCCGAGCCCTTGAGCACAAAACCGCCCGATGCGCTGATCACCCGTTCGAGAGCCTCTTTTTCACATTTGGGGCACTTGGTAAGCGCGTCGTCGGTCATTTTCTGGAACACTTCGAGTTCGTTTCCGCAGCTTGAACAACGGTACTGATAGGTTGGCATTATTTATTCCTCCTTGATTTACTATGGACCTCTGCGAACCAGCCTCCGGGCTCAAACCGCCCGCTGCGATTTGCAGAGATTTCACTTGCACGTTATACGTTATCGATTCTACAGAACAACCATGAGCGGACGTTGTGCGTTCCGTCAGAGCGTTGCTGTATCGCATGCCTGTAATGGGAATTTACGCTCCGGAGAGCGAAAGCTTTCGTATATAACTATATTTCCAAAAATAAAAAAGTTCCCGCCGTGATCGTCAAAACCCGCGCCGTGGTACTCAGAGAGATCAAGTACCGCGACCAGTCGAAGATCTGTACGCTCTTCACCAGGGAGTTCGGCAAAATCACGGTAATCGTCAAGGGGGCGCGAAATCCGAAAAACCGCCTGTCGGGAAAATTCGGTCCCGGCAGCGTGCTTGATATCGTGCTCTACAGAAAGCCCAACCGCGAGGTACAACTGGTAAGCGAAGGCAGTCTGGTGCACAGCCCGCTCACCTCCGAGCCGCACATGGAAAGGTTCGCAGCCATGTACCGTATTGTTGATCTGGTAAGCAACGCCGTTGACGGCGAAGAAAAAAACCTGCCGCTTTTCGAACTGCTTGAGGGAACACTCGAAGCGCTCTACCGGACCGCCAGCCGTTTCGAGCTGCTGGTTGCATGGTTTATGCTTCGCCTTGTTTCCATACTGGGGTTCGAGCCCTCCCTTTTGCGGTGCGTGTTCAGCGGCCATGAGGTGGCTCCGGCCGTGGAGGCCATGCGGCTTTGCGAGCTGCTCTTCATAATGAATCCTGGCGGTATTGCCCTGCCCGGTGCTGCACTGCACCGCACTGCCGGGCAACGCGCCATCTCCCCCGATGCCTACCGCCTGCTCTGCGACATTGCCGCATCACCGCTTTCGGACCTCGACGCCCTGAGCGCCGGCGAAGCCGAAACGGCAGTGCTCTGCAGTCTGTTCGAAGAGTATTGTGCCCTCCACCTTGAACATGCGCCGCGAAAGAGAAACCTTGCCGTTGTCGCACAAATGCTCTCGAAATAACCCCTTTGGGCGCCACGGGTTTTTATATCTGCGGGATGATTTATATCTTGGAGGATATTTTTTTCCTGGACAGCGCCTCAAATACATCTTCACAGGTTCCAATAGAGACACAGTGTCTTTTCTCGTTACCGTTTGTCTAATCTAATTTCAAAACCGAACTGCTCGACATGCCTCAGCTAACCAAATCTGCAGAGCTCTTTGAGCTTGCAAAGAAGTTCATTCCCGGCGGCGTCAACTCCCCGGTCCGTGCGTTCAAATCCGT
>Ga0105105_10000959_pt1 | contig 12449 bp, 12 predicted proteins | sample PPLLaktember2015_4_FD_79108 | JGI IMG/M metagenome (GOLD analysis project Ga0105105, IMG submission 79108) | Freshwater sediment microbial communities from Prairie Pothole Lake near Jamestown, North Dakota, USA - PPLs Lake P8 Core (1) Depth... | ecosystem: Environmental > Aquatic > Freshwater >... | reverse complement strand
ATCACTTTGCCCCCCTTGCCAATAATTCTTCCCATATCATCAGGAGCAACGGTGATTATAAAATTGGTGACGCCGTCTGTCTCTTCTTCCTTGATTTCGACTTTATCAGGGTTTTCAACAATCGCGGAAACTATTTTTAAAAGTGTATCTTTCATATTAAACTAATTTCTCTATTGCAGGACTTGGTTGAGCGCCTTGAGATATCCAATATTCGTATCTTTTTTTATCAATTTGTTTGGCGCCGTTTTTGCCTTTTTCATACCAGCCTAAGACTTCAATTGAGACGCCGTCCCTTCGGGATCTTTTTTCTTTAACAACAATGCGAAATTTCCTTTCGCCTTTCTTGCCTGTTCTTGCCGATCTAATAACTAAAGACATAGGAAGTATTTTAACATTATTTCTATCTTTTCTCAATGACTTTGGGGCCTTTGTAGAATTCCAGAGCTTTCCCAGCCGCGTCTTCCTCGGCTTCCCGCTTTGATTTTCCTTCACCCTCACTTATCAATTTCCCATCGACATACGCGCCAATCCTAAACCTTTTTTCATGAGCAGGGCCAAACTCATGGATGACCTTATACGAAGGAGAATTTAACTTTCTTGACTGAACAAGTTCCTGTAGGAGACTTTTCGGATCTTTAAACGATTTATTTTTGATTATGTCGTCGACTTTAGATAATAGTACTAAGTTTAAAAATTTGGATACTTCCTCAATTCCCTGGTCCAAGAATAGAGCGCCGATAAAAGATTCGAAGCAATCCGCCAATAAGCTTTGATTTTGCCTGCCTTTTGATTCTTCCTCTCCTTTGGAAAGTTTCATATATTTTCCAAACTCAAGCTCTTTGGCTATTTGCGCCAGACTCTTCGTATTTACCAATAAGGATCTGATATTGGTTAAAATTCCTTCGTTATACTGGGGGAACTTCAGAAATAAAGCGTCAGAGACAACAAAGGAAATTATGCTGTCTCCCAAAAATTCCAATCTTTCGTTTGAGGAAACCCTTTCTTTGGTTTCATTTAAATAGCTTCTATGGATAAAAGCTTGTTCTAGTAACTTTTTATTTTTAAATTCCGGAAGTGTAATCATTTTATTAACTTGCCCAACGCACCATTAATAAACGCCGGGCTGGTATCTCCTCCGTATTCCTTAGCAAGTTCTACTGCTTCATCTATTATAACCTTTGGCGGCTCACGTTTTTCAATAGAGAGTTCATAAACAGCCAATCTTAAGATCGCCAAATCCACCCGATTGATTTTTTCGATTGGATACTCCGGAGCGGCTTTAATTATCTGTTCATCCAGAAGATTTTTTTGCTCAAACACTTTTTTTGCGAAATCCCCTACTCTTTGCTTATGAAATTCTACCCGAAAAAGGTCCTCGACAGTTTTTTGTCGTTTCTTGTGGCGTGGATCAAGAGGATTCTTCATTATTTTTCTTCTGCTGTTTTGTTTTCCTTCTTCTCTTCTTTAACTTTTTTCTTAATGACCATTTTCCCTTTATAATATCCGCAGGCTCGGCAGATTTGGTGTGGCAAAATCGGCGCTTGGCAATTAGGACAAATTACGGTTTTAGAAACAGCGAGTCTTATCGCTGCTCTTCTTTTGCCTTTTCTTTGTCTGGAATGTCGTCTCTTTGGTTCTTGTGGCATGTTATGTATTTTACTTTATTCGAGCTTATCTTGCAATGGGAATTCGTTTAAAAGAAGTGAAGGAGTATGGTGCATGAAAGACATAAGGTTGCTGTTCAAAGACCGCTCTTAAGAAGTCTAATTCTTTCTCTCCCACTCCATAATCTCTTACGGCAATTTGTTTAGCTTCGTCATACATTCCAGGAATTTCTATATCATATTCTCCTGTTTCGGGGTTTTGTTCAAACTCTTGATGTCCCCAGTTAGCGGCAAGTTGAGGAAAATCCAATACGAAAGTCCAATCAGCGTCTGCTCCTTGACGCCTTACCGATATTGGCCATTCGGGATAATTATAAGGATCATGTCTTATTATTTTGTCTAAACAATCCCTGCTTATTCCAGGAACTTAAGCGCATGCGGCATCTAAAACCCCAGTAATTCTTACTTCTAATTCGGGTGTTGACTGAAATTCATAGCGTCTTTCAACCCCACCAAGAGGCTGTCTTACGTCTTTAAGTAAATCTAAAAAGCTTTTTGCTACTGAGGTATCTATCTGTGGAGAGTCTTCTTTTCTAACCATGCCTGACGTTAAAGTCCCTTGTATCCTTCGTCCCTTTGTCTCTGATCCTGACATAATGCTGAAATTATATTCTAGGCTTATTTAAAAGTCAATGATAATTAGTCTGGGGAAACGGGGGTTTGGTTTGACTCATAGTTATTGTTATGATATAGTTGCCGCAATGAAAAGAGAGGTAGAACCAGCTCAAACTTTGGAACAAGCGCTCCTTGCTCGTGAGGTTTTTGAAATGGGACGGGAAGTTGCTTTAAAAGGTGTTTCAGCTGGGCCACGCGAACACTGGGGCAATCAGGAAAAGACTATCTATCTAGGAACATACCACGGAAGAAAATATGCCATTGCGTATTCAGTCTTGCATAATGGGGATGGAAGGGATTTGCACGGGTTAAGGATTATGGGGAGAGATTTAAGCGTAATAGTTGCGACTGAAACTCCTGAAGGTATGCTTGAAGGACAAAAATACAAAATGGTAACGGATTTTAATGATGCAAGCATTGATCCAAAAGATTTAATCGTTAATCTTAGTCCTGTTGCAGATTTCCCAGAGGCTCCAATTAGACAAATTCTCAAGTATAAAGTGTTTAGGCTAGATACAAATGAGGGGCCCGGTAGTTTGTTGATTCAGGCAGAGAGTGAACAAGAGGCAACAGAAAAATATTTGGATTGGTGTGAGGCAAACAATGACTTTGACGCAATCGTGCGATTCAGGACAAGCTTTCATCACTTCGCCACTAGTTCGGTAATTTCTTAGCTGCTTAGTCTGGGGAAACGGGGGTTTGGTTTATTTCTTCCACTTTTTTCAAAAGCTTCGGATACTTATCGATATCTTTAAACACTTTTTGGGCCTCCCTTTTTGTTTTCTCGATCAAGGTAAAATCGGAAAAACTGGCAACCTTTAAGTTGGGAACTCCGTGTTGAGAAGTGCCATAAATTTGTCCCGGGCCCCTCAATTTCAGATCCAGTTCCGCAAGTTCTGCCCCGGAATAAATTTTCTCCATTGCTTTTAATCTTTCAACGGTTGTTTCGTTTTTACTGGAAGTAAATAACAGGCAGTATGATTGTTTATCGCTTCTACCTACTCTGCCCCGCATCTGGTGGAGTTGGGCCAGTCCAAACCGGTCGGCCTCTTCGATCATCATAATCGTTGCATTGGGAATGTCGATTCCGACTTCGACCACAGGCGTTGAAACCAAAATGTCGATTTTTTTATCCCTGAAACTTTTTAAAATCTTCTCTTTTTCTTTTGATTTTATCTTTCCGTGCAGAAGTCCTAATTTTAAATCCGGAAAAACTTCCGTTTTCAATCTTGCGAATTCTTTAGTAGCAGCTTTAACGGTTAACATGGATTCGGATTCTTCGATAAATGGACAAACAATGAATACCTGGTCTTTGTTTTCGAGGATTTGTTTTTTTATCCAATTGTAGGCGCCGTTTCTTTTTTCCGGCGGAACTAACCACGTTTTAACCAACTTTCTGCCTTTTGGCATTTGGTTTAGAATCGACAAATCCAAGTCGCCATACATAGTTAAGGCAACGGTTCTTGGAATCGGCGTTGCGGTCATTGCCAGAAGGTGCGCGTTTTTTCCTTTTTTTCTGATAATAGTTCTTTGTTCTACCCCAAATCGTTGCTGTTCGTCAATTATTACCAGGCCTAATTTCTTAAATTTGACTTTCGAATAGACCAATGCGTGGGTACCGATAATAACGTCGAATTTGTCAGAAGCTTTAGTTGAGCCTGTTGCCAATTCTACGGTAGCTCCAAAAGACATAAGCAAATTGGAGATAGTTTTGAAATGTTGTTGAGCAAGGATTTCCGTTGGCGCCATGAAAGCGGATTGAAAGCCGTTTAAAAACGCTAAATACATCATAACCGCGCCGACCACAGTTTTGCCGCTTCCGACCTCCCCCTCCAAAAGTCTATTCATTGGTTTTTGAGAAGTCAGGTCTTTAAGAATTTCCTCGATTGCTTTTTCCTGCGCTTCGGTTAATTCAAACGGAAGTTTATCGATAAATGCTTCCATCCTCTCCTCAAAGTTTTTCCAAGGATTTTTGATTACGTCTTTTTCCCAAGCTTTTTTTCTGACCAGCGATGACAATTGAATTTCAAAAAGTTCATCGAATGCGAGTCTTTCGCGCGCTCCTACTGCCTCTTCGAGGCTATCCGGGAAATGGATTGCCTCAATAGCGTCGCTTAGCTTCATCAACTTGTTTTCTTTGATTAAGTTGTCCGGCAAGAAATCTTTAATCTGGCTTTTTTTCCCAAGTAAGTTAAAGATTTGGCGCCGAAGCCATTTGGAACTAATACCTTTAGTTTCGGGATAAACAGGGACCAGCCTGCCGGTATGGATAGTCTGATTGTTCAAAACAAGTTCATAATCCGGAGAAACCATGACAAATTTGTGTTTATCAAGCTCGACTTTACCGGAAACGGAAATTAAATCATCTTTGTGGATGGCTCTGGTTAAAAACGGTTGGTTAAACCACAAGGCGTTAATACTTCCCGTCTCATCTTTAATTGTTGCCTTCTGTAGCGTTTTCCAGCGTCTGGTGTATTGATTATGGATTTCCTCAACAACTCCCCTAACCGTAACTATTTCTCCGGCCTGGATCTGACTAATTTGGGAAATTAAAGAAAAGTTGTCGTATCTAAACGGAATGTGGAACAAAAAATCCTCAAGCTTTGTAATTCCAAGCTTCTCAAGTCTTCGGGCATGCATTTTGTAAGAGCGTGAGATCTGGCTAACCGGTGTATGTAAATCCATAGTTATTGTGGCGGCGGAATGAAGGCCAAAACAGACGTTGCGATTAAGGCAATTGATGCAATCGCAACGATTACTTTCCAGATCCACTGATGTTTTCTAAAATTCTCCATAAGCTTATTTTATCACGATTTTCGCAAATCTATTTTTTCCTACCCTAAGTATTCCACTTTCAATTTTCGCATCGGAATTAGTTATTTTCTTATCATTTAAGATAACCCCGCCTTGCTCAATAAGTCTTTTTGCTTCAGAGTTACTTCCGACGAAATCTCCCGTAACCAATGTCTCTGCGACAGTAAAATTATCTTCAATAGGTAACTCAATAACATCGGCTGGAACTTCTTTATTTTGAACGGTTTTCTCGAATTCTTTTTGCGCCGAGTCAGCCGCACCCTCGTCGTGCAGTTCCTTGACGATTTGGTGAGCTAATTTTTTCTTAACATTGATTGGATTTGCGTCTGACTCTAATTCATTTTTAGTTTTTTCGACTTCGCTCATTGGCATATCGGTTGCCAGAGTAAAGTAATTTATGATTAAATCATCACTTATAGCCATAACTTTTGCATACATATCTTTCGGTTCATCGTCGAGCCAAATAACGTTTCCCTGAGTTTTACTCATCTTTTTTCCATCAGACCCTACTAAAAGCGTAGTCGCTAGGACAAATGATTCCTTCTGTCTTAAGTCTTTTTGCAACGTTCTTCCGGCCTGCATGTTAAAGGTTTGGTCTGTTCCGCCAACCTGGATATCGGTATCCATAAAATAGCTGTCGTATCCTTGCATTACGGGATAAAGAAATTCGTGAAGTCCGACTCTTTTGCCTTCGGTAAACCTTTTCTTAACCAGTTCTCTGCCGGCAAAATCATTACCCGAAAAATGATGACTTAATTTAATAATATCTTCAAACCCTAATTTTTTAAGCCATTCACTATTGTATTTAATATTCACTTTGGAAAAATCAAGAATCTTTTCCGCCTGTCTTTTGTAATCTTTAAAATTATTTTCAATTTCATCTGAAGTTAAAACCGGCCGTTCGGATTCCTTATCCGAAGTGTCTCCGATTAGCGCCGTGAAATCGCCGATCAAAAACGTAACATTGTGTCCCAGATTTGCTAAACGGCTTAAGGTTCTTAACGGGACGGTGTGTCCGAGGTGAATCTTGGTTGAAGTTGGATCGATACCAAAATAAACATTTAATTTCTTATCTGATTCGAGGAGTTTTTTTAATTCTTCTTTATCTGGAATAATATTGGCAACCCCTCTTGTTAAAAGCTCATCAATACCGGTCATAGCCAAAGTATAGCATAATTTTTTGTGTGCAAGCTAGGGTGTTCATGGCCCACAAATTTTGCTATAATTTAAGATGTTATGCTGGACTACAGTAGACGGCTTCGAAGACGCAGAAACAGGTATTTTACTTTCACCATTCCGGGAATCTCCCATTTCGGTAGAAATTTCAATAGAAAATTAGGACTCCAGAACACCCCAAGAATTATAGTGGCTAGCCGTTTGGCAAAATATGCTCTGTTTGGCCTCATCGGATTAATAATTGTAATGTTCGGTCTATTTCTTTGGTATGGACGCGATTTGCCTACTCCGGGAAAGCTGATTGCGGCTCAAGCGAATCAATCGAGCGGAATTTACGATAGAAACGGAGCACTTCTCTACTCCGTTTATCAGGACCAGAATAGAATTTACGTTAATTTAAAAGATATCCCTAAATATTTACAGCAAGGAACAATCGCGGTTGAGGATAAGAATTTTTATACCAACAAGGGTTTCTCAATCACAGGATATTTGCGAGCAGGATTAAATATAGCACTCCTAAGAGGTCTTTCCGGAGGCTCAACACTGACGCAACAGTTGGTTAAAAACGTGCTTCTTTCTTCCGAGCAGACAATTCCCAGAAAGATAAAAGAATTGATGCTCTCAATCCAGGTTGATAGAAAGTATTCCAAAGACGAAATTCTGGAAATGTATTTAAATGACGTCCCTTACGGAGGAACGGCAATTGGGGTTCAGGCGGCTTCGCAACTGTATTTTAATAAAGAGGTAAAGGATTTAAGTTTGGCCCAGAGCGCATTTTTAGCCGGTCTTCCGCAGAGCCCAAGTGTCTATTCACCATTTTCCGGAAACAAATATTATATCCAAAGAAGCCAGGTGGTTTTGGCGGCAATGGTCAGGGACGGGTATATCAACCAAAAGCAAGCGGATAGCGCTTTAGCTGAGGTTAAAAAAATGCAATTTGCCGAAAATAGCATTGGCATAAAGGCCCCACACTTCGTAATGTACATTAAACAACAGTTGATTCAACAGTTTGGTGAAGCGGTTGTTGAAAGCGGAGGTTTAAGAGTGAAAACTACTCTTGATTACAACATAGAGAAAGAAGCGGAAAAAATAGTTAAAGAAGAAGTTGCAAAAGCCAAGAGCCTTAAAGTTGGAAATGGAGCGGCAGTAGTTACCATTCCCAAAACAGGTGAGATTCTGGCGATGGTTGGAAGCGCCGACTACTTCGATATTGACAATGACGGAAACTTTAATGCTGCAATTTCCTACCGACAACCGGGCTCTTCGCTGAAACCAATTACTTATGCGACCGCTTTTTCCAGGGGATACACGGCGGCCACATTTTTAATGGATACCAAGACAAACTTCAAAGCCCAAGATAGCGAAAAGGATTATATCCCCGTTAATTATGACGATAAATACCGAGGTCCTATTCAGGTAAGATTTGCTTTGGCAAACTCCATAAATATCCCGGCGGTGAAGATGTTGGCTATGGTTGGAGTAAAAAATGTTATGCAAAATGCCCATAGCATGGGAATAAGCAATTGGCAGCCAACCGATGAAAACTTAAGAAACGTTGGATACTCACTAGTTTTAGGGGGAAGAGACGTCAGACTTTTAGATGAGATGGAAGCTTACGGAGTATTTGCTAACGGTGGAACAAAAATGCCTTTGGTTTCGATACTTGAAGTTGCCGACGCGAAAGGAAACGTTTTATTTAAATATAAAGCGCCTTCTCCCCAGAGAATTTTTTCTCAGGAGATTAGCTTTTTAATTTCACATATTCTCCTAGATAACGCCGCCAGATCGATGGAGTTTGGGACATACTCACAGTTAGTAATTCCCAATCACCCAAGCGTTTCGGTCAAAACCGGTACAACCAATGAAATCCGGGATAACTGGACAGTTGGCTATACCCTATCCTACGCAGTCGGAGTTTGGGTTGGTAACAATGACAATTCCCCAATGAGCAAAGTTTCTTCCGGAATAACCGGTGCGGCACCGATTTGGAATAGGTTAATGAGTTTTGTCTTAAAGATAAAAGGAAAACAGGATGAACCGCCACAGAAACCGGATAATGTTATTGCCGTACAAATAGACGCTTTGGGCGGAGGTTTGCCAAGAGACGGTCAGCCAACCAGAAGTGAATATTTTATTAAAGGAACGGAGCCCACCGGACAATCAACAATTTATCAAAAGTTAAAACTATCAAAGCATCAGGAAGGAAAACTGGCCAATTCTTTGGAAATTTCAAAAGGAGATTACGACACCAAGGATTATATGGTTTTTAAAGAGAGCGATCCGATTTCAACCGATGGGAAAAATAGATGGCAGGAAGGAATAGACGCTTGGATAAAAGAACATTACGCGGCGGACCACCCGGAATATTATCCGCCGAAAGATACATCTGATTACAAAGAGGATTCGAGTAACCCGACAGATACGCCTACCCCGACGCCGACAGAAACATTGACTCCGACACCTACCCCAACTCCTACTCCTTAAGTTATCTTACTGAAGCACTAAACTTTTCTTGTAAAGAGGAAATAATATTTTTTCTTACTTCCGAAATTTCTTCGTTTATTAGATTCCTTTGGGGGTGTTGGTAATAAATGTGGAAAGTCCTGGATTTTTCGTGTTGATCCAAAAGGCTTACCTCGACAATCAATTCGCTTTGCTTTTTTATTTCGTTTATAAGGGCTTGTGTCTCGGTGTTTTTATCTACATTAAAAGATAAGTCTTCGATGATTGGCGGAAATTTAGCTAACGGTTTGTATTGTTTTTTTAAAGTTGCATGCTTAATTAGGCTTTCAAAGTTCAATTCAAAATCGATCAAATTCGAATCCAGAATCTCGATTTCTCCAATGTATTCATTTCCAACATAGACAGATGAGCCATTGCCGGATTTCTCCGATTGTTTAAAAATTAATTCCTTAATTCCCAAATCTTGAGATAGTTGTTCAATAATTCCCTTAACTTCAAAAAACGATACTTTTTCTTTCTTTATAACTCCCGCAAAAGTCATTATTTCTTCAGGTAAATCTTTGACCCGTTTGTTATAGACGTTTGCGATTTCGAATATTTTTATTTTCTCTTTTTTCTTATTTTCCAAAGAAACATTTAAAAGGCTCGGAACTAAGGTTTTTCTCATGTAAACGAGTTCTTCACTTAAGGGGTTAGCTATCTCGACCGCATCTTCCAATGGTCCTTCGAATAATCCTTCGGAGACCATGGAATATGTATACGCTTCGGTGAAACCCCAATATTTCATCGCCGTCTTTACTCTCTGCTCCCAATAAAATGGATTGTCGAACTTATGGGGAATAATTTCGGTTTGTGGCGGCAAAATGCTGGGCAAATTATGATAACCGTGAATTCTGGCAATTTCCTCGATTAAATCTTCTTCAATTTTAATATCGGCAGCTCTAAAAGAAGGAACTTCAACTTTTATTTTACCGTGCGCAATTTGAGTTTTGAATCCTAGATTTGACAGAGCTTTCAAAGTTTTAGCCGGGTCGATTTCGATTCCAATAATTTTATTTATCTTCTCAAGCGAAACTTCAACCGAATGTTTTTCCACTTTGTTGGGATAAATGTCAATTATTTCCGAAGCGATTTGCCCATCCGCAACTTCCTGAAAAAGCTTGATTCCCAAAAGTAGCGCTTCATAAGCGGTTTCGGCGTCTACATCTTTTTCGTTTACGACTGCCGCTTCGGTTCTGATGCCCAAGCTCATCGATGCTTTCCTGATTTTCTTAGGTTTATCATTGTTAATAAAATACAGAATTCTTTTTGTTTTGTCGGTAACCACGCTATTTTTAAGCCCCATGATTCCCAATAAATCTACGATCTCATTACTATCGTTAACGGCGACGATTTCCCCACCGCTTAGGGAATAATTTTTATCATCCAGAGTTTCGATGACTTCACCTTTTACGGCCTCTTGGATAATTAAAGTTTTAGTATTCAACCTGTCGAAATCAAAGACGTGAGTCGGGTGTCCGATCGTTTTCATGACGTAATTAGTTACGTCGATTACGTTATTTAAACTTCTTGTTCCGGACGCTTCCAGACGCTGTCTAATTTCCTTGGGGGATTCCCCTACTCTTACATCCATTACGACCGCAAGTAGACGGTTGACAAGTTTTGGATCGTTTTTCATTTCGATTAAATCTTTTTTCGGGGTTTGCGGTTTAGCTAATTTTGGCAGGATAAACCTTGCTTCTATTCCGTTTTGTTCAAGTACGGTCGCCGTCTCCCTGGCAATTCCCACAACACTCATTAAATCCGGGCGGTTGGTTGTAACCTCCAGATCGTAAACAAAGTCATCGTCGTATTTCTCAATTCTTTCAACGGAAACGCTCGATAACGAAAGTAGCTCTGCAATTTTTTCAGGCGTTGCTTTCGTTTTAACGTATTGTTTAAGCCAGCTATCTAAAATTTTTATATTCATTTTAAAATTGTTCCAAAAAATCTAAATTATTAGAATACAAAAGTCTTAAGTCATCGATTTTTAGTCCTTCCCTCATCATCAAGACTCTTTCCACTCCCCAACCGAAGGCAAAACCGGTGTATTTTTCCGGGTTGATTCCACCCGCTTTTAAAACATTTGGATGAACCATGCCAGCTCCGCCCATTTCCAACCACCCTTCTTTACAAAGCTTGCAGCCTTTGCCACTGCAGACACCACAAGAAACATCCACTTCGAAAGACGGTTCGGTGAATTGAAAATGATACGGTCTAATACGCGCTTTTCTTTCAGGCCCAAAAAAAGATTTTACAAAATAATCCAAAGTTCCCTTAAGGTGAGTAATGGCGATATCTTTATCAATTACCAAGCCCTCGAACTGATGAAACATCGGCGCATGCGAAATGTCGGATTGTCTTCGGTAACACTTGGCAATGTTAAGCATTTTTATCGGGGGTTTTTGTTTTCGTTCCATCTCTCTGATTTGCCCCGATGACGTATGCGGCGTTAGAATCATCGGCCCCTTTTTTGAATCAGACTCGCCTTTGATAAAAAAAGTTTCCCAGTCGTCGCGAGCAGGATGTTCTCCGGGGAAATTAAGCGCCTCGAACGCGTACCAATCCCATTCTACTTCCGGGTACTTCACTCTCTCAAAGCCAATTCTTTCAAAAATATTGGTTATTTCCTTAACGGCTTGTGTTACCAAATGGAGGTGTCCCAAAAGAGGCTTAACTCCGGGATTTGTAACGTCGATTTTCTCAATAACTTTAGTTAACTTTTGATTTTTGAGCTTCGATTTTTGATTTTCTATGGCATCTTCGATTGTATTTTTTACTTCGTTGGCAAGAATTCCGAACTCTTTTCTTTTTTCCATCGGAACTTTGGTAATGTGTTTAATTGCTAAAGTTAGTTTTCCGCTTCTGCCCAAAAACTGTAATTTGGTTTCTTCCAAGCTGTCTAAATCTTCTGCTTCCAAAATGAAAGAGATGGCCGTATTTTTAATATCGATTAATTCAGTCTCCATATTCTTAAGAATAACAGATTCATAGCTGTTTTTCACTATTCTTGTTTTGAGTTGCCCATATAATCAACCGTTATACGCGTTCGACCTTCTAAGATTGCCGTGCGCAAGTCTTCAGGTAAATGCTCGAGTAATTCGATAGTTCTTGGCACTCCCGTTTCAATGGAGCTTCGATCAAACACAACGCCACTTCGGGCGATTCTTGCTTGCTCCTTGATAAGATCCAAGCCTGTTTTAATTTGCTCTGTCATACCCTACACCTCCTCTTCCAATAAAAAACCTCCCGTTTGGGAGGTCGTAATTTGGCTATTGCCACTACTTTACCTCCCCGTAGGGTTGGTAAAGTAAAAAAATGCTGCTGTCAAAGTTTTCATTAATTAGGTTTTGAGTTTTTTACTAGTTCTTTGAATGCATCCGGGTCGTTTAGGACTAGCTCGCTTAAAATTTTTCTGTCTACTTCAATTTTAGAGTCTTTTAGGTGATGCATAAGCTTGCTGTAAGATACTCCTTCTTTTTTTGCGGCTTCACTAATTCTGGTAATCCACAAAGCTCTCATGTCTCTTTTTTTGAGCTTTCTTCCATGAAACGCATAGGCTCCGGCATGTAATTGGGCCTCTTTAGCACTTTTAATTAGCCTGCTTTTTGTGCCCCTATAGCCTTTCGTAAGGCTTGCAAGCTTGTTGTGCTTTCTTCTTGATACTGTTCCTCGTTT
>Ga0105105_10000958_pt1 | contig 12453 bp, 16 predicted proteins | sample PPLLaktember2015_4_FD_79108 | JGI IMG/M metagenome (GOLD analysis project Ga0105105, IMG submission 79108) | Freshwater sediment microbial communities from Prairie Pothole Lake near Jamestown, North Dakota, USA - PPLs Lake P8 Core (1) Depth... | ecosystem: Environmental > Aquatic > Freshwater >... | reverse complement strand
CTGAATTGAAGGAATACAGCGAATCAATCAGCAAGTATCCTGACAAATATTTTGACCTTGTATTCGTTGATGGAATGGTAAGAAACGATTGTATAAAAAATGCGATACCGAAAGTCAAGGGATATTTGATATTAGACAATTCTGAAATAGAAGCATGGCAAGAGGGCGTCGGGATGCTTAAAGAATACGAAAGCCAAACCTTTAGGGGGATTCCAGTTGGATTAAATAGCGAAACACAGACAACAATTTTTAAAATAAGATAAAATCTATGGAAACAAAATTCTACCTGGATTCGCAGACTATTAGGGGGGCGATAATCGCCGCAATCCCGATAATCGCGATGGTGTTAAAACTTTTCGGCATCATGATGACCGAAGACGAGATCAACCTTTTAACAGACTACGGATTTACTATTGCATCCGCCTTGATGGGAATTTACGGGATTTACATGGTAGTCGTAGGAAGATGGAAAGCCGATACTCCTTTAAGGGGTGCGAAGTAATTATAAACTAATGGAATATAAACAAGAGCTATACCTGATAGCACAGATTGTCATTACAGCAGTAACCATAGCGGGCGCATACTACAAACTCCAGAAAGATATAGCTCTTTTGGACAGGGCGGACAAGGAACTTTGCGCGAAGCTGGAGGAAATGCAGTTAGACCGGACTAAGAAATGGGCGTCTTATGAAGGCGCGGCTAACGAGAACCGCAAATGTATGGAAGAAATGCGCCGAGACATCGCCATTATCAGGACAAAAATTGAATTATTCGTTGAAGACCAACTGAAGCATCTTAGGCAATAAATCTATGTAGATGAACAGGGATAATGTAATTGAAAAACTGGACGAACTGGAAGAAGAACTGATCCAATGCTTTTACGTGGCGTTAAGGAAATATCTGGCGACCGGAGATATGTTTTCAGCCTGCAAGTTTGCCTATTTCATATTCAAAGCAAGATTTTTAAAAAAATTATGAAAATAAGGTATCCCGTGGACAGGAAAAAAACCCATATAACCCAAGGATACTCCTGGAGGCACAAAGCAATAGACATCGCGCCGCTTGACAAGGGTGAGGGGCTTCCGATTTACGCCGTCGAGGACTTTGCCTGGGACAGGGTGGTTCAATCCAACTCAAGGTGGATCGGTTACGGGAATCACATCATCCTGAAACATAGGGACGGCTGGACTACCCTGTATGCCCACCTGTTGTCAATGAAATACAAAGAAGGCTGGAAGACAGGCAAGGCCGGGGACATTATCGGTTACATGGGCGGCAAGAGGGGCAAGCCGGGATCGGGGAAAAGCACGGGAGTCCACGTCCATTTCGAGATGAAAAGCTACGGGAGGCCGGTTAATCCGATGAATTATTTTATAACTTAAATACATGAAGTATCTCAATGAAAAACTAACAACACTCATCTTATTTTTAATTGATATTATCCTTGACAATTCCAATCTTAAAAATGGTCTTATTCCTACTTCTCCCAGAAAAATAGAGCGCGACGGCGATTTCATCCACGCCCCCGGAAGATTTGGGTTTGTGGCTAAGGATGTTTTAAAACAAGACGGGGATTACAAGGATTATAGGCCGGTAGGAGAGCCGCAGAACGAGGGAGAAGATAAAATGCACTGCGTTTCTGAATCGTTCTGCAATACGATAGAAACCAGGATAAATTACTACATTTCTTTGGGAGCCAAGGCTACCGAACAACAAAAAATGACTCTGGCTATTTTTAAACATTTTAATCTTATCAAAAAGGTTGACGGTAAAGAGAAATGCCTCATTTCAACAAGATACGTCGCGGCCGGTTCGGGAACGACCGTTAGGGGCAATTCTCAAAAAACAGTAGTGGACTTCATCAGGCATTACGGCCTTGTTCCCAAAGACGATTATCCCTACGTAAAAAGCTGGAACGAATATTATTACCCCGCCAACGGGGTTTCCATTAACGGAAATAAAGTCCCCCAGGAGCTTCTGGACAAGGGTAAAAAGCTGACAGAATACATCGAGTTCAACTACGAATGGGTGCATCCTAACGATGTAGCCGATACTTACGCGTTCGGGCCTTTGCAGAATATCGGGTTCGCCTGGGAGCTTCCCGTGAACGGAATAATCCCCAGAACGGACAGACAATCAAACCATGCTTTTATGGGGGACGGCAAACAATCTGCGTATCATCAGGTGTTTGACAGCTATGATCCGTTCGATAAGAAAGTAGCGGTCAATTTTTACAAGAATTACGGAATAATCGTTACTATAAAAGTTAAACAGCCCTTGACGACCTACAATTCGGCTTACATCAACGCGTTAAAAAAAAAGGGATTAGAATACGTTTTGCTGGTAAACAAGTTTGAAAATTTCGACCAGGGCGTTTATAGGCTTCTTGCGAACGGAATAGAGAAAGCCAACCTGAAAGTGATGCTGGACGCCGGGGTAAAAAAATTGGCCGCCGACGGCAAATTGACAGGCATAAGCGTGGAGGACTTTAAGAAAATAATCAACTTAACATGATAAACCTGGCGATCAAGACAATTCTACCGGGTGTAAGCGCATCCGAGAACATAAGACAAAAAGGGCAATTCGGCGCTTCTTTGGGAATCGACCCGTTAATGCCGGACGCTGACAGCGGAGTGAGGCCGGGAGGGAACATCCGTCCTACCCAAATGCTTAAATTCTCTGAATCCACGATAGACGCGGTTCCTTTGTGGATGGTTACCAACCCTAAAGATGCGCTTCTTTACGTTTATACTTCCAACGGGAAAGTTTATTCTGTCGCTTCAAATTACACTTTAACCGCCCTAAATTCAGGAACAGCGCTTACCACCGCGTCAGGCAACGGCGCGGAGTATTACGATAATTACCTATACTTAGCCAAAAATGCAGATATTTGCCGGTATGGGCCGTTGAACGGATCGCCTTCTTTCACCCAGAATTACTGGACTTCTACCCTTTCCCTGACCGCTCCCACTAACAACACCTACCCTTCCATAAACAGCGTCGCGATTCCCAACCATTTCATGTGGAGGCACACGGACGGAGCTTTGTATATCTGCGACGTCCTATCTTCCAATAAAGGAGCTTTGCATAAGATTAAGACCACCAAGACCACGGTCGAAGGCGACACTAATAACGGCTCGGATCACGACGCCCTTGATTTCGACTACGGCTGGTGGCCGGTAGTTGGATGTTCTTTCGGTAACTACCTCTTAGTTGCTTTTATAGAAGGAACTTCGACAACAGTCCACCAGCGACCGGCCAGATTAATTTTATGGGACACCGTATCCGCCAGCTTCGATGATGTAACGATAGATAAGAGCTTCAAGGAGCCTCTGATCACGGCCTTACAGCCGTTAGACGACGGCTCGGTCCTTATCTTTTCCGGCAAGGCGGGAAAAGGGTGCAGGGTTGACCGCTTTTACTCTTTGAACGCCGTCCAGCATGTCGGATATTTCCCCGACCTTTACCCTCCCTTGCCCGGAGCGGTAGATTTCTACGCCGGACGATCCGCGTTCGGGACAGGTTGCGCGACTCCCTCATCGGCAGGGTGCGTCATGGCTTACGGTTCGCCCAATCCTGAAATTCCAACCGGCATGCACAATATCTTATTGGCCAATTCTTCCGGCACGACCCCCCAGGTTACGGCGCTTAGATACTTTCTACAGGGCGATGCTGACCTTCAGCCGGTGATCGGCTGGAAGTCTTCAAACGCTTATGGCCTTGACCGTCTGACCACGACAGCCAACACTTCATTAGTGGTGAAAGCCTATTTCGACAATGCCAGTTCCAACACCACGATAGCCACGATAGACAACACCACCTTGAGGTTCGCTTCGCATAAACAATTCGACCTCCAATCCGAGTGTTTAAGAGGGAAGAACGACTTTTACCTTCAGTTCGAGTGGTCTAACGGGTCGGTGTTCAGAACCGAGAAAGAAGTCATCGGAAAGAGCTTTAATATATCAAGGATAAGATTCAGCCTGGCAACCGCTTTAGCGGCCAAGGCAGACAGCGCGACTGCTTTTGTAGGCACGATAGAGCTTCCCGTTTTTATTTCGATAGACGAAGAAACTGATTGATATAGATATGGAGAGATTAAACAAACAATACAAACCAGAATATCCAAAACAGCCTTCTCAGGGGCTTCCTTTCGAGAAGATCGGTGGAACCTGGATTTTAAATTCCCCGATCCAGACCAGGGATTACGTCAGCAATAAATCGGGATTGAAGATAGATGAATCCGGCAAGGTGTTTTCTTACGGGGGGAATGTCTTTTTATATGACGCAGTTGTGGCGGTAGATGGAACGGGAGATTATACCGATATTCAAGCCGCATTAAATGCAGGAAAGAAAAATTTATTCATTAGAGCCGGAACTTATAAGGTATCGTCTGCCATAACAATAAACTATGATGACGTAATAATATTGGGATCAGGAACAAACACGGTTATTACGCCATTGGTAACAGACGGGTATAATGATTATCTTTTTAAAATAAACGACAAGAGAAATTGCAAGATAGAAAACCTGAAAATTCTCGGCACCAGAACAACTGAAACAGGCTGGCAAGGCGGTATAAATATATACGGGCAGGCCGATAATTGTATAAATAATTGCTTTATCCAAGACTGCCATGACAACGGGATTTATCTGTCCAATTCTATAAACAGGGCAAGAATATCTAATTGTTTTTTTACTGATAATACAAAAAGCATCTATAATGCTTCTTCCGCGGATTGTTTCATTTACAATAATTTCTTTTATCACGACAGCGGAAATCCGATATATCTTACGGGAGGCTATATATACATAAACAACAATTATATTTATGGCGGGGCTGATTACGGTATTTATATGTTCAAATACGTTCATGATTGCATTATAGCCAATAATCAAATTTTCAGTTCTGGGGGCAGTTGCATAAAAGTTGACAGTTCGGCAACCACGGCGTATCAATATGGCAATCTGATAACGAATAATTGCCTTTTCGGGTATGACAATCATACTATTTATCTGATAGACGCCCAAGGGTTTATAATTTCCAACAACAGGATTGAAGAAGCCAAGAGTGCTTCGGGCTACGATACGTATGATTCGATTTATTTAGAAGGAAGTGCGATAAATTGCCAATACAATATCATTAGCGGAAACCTGATTTGGGGTGATGATAAGGTTCGCAATGGCATTAATGAAAGTGATGCCAACCAGAACAATAACGTAATAACAAATAATATCGTTAAGGATGTGCGTAATAGCAGTATTATCGCAAGTGGGGCTAACACCGTAGTATCCAATAATTTAGAAATATGATCATAAAAAAAGGAACAAAATACTATCAAGTAGAAAGGGAACTGACCAAGGAGGAATTTGATAAATACAAGTTGGAGGTAAAAAAGCAGTATGACATGCTTGATAATAAATTGGCTAACCAAATTCAGGAGATTCAGAAAAAGACGCAGGAAAACAAAAAAAGAATAGAAGATGAATTGAGCTTATTAAATTCTTTATGATTCGAATAGATAAAATAATCCAGTATGCAATTCTTATCCTTTTGATACTTCATTCAGGATTGTTTTACTATTCAAGTAGCTACAACCCATCATTGGGAGCTTCCACTCAGACTGCCCTTTCCATGCGCCCTGGCTACGGGGACATCGACATGAACGGCAACAATATTCTTGATATAGGGACGTTCTCGGCAAATTCACTCTCCGCGACCGGCACACTTACCATTCCAACATCTTCTGTTTTGCTAACAGATTCCGCGGGGGAGATCGGTATTGATTTGACATCAGATCAATTAAGATACTACGGCACGGCTACAAGGACTCTGGAGGCGTTTGGGTATTCTTCTTTTTCCTACGCCACCAGTTCATTTTCAGGAACCACCACCCTTGCTTTAGGAACCGCTTTCAAGGCGCAGACCTGGGTTTCCGTCCAGTGCTATACCAACACAGGCACTACTACTGTCTTGTTCAATGACGGCACGAATTACATGGATTACATATTCGCAAGCTCTACGGTAAATACTAACACGCTTTCATCCAACAACGCTTTTACGGCAGGCGAAAAGGTTTTCGCGACAATCGGAACTCCGGCAGGATCGCCAACTCTTGTCGCTTGCACCGTCAAGCGTTCAATTAACTCAGATTAGTAATTGAATTTAATTATATGGCAACGACTACTCCTTACAAGTATTACAAATCAACAACTTCGCCAAATCCTCATTACTCCGTTATGCCAGGACTCTCGCAGTCTTCCGGGGATTGGCAGGAAGTCGGATTTGATGAATTTCAGAATTGGGCAAAAAATACCCAGGCAAGCTCGATCGGGACATCTGCCGTGGCAGGTTATAGGACAGGTGAAACAATGTATGATTATTATAACCGCGTCAATCCTGGATATTTGCAACCAGGTTCAGCGAGTCCTTACGTAACAAACGACCAGGGAACTACGCAATTAGCATCCCAATATAGCCAAGACCAGCAATTACAGCAGCAGGCCGCCGCCGGACAGCTCCAGAATATCGGAACACAGCAAGCCCCCTTATACGTCCCGACCAACTCCCCGGCGCAGGCACTGCAACAGGGCCAAACTCAAGAGCAATATTTGGCTTCAACACAAGGCCAGGAATATTTAAAAGCCAATCCGGAAATCAAGCCTGTTTCCGCTCCTGCTCCCGACACTTCCCTTTCCGCAAAAGACATCGAGAAACAGGATACGGGAGTAATCCAGCAAAGCGCTCAGATGAACGACATGCTCAAAAGAGTGATGGACAGCTATCAACAGGCCGGGCCGACCGCTCTTGCTAACGAGGCTTTCATCCAGGCCGTAGCGCAGGCAAAATACGGACGCCCAGCCAGCCCCGAAGAATTAAGGCATGTCAGCCAGGGAGGGATGATCGGAGCTTCCTTAAAGGACGTGATCAACGCTTTCGGGCTTTCGGGGAGTCTGCCGAATATGGGGGTAACTCCTCAGGACATTAAGGGTGCAACAGGTGCAACGGCAGGTCAACAAGGGTTAACAGGAACACAGGCAGCAGAGGGAACCGTAGTTGATACCACCCCTAAAAGCGCACTGGAACAAAAACAAGACTTAGTGGAGAGTTACGCCACCGATAAACAAGGAGTCAGAGCAGAAGCTCAAAAAGCCGCCGGAATCCCTGCTATCCAGGAAGCCATGACCAAATCCGGCGAGATCAAAAACCAATATCAGGCCAAAGTAGAGGAAATGCAGTCCAAATTAGAGCTTCAGGACATCTTGAACGAGGAAACCCAGATTTCCCTAAAAAACAAAATTGAAGGCCAGCCGATACCGATGTCAACCATCAACAGGCAGCTAACCAAAGGGATCGCCGATTTGACCCAGGAACAGAGGATTGACAGGCTATATGACGTTTACAGCGTTAACACGATGATCAACGCCTATAACGCTGAAGTCAGGAATCTCCAGCTACTCCAGGGTCAATATCAAATGGCCAGAGAGAACGCCCAGATGAATGTTGACGACTGGGTTGAACAGCAAAGTTTGATGCTTGACATATTGACCGAACAAGGCCAGCTTGAAAAAGAGGAACGGGCCAGGCTTGACGCTGAAATCGAATATGAAAGACAGCTTGGCTTGGAAGGATATGTTCACATTAAGGATACCGCAACCTACGATAAGCTGGTCAAGGATATGGGAGTTACCGCCGAGACTTTCAGCCAATTCTTCTATAAAGACCCTGCCAACGGAAAGATTTATCTTAAACCACCGGCAGAGCCCTCAGAGCTTGAAATTTACGCCGCCAAGAAACAAATTGACGCGGCTTATGATACCGGCACATGGCAGGCAATTAAAGACGATTCGGGAAATATTATCCAGTATAATTCGCAGACCGGGGAAACAAGAATGTTAAATGGCGGGCAGGGGGTTATTCCTCAAAGCGGAACTATTGGAGGGCAGTGTGGTGAATACATAAACGACTTATTCGGAACATCATTCGGCGATATGTGGGAAAATAAAATGAAACTCACAAACACTACTTCGCAAGAATTTATGCAAAATCCACAAGTCGGGGATATTGTAGTATTCAAAACCAAAATGCCCTACGGGCATGTGGCGGCAGTTACCGCAGTGAACGGAGATAAAATAACATTAACCGAGAGCAACTGGAATGAGGATGAAAAAGTAGGAACCAGGACGATTAGTATAAACGATCCGAGCATCACCGGGGTTTATAGGGGCGCTGCTTTAAAAAATCAGCCAGCCCAAATGAGCAAGGAAGATATTGCCAAATTAGAAGAACAGCAAAAAGCAGTCGAAAAAGCCGAAAATGCTTTATCCTTGATAAGCATACTTGAAAATCATGAGGGACTTTCCGGCGCGATTGGCGCTAAAGGCATAACAAGTCTTTTTGGTCTTAAAAAAGAACCTATCGGCGGAACTCAAACTGCTGATTTTGTTTCTTATTTTGATGCACTCAAATCTACTTTGACTCTTGAGAACATGGGAGTAATGAAAGGGGTTTTGTCCGACGCTGACATTAAGATAATCAAAGAAGCGTCAACCGCTTTAAGCAGAAATATGAGTGAAGCGACGTTTAAGAAAGAATTGAGCAGGTTGAAAGAAAAGTTGCAGAAAGTAAAAGGAGGAGTTACGGCAGGGAGCTTTCTTGATTCTATCGGAGTTACCAATATAAAATAAATATATGAATTTATCCAAAGATGAATTAAATTTGATTTTAGGCAATAAACCAGCTGGCGTTTCTGATAATGACATTATTAATGAACTGAAAAATAGAGGTTATTCTTTCGACGAACCGAAAAAACCAACGTTGGCTAAAAGTATCGCTTCAGGGTATGAAAAAGGATTTAAGACTACTCCCGGCATCAAACAAGTTAGCAAAACAGTTGGGTTTTTGACCGGAAAAGCCGGGGAAGCAATTACAGGTGGTGTTGCCAATATAGCTGAAACCAGTAGGCAATTATATAGAGGTGCTATTGGGAAGGGTTTTAATTTAGGAGAAATAACAAAAAAATCATATTCAATAGCTAAAGAAGGCGCGCAATTCGGTAAACAGATCGGCGAGGAAGGCGGTGCGGGTGCTTTTATGAGTGCAGCCGGTAAAATTCCTAATCTTGCATTGACGTATTCCCAGATCGCCGAAGCTAAAAAGTCCATTGAGAGCGGCGACACCTTACAAGGGGGCATAAAACTTGGGTTAGCCATGCTTGGATTGAAGGGTGCCTTAAAAACAAAAGGCTTGATCTTGAATAAGGAATATACTACGCCGTTAAAAAAATCTGTCGCAAATTCCGTTCCGAGTTTAAAACCAATTTTATTTCCAGTAGAACACTTTGGACAAAAAGCAGCTAAGGCTTTGCAGGAAAACACATTAAGATTAACTCCAGTCCAAAAGCAAAACATGGAAAAAGAAGTAGTTAGAGTCGTCGATTTTCTTACCAAAAGCAAAATCAAAGGAACTCCTGACGCACGCTATGCACAAGTCAGAACGAAATACGAGGCAATGGAACCAAAAATTCAATCATTTTTAGACAATGATGCGAAAGCCATGTATGCCAATAAGAATAAGATAAAGGCTGAAATAAATGCCATAAAAGATAAATATATTAATGATAGAGATTATTTAGCTATTGAGAAACAGCTTGATGATTTTATGGTTCTGCTGGACAAAAACTATAAACTTCAAATTCCTGTTAACAGGCTAAATGCTCTCAAAAGAAGCACTTACAAAGGAGCTTTTAACAAAGCCGGAAATAAAGTTCTGGACGCTGTTGAATTTGATATTGCAGATATTTTAAAGAAAAACATTGAATATTATACCGATAAATTACCGACCAAAGTCGATGGAATGTCGATCAGGGAATTCAACCAGCAATATAGCACTTTACTAAACGCTCAAAAATTATTGAAGGTCGCCAAATCAAGGGCTGAGCTTGGGTTGATAGGCAAGGCCGCCGGAATGACAATGGGAGCAGGCGTAGGTAGCGTTGTCGGGGGGCCGGTCGGTGCCGGGCTTGGAGCAGTAGCCGGGCCTCAATTAGGAAAATTTGTTGCAGGAACAGTGCCTAAAACTTACTTGTCTGCTTTACTTGAAACAATTTCAAGACCGACTAAATAATCAAGCATTGCTCAAAACAATCCAAGAAACTACCCGGAGAGCTGGATTTAATTTGCCTTAGTCAATCGAAAGCTACGATGTGCTTTATTTAATTTTTCAGACTTTTCGTTTTTCTTGGGAGAATAATAAGTATTACCGAATAATCCAGTATATGGATTAAACAAGCCAATTAAAATTATTACTCCTAAAATAATAAATATCATATAAATTTATTAATTAACGTGCCATAATAGCACGTTATTATATTTCTGTCAATATGATCAAAGAGGCTGCTAAAATAATAGTCTTTTCATTGCTCAAGGCGTTGTTCGTTACTGCGATCATATTCGAGTCAATTTATTGGATTCTGTTTTTAGTTAGAGAGTGGTCGTGGAGGTGGATTTAATTTTTAACTTCTTGATTTTTTGCTTTTTCTGGATTAACTTGTTTTTGAGGAGGCGCATTATGCAATTCCAAAGCCGGATCATCAGAAATATTTTTGTAAGTATGTTTATCGGGTCTTTACCCGATATTTTATTTTCATTGATCGCCGCTTGGTATATCAACGAGGGGTATATCTGGGCGGTGGCGATTTATTTCGGCTTGCAGGCGTTGTATTTCGCCGTTTGGGCCGTCAGGTCGATTTTTTCATGGGGTCTTTTCTTTTTGTTCGGCAGAAAAAAACTTGCTGCGCAGTTAGTCGATTTTTTGTTCCTTAATAAATTTCCTTCCCCTAATGAATTTGAAGATTCCGCTAAATCATATCTTACCGGCGTATCTGATAATCCAAAGCTTGACATCCAAGTTAGATTAGTCGCGGCTCATGAACTCGGGGCATTAACAATGATAGATAATTTACATCAGACTCAATATGGATTAAAAATTACTTTTGCGTTTGAAGACGCCATTGCGGAATATAAAAGGCTGCTGATAAGGAATCAAAAATGAATTGTCCTGCATATTTTAATATATTCGGGCTGATTCTTGATTTAATCGGAGTTTTATCGCTTGTCAATTACGGTAAAAAGATAATGGGCATTACATCAGGATTTGAAGAAGTTTATGTCGGAGCTAAGCCTTGGTTTTATATAGGTATCTCTTGTCTTGTAATCGGGTTCATATCGCAGATAATTGGAAACGTTTTATCCGTCCGCTGAAGGACGCTACAATACCCTTTTTTGCCCTCTATTTGCCCCGTAGAGCTATTTTAAAGCCGGATTCCTCTACGCTTAAAGCTCCTTTTTAAGAAATTTTTCTATTTCTTTGTTAAATAACACTATTGGGTAAAGTTCTATTGGATAATTTATTCTATTTAAAGCCCATTTTCTTGCTAATTGTTGTATTTTAACTTCCTTTTTTAATCCTTTTCCTAATTCTTTTATTTGTTCTTCGGACCAAAAAGGCATATTTATAACTTTTTTATATTTTTGTTTTAAAAATTCTTGAATATAGTCTTTTTTCTTATAGACGTCCATAAATACTTTATTTCCTGCTATGCAATTGCATTCTCGGCAACAATCAACTAAATTGTCTTCTTGTCCTCTTGTAAAATGAACTTTATTTCTATTACCGGAAAATTGATAGCTTAATGGGACAATATGATCCTTAGTGTCAGCATCTTCTCCGCAATAGAAACATTTTTTAATTTCTACCTCCATATTATTAAAAAACCAAAAAGACTATACTTTTTGCGGTCAAGCAGGTTGTATAGCCTTTCTGGTTCAATTAAACGTTTAACTGAAATATTCCTGCTTGACCTGGTTAAATAATAGCATACTTTATAAGGTCTTGCAATATGAATAAAGTTTAAGCGTCCTGGGACGTTTTATGGGCCATTTTCCCTTCTACCGACTTTAAAAGCTCTTTAGCTGCCAGCAGAGACATTTTGCGGTCTTTTTTGTGGTAGCTCCGTGCTTTCCATTCAAGAATTTTAAAATTGTTCTCGCCCATCTGGTTGACCTTAAAGGCTCTATAATCATCCCGGTCCTTTTCCCAGTAGGCATGGCAGCCGTGGCAAAGGGTGTCGCAGTTCTGAGGATCGAACCGGGTCCCCTCCATCCATCTTCCGAAATAGTGGGAGTTTTCCAGCCCGACTACCAGGCGGCCATCCCTGTCCGGTTCTCCCCGTTTCCCGCAGCGGCAGCATTTTTTATCACGAAGTCTTATATATAATGAAAATATTTTATCTGCTGGATCAATTTTGGTTTTCCATTTCCTGAACATTCATTTGGCGTTAATTTCCAAACATATCTTATCCGCCTTTATAACAAAATCATTGTATTTAGGGTCTTCTATTAAAAACTGGTAGATCATTTCGGGAAGGTCGGCGCAGTCGTCATCCTGGTATTTAT
>Ga0105105_10000956_pt1 | contig 12472 bp, 8 predicted proteins | sample PPLLaktember2015_4_FD_79108 | JGI IMG/M metagenome (GOLD analysis project Ga0105105, IMG submission 79108) | Freshwater sediment microbial communities from Prairie Pothole Lake near Jamestown, North Dakota, USA - PPLs Lake P8 Core (1) Depth... | ecosystem: Environmental > Aquatic > Freshwater >... | reverse complement strand
TCCAATTGAAAGCTTACCAAGTTTTTTCAGTGAATCATTAATATCACTTTTCATAAGGTTTTCATTATCATATCTAAAATTTGGAGTAAGTAAATACTCATTATTAGGGACAGCAATACTAGGATAAGCAACAGTCCCTTCTACAACAAATACCGTTACCTTTAACTGATAATCTGTTTCAGTTTTGAATAATACTTCATCGACTCTTGCTGTAACGATTGATAAATTTTGCGCTATAGAAGCAGGACCGGATTGCTTTATATTTTTATCAATAGTCATGCTATCATTTATCGGTTTGCTATTACAACAGCCATATAAGACCGTTAATAATATGAAAGGAAGTAAAACGTAAATAATCTTCATAATTTTTTCCATAATTTAATTTAAGATAAATCTTTTTTTTTTCATTTCAACCTGTTGAAAAAAATATTTTAATAAATGATTACGGACATAATTTACTATAACAATCATAATATTTTTAACTCTCTAAGAATTTTCAAAGTAATTTCTTTACGCGAAATAAACCCTTCCTCTGGTTCTTTTGATTGAAGATTCACTGCAAAGAAATATACATCACTTCCCTTTTCAACATATCCAACAAACCATCCAATTTGATCTTCTACTCTTATTGCCCATCCAGTCTTTGCTCGAATAGTATACTCATCTGTTTGATCATATATCATAATCTTTTTTAAAGTATCCATAACTCTCTTAGAAAACTTTAACTCATCGCGATAAAGTTTTTTTAGCATTTCTATTTGTTCGTCAGCCGAGATTCTTAATCCACCATTTAACCAAAACAAATCAATGCCGCCAGTAATATCCTCATTACCATAATGATTTAAGGTTATGTAATGCTGCATTTTTTCTTCACCGATTCTGCGTGCAAGTTCCTGATAAAACCAGACACAGGAATACTTAAATGCACCTAACATATCAATATCTTTATTCCACATATCATAGAACCTTTTAACACTATCCCATTTAAAAACTTCAAACTCGTCTTTAACCGCACCGGTTTCCAATCCAACAAGTGAATTAAATATTTTAAAAGTAGAGGCGGGTATAAATCTTTCTGCGCATCGTTCCGGGTTATATTTTATATATAAGTCTTTATTTAAATCATGTAAAACAAAACATCCTTCATGTTCATATTCATCAAAATATTTTTTGAAATCGTTCCTCTCTTCAACTTTTTGAGAAAGAATTTCTGTGTTAACAAAAAAAATAAGACATAGAATTACTTGAATATGGTTCATAAGACTTCCGGATTAAGTTTAATTAAATTTTTAATTATGTATGGTTTAATATTAGATTCCTGTTGTAAAAAAACAAAATTCTAAATGTTCAGACAAAAAATTCTTACAAAAGATTTTACAACAAAAATTATTGAAAAGGCGGCAGGAAAAGTACCGCAAAAATCGCTCGAAGATTTTTTGTCTTGTATCGAAAAAGAAAGCCATCTCCATTATTTCACAAAATCATCAGAATCAAATTTACTTCGCATAATTCTAAATCAATTTGACGTTGCATTTTTTATTAATGAATGTTTAAAGTATCCGCACCAAATTGAAATTCTTATTTCGGTTTCTAACCACAGTAATTACTTAACAGATATACTTGTTAGAAATCCGGAGTATTTTCACTGGATCATAAATCCTTCAGTATTAGAGCAAAGGTTAGATGAAAAGTATTTAAGAAATAATCTGGAAAAAACAGTTTCATCATTCAAATCATTCGATTCAAAATCAAATGCAATAAGAAATTTTAAACGTAAAGAGATTTTAAGAATTGGATTAAAGGATATTTACTTAAAGGAAGATCTGAAAAATATCACTGGTTATCTTTCAGACCTTGCAAACTCAATTTCATCTACTCTTTTTGAATTGTGCTACAAAGAAATATTACACAAACATGCTATTGAAAAAACAACGAGTAAGTATGTATTGTTTTCGCTGGGTAAACTTGGTGGTAACGAGTTGAACTACAGTTCTGATATTGATCTTGTGGCGTTTTATGATAAGAATTCTATAATTAATAAAAAGATTTTTTACAACCAGATACTTTCTGAAACAATTCTATTATTTATAGAAACAGCGAGTAAAAAAACAGGTGCGGGATTTTTATATAGAATTGATTTTCGTCTTCGTCCTGACGGCAGGAATGCACCATTATGCGGAAGTTATGCTGATTATATAAAGTATTACGAAACACGCGGTGAGGATTGGGAAAGGCAAATGCTTATCAAAGCAAATTACCTGTGCGGCAGTAAAAATTTATTTAAACTGTTTTCAGATTCTGTTTCAAGATTTATTTATCCTTCTACTTTTTCTGTTTCGCCTGTTGAGCAAATAAGGAAATTAAAAGTAAGCATTGAACAAAGAAATAAATCTGATAACAATATAAAACTTGTTTCCGGCGGCATACGAGATATTGAATTTTCTTTACAATCACTTCAACTACTGAATGGGGGAAAAGACTTTTCAATAAGAACAGGTAACTCTTTAGATACTATCGGTAAGCTTTTGCAAAATGATATGCTTTCAGAAGAAGAAGCAAACTGTTTTACAAATGCTTATATCTTTTATAGAAAGGCAGAACATTACCTTCAGTTGATGAATGATCAGCAGACACATACTATTCCTTCTGAAGGCGAAATTTCAGAAAAGCTGGCACATTTTCTAAACTTTAAAGATCTCAAATCTTTTAGAGAGCATCTAAATTCATTTAAGAATAAAGTTCAGTCTATTTACAATTCCATAGTTGGGATTAATAATTTATTGGATTCAAAAAAAGATTTTGACAAAATAATTTTTTCAGATTATAAAAGAGCTAAAAGTAATTTTGAATTTTTAAAGACAGGAAAAAGTCTTTTTGATAAAAAGCAGTTTGATAATCGAACAACATCTTCTTTTGAAAAGATTGAAGATGAGTTATTTAGTTTTTTAGCAAACTCAATTGATCCCGATATTGTTTTAGACAACTTTGCCCGCATAATTCGAAACGCACAATTTCCTAAAATTTGGTTTGATGAATTTTCTGATACTAAATTTTTTAAATTATTTCTCAACTTATGTGAACGATCGCAAAAAGCAATTGATCTTTTTGCTGAAGATAAAATTTTGCGAGATACTTTTTTGTCTCGTGAGTGCTTAACTCCGATAAATAAAAATGTTTTATCAATCCTGCCTTTAAAAGAGTTTTTTTTCAGAGCCTCTGTCCAATTAACATCCGGGATTATTAAACCTGACTCATTCGCTGATTTTTATGCTGAATATTTAGACCAAAAGATTATTTCATTAATTCAATTTTTTATTATTGACAAAGAGTGGAAAAATTCTTTTTTCATTGCTGCAATGGGTAGCTTTGGTTCAAAAGCATTATCATTTGCATCAGATGTTGATTTGGTTTTTGTAGTAAGTGATATAGAAATGCATCCGGAGATCCAAAAAGATTTTCAAAGATTTTTACAAAATCTAAAAGATAATTTACCCGGGCTAGAAATTGATTGTAGATTAAGACCTGAAGGTAAAAGCAGTCAGCTTGTTTGGGACATTGAAGACTATAAAAAATATTTTTCCAATCGTGCAAGAATTTGGGAATTACAGGCTTTTACTAAATGCAGATTTGTTTCAGGTAATATTAGTTTGTTTAACAATTTCTACACTAACTATATTCAAGCAGTAAAACAAAAAGACCCGGAATTGATCAAGAGAGAAATGATTGATATGCGTAAAAAGCTTTATCCGCTTAATGATGCTCAATTTAATTTCAAAAAAAAATCGGGCGGATTAACTGATATTGACTTTCTGATTTCATATCTGTTTTTAACAAATCCTAACTTGCTTGTGGAACAAACTGATATCAAGGCTGCCAATTGTTTTGAACTTATAAAACAAGTTTCTAGAAAAGAAATTAATTTTGATCAGGTTGAAATAAATTATTATTTATTAAAACAGTTTGAATTAATTAATCAATTGGTATTTAATACCAGGCTTTCAAAAATTCCAACTGAGGAAATAAAGCAGAAGAAACTTTCAAATGAGTGTGGGTTTATAAATAGTAAATTATTTTTAGAAAAATTAAACGAAATAATCGAACAGACAAGAAAATATTATCAAAATATCTTTAATTAAACTTTCACTTTGAATATGAAATACTTACAAAAATACTATTACATCTTTACGGGATTTGTGTCATTTGTTTTTTATATGTTCACAATTGCACCTTCAGTAATTCAAATTGATACCGGAGAGCTTGCCGCAGTTCAGTGTACACTTGGCATAGCTCATCCTACCGGATATCCATTATTTACAATTTTAGGATATATTTTTTCGTTGCTTCCGCTCCCCATTACAAAAATATTCCAGATGAATTTACTTGCGGCTCTTTATTGCGCTGTTGCAGTATCTGTATTTGCATTCACAATAAAATTAGTACTAGATAATTTGAATGCATTTCAATTTGTCAAGCAATCAAAAGGAAAAAACAAACGAAAGAAAAAAGACTCGGAGATAACTGATAAACAGACTTTTTCGTCAACGGGTGAACTTTCTGAACCTGCTAAAATTGTTTCTTCAATCTTCGGAGGATTGTTTCTTGCACTTAGTAAAACATTTTGGTTTCAAAGTACTTCTGTAGAAGTTTATAGTTTGCATCTTTTATTGATCACGATTATTATTTTAACATTGATTAAAGCTTTTCTTTTATCAGACAAAGAAAAACCTGTTTCTAAGTATTGGATATTCTTTACAATCTCTTTGGCTCTTGGATTTACAAATCATATGACAACTCTGTTAATAATTCCAGGCGTTGCATACCTGTATTTTATTAAAAATGGATTTAATTCAAAGAGCATTAAACAAATTGTATTCATGCTTCTAATCTTCTTCCCAGTTTTAATTTTGGTATACTCTTATCTTCCAATTCGCGCTTCTCAAAGTCCAATTTTAAATTGGGGTAATCCAGTTGAGTGGGAAAGAATCATTAGGCACATATCGGGTCAGCAATATCAGGTTTGGCTCTTTTCTTCAACAGAAGCTGCCGCAAAACAGTTTAACTATTTTGTAGAAAATTTGCCTAAAGAGTATTCATTATCATTAGTTGTTGCATTAACCGGATTAATTGTTTCGTTTATTTATGCCAGAAAATTTTTCATTTTTAATAGCATAGTTTTTCTATCCACAGTTTTATATTCGATAAATTATGACATAAACGATATTGATTCCTACTTTCTGCTTGCTTATATCTCACTTGCTTTCTTTGCTGTATTCGGAATCATCCAACTGATTTTATTTGCTGCTAAGTATAAAATAGAAATTATAATGGTGATTTCTGTCCTGGTGTTATTAGTAGGTATACAGTTTTATTCTAACTATGATAATGTAAATCAAAGTGACAATTTGCTTTATGAGGACTATACAAAAACTTTGTTAAACAGTGTGCCCAACAATTCAATTGTGTTTAGCTATCAATGGGATTATTTCATTTCAGCTTCATACTATTTTCAATTGGTAGAAGATTTTAGAAAAGATGTAATTGTCATCGATAAAGAACTTTTGCGTCGTTCGTGGTACTACAATCAGTTAAATATAAATCATCCAACAATATTTTCGGGGCTTAAACCTGAAGTTGATCAATTCATTGAGGGATTGAAACCGTTCGAGCGTGAAGAAAAGTTCAATGCAAATCTTCTCGAAAATCTTTTCCGCAAAATCATGACCGGATTAGTTTCAACCAATATTCGCAAGCATAATTATTTTATTGCTCCTGAACTTGTAGAAGGAGAAATGAAGCGCGGCGAGTTTCAACTTCCTGAAGGCTATACACTAGTTCCCCACCTTTTTCTTTTCAAAGTTGTTAATACCAGTGATTATGTGGAAGCACCGCTGCCAGAATTTAAGCTACGATTTGGTAAAAAAGATGATCAGTATACTACATCTTTAAAAGGTTTTGTTGCTTCGATGCTTGTAAGAAGAGCAATGTATGAAATACAGTTTAATAGAACAGACAGAGCTAAAATTTATGCTAAGAAACTAGCGGCAGATTTTCCAAATATTGCTCTGCCGCCGGTAATATCAAACTTAATAAAGAATTGATTCATCAATTTCATCGATAAGATCTTCAGCCCGCTCTTTTGATATTTCATCTTTGGTTAAAAAAGACTGAAGTATAACATCTATCTGTTGAATCAGATTTCGTTTGTAGTATTTTGGGGCAAAGATTGAACCATCAAGCATATACAATCTTTTACTTTTCTCATCATAAAAAGTATAATTAACAAAGGGACCACCCATACCTTTTATATTTAAATCCCATAAACCTTGAGTGTACAGGGCATATTTTTCATTAAAGTTAATTTCACTTGTTGTAAAAAAGCTATCAACTAAAACAACATAAGCAGTATCATCACGTACCTGGTAATATTCTTTAGTAATCCGGTTCCGAATAGCTTTAATTGAATCAGCGTTTAAGTATTCCGGTGTGGCATTATCAATCCAGTGAATAAAAATCCATCTTTCCATCTCGCTGCCGGGGGATCTGCGCAGCCAAACAAAATTATTTTTAGAATCGTTTTTTGCAAGTTTATAATCAGCTTGAACATAAATCAACCAGCCGTAATCACGCAATAATAGTCCTTCAATTGCCTGGCGTTCGTAACGCGGTGCATATAAACTTTCTTTTAATCTTTTATCAGATATTTTTTGATATATATAAAGAAGATTATCCTTGTTCTTTAAAATCTTAAACTCAAGTTCCTGCATATTTGCGGCAGATAAAACAGTAACAAGTTGATTCTTTGCCCATAAATCATATTTGCTTACAATAAAATCACTATCTGTTTCTAGTCTTTTCTGAATCGTACTATCAACGATTGTTTTGATGTATTGGGAAGTATAGGAGTCTGAATTTAGCGGAGCAACAATTAAAATATTTTTTTTATTTTTAACTTTTTCTATCTGGTTGGAAGAAATTCTTTTTATTGTATAGAGTTTTTCTGGTAATGGGGTATTAATTTCTACTTCAAAAGCATCTTGCAGTGCAACTTTTAATTCCTCAAACTCAATTGAGTCAGCGATAACAAATATTTCATCTTCAAATCCCGTTGCAGGTTTTCGTGAAGAATCACATCCATTTAAAAAATAAATAAAACTAAAAATTGATAAAGCAATTAAAAACTTTTTCATATTTACCTCGGAACGTTTTTTAAGATCAAATCTAAATTTGGAAAAATTATTATGTACAGCAACCACATTGTTAATCCAACAGAAATAGGAATTGTAAGATTGTCGTCTGCGTAGCCAAAAGAAACATTTTCAACTATCGCCCCAACAAATCCAGCAATAAATCCAATTAAATATTCCATAGGATAATTACCAACTTTTGGTGTTAAAAAAACTACAATGCTTGCACTAATGAAAAAAGATAAAGTTCCTTCAAAACTTTTTCTAAGAAATTTTCTTTTACCAAATTTTCTTCCTATCAATGCAGCCATTGTGTCACTAATAATCAGTATTGTAAATGCGGTAACAAATATCACTTTAGGAAATAATAAAGCACATATTAATGCCGAGAATAAAACGTAAGTTGCCCCTGTTAAATTCTTTTTGTTATAATCAAGTTCATGCTTTCTTAACAAAAAGCCAAATGCTTGATAAAATATTTTAGCAAAGGATTTGGAAATAAATCTTCCACCATCTACAATTAGTGCAAAGATGGTCAGGTAAACAAGTATTGTTATTGAAGTAGGAGATGGAATAAAATAATAAATAATAGGAATGGATAAAGAAAAGAGATGAATTAGTTTCCTAACTAATTCATCTCTGTAATGAATTGTACCGTTGTCAATGTGAGTCATTATTCAGTGCTTAGTCCTGTTGTTGTCTCTGTTCCATAAGTTTTTTTACATGCTCGGGAACAGTTTCTTCAATAGTTTTGATTTCTTTCTGCACAGGCGGTAAATTTTCACCACGAATGATTCTATCAATCTCTTCGCCATCAAGAATTTCTCTTTCAAGGAGTTCTGCGGATAACTTATGTAATAGTTCCATGTTATCACTTAATATTTTTACAGCACTTTCAAATGCAGAATTAATGATGCCACGAATTTCATCATCAATTTCAATAGCAGTTTTTTCGCTGTAGTCTCTGTGTTTTTGAATTTCTCTGCCTAAAAAGATTTCTTCTTCTTTTGCTCCATAAGCAAGAGGACCAAGTTTATCACTCATTCCCCATTCACAGACCATCTTACGTGCAATATTTGTTGCTTTTTCAATATCGTTTCCTGCACCCGTTGTGTAGTGATTGAAAACTAATTTTTCAGCAGCTCTTCCTCCTAACGCATAAGTTATCATTGCTTCAAGATATTCCTTGGAATATGTATGCTTTTCATCTATTGGCAGATAGCTGGTAACACCAAGTGCTCTTCCACGTGGGATTATTGTTACCTTGTGGACTGGATCTGCTTCAGGAATCATTCTTGCTACAAGTACGTGACCAATTTCATGATATGAAGTTGTTTTCTTTTCTTTTTCTGAAATGATTAAACTTTTTCTTTCCATTCCCATCATTACTTTATCTTTGGCTTCTTCAAAGTCAATCATTTCAACTTTTTTCTTGTTCTTTCTTGCAGCTAAAAGTGCAGCTTCATTAACGAGATTTGCTAATTCTGCTCCAGCTAACCCTGGGGTTCCTTTAGCAAGTACTTCAACATTTACGTCGTCGCCAAGAGGTATGTTTCTAGTGTGAACTTTAAAGATTCCTTCTCTTCCTTTAACATCAGGGCGATCAACAACAACTTGTCTATCAAATCTGCCAGGTCTTAATAATGCAGGATCAAGAACATCAGGTCTGTTTGTAGCGGCAATTATTATTACTCCGCTGTTCTGTTCAAAACCATCCATCTCAACAAGTAAAGCATTAAGAGTTTGTTCACGTTCATCATGTCCGCCGCCTAATCCAGCACCACGATGTCTTCCAACAGCATCAATCTCATCAATAAAAATTATGCAGGGTGCATTTTTCTTTCCTTGATCAAAAAGATCCCGAACACGACTTGCACCAACACCAACAAACATCTCAACAAAGTCTGCTCCCGAAATTGAAAAGAACGGAACACCAGACTCGCCGGCAACTGCGCGAGCTAATAAAGTTTTACCTGTCCCGGGGGGGCCTAATAATAATACACCTCTAGGAATTTTGCCACCAAGTTTCTGAAACTTTGTAGGTTCCTTAAGAAATTCAATAATTTCCTGAAGTTCCATCTTTGCTTCATCAGTTCCTGCAACATCTTTAAAAGTTACACGCTTGCTGGATGGAGTAATAAGTTTTGCTTTACTTTTTCCAAAAGAAAAAATTCCTCTTGAACCGCCGCCCTGTCCCTGCATTTTTCTCATTATCACTACCCAAACTGCAATGATAAGAACCCAGGGCAAAAACCCTATTAATATATTTAACCATTCGTTTGATTCTTTATCAAAGGAGTACTGAATTCCTTTAGCTTTCCAGATGGCTTCCTGATCACGTATCATAGGTTCAGGAATGTAAACAGAAATAGCCTTAACTGAAACCGACTTACCTTTGATTTTGATGTTAGTTTCATTCCTGAGTTCGGCTTTAAAAGTATAATCATTTAAATCTGCTTTAGTAATGCTTGCAGAAGAAATATTCTCAGGAGTTTGAAGAAGTATTTCATATTCGCCGTAGGGAATTTCTGTAACAGTTTCAGCACCTGTTCTAAAAACCTGCATAACAATTACAGCGGCTACAATAACAGCACCCCAGCCAAAAACCATCCTTATAACTTTTGACCAATCAAAATTATCATCCGGTCTATTTGGTTTATTATTTTTTTGATTTTTATTACTTGATTTTTTTTCTTTATCGTTCATATTCTATATTTCTAAGGTTTTACTTTAAATTTAATTTCTGTTTTATTCACTTAGACTATAAATGGTTCTAAGATTTCTGAATTTTTGGGCATAATCTAATCCGAAACCAATAACAAATTTACTAGGAATGTTAAATCCAATATAATCAATTTTAACATCAAATTTGAGGCTTCCAGGCTTCATTAACAGCGAACAAACCTTAATACTGTTAGGTGAATGTTTGGCAAATATTTCTTCAATATATTTTATAGATAAACCTGAATCCACAATATCTTCAACAATAATAATATCTCTTCCGCTCACATCGCAATTAAGTTCTTTAAGTAAACGCACATTTCCAGATGATATTTTAGAGTCTCCATAACTTGAAAGCTTAAAGAAATCTATTTCACAATCGATTGAAATATTTTTAATCAAATCTGACAGAAAAATAAATGCGCCATTAAGAACGCCTATAAAGATCGGAATTTTTCCTCTGTAATCTTGTGATATTTGTGCTGCTATTTCTTTTATTCGATTTTGAATTACTTCTTCTGTGAGGAATGGCACAAAAACATCATCACCGATAACTAACTTTTCATTTTTATTATCATTTACTTCAGACATAATTTCAAAACTTTCTTTGTGTTAGGAGTTATTTTAAATCGATCATCGAGCCTTTTACCGATTACCCAAACTATGCTTCCCTTATTTTCTAAAACTAATTGGTCCTTTTTTTCAAAAGAATTAATTTTTATATCGTTTAAATAATCGGAAATTTTCTTACTTCCGTGCATTCCAATCGGAAAAAATTTATCCCCTTCTGCCCAGACTCTAACAATAAAATCATTACTTACCTCATCAGAAGAAATAAACTCTGTATTTTTAGATTTACTGATTTTAACTTCACTTTTTGTTACCACGGAAATTGAGAAAGTCTTACCAGCAATCTTTAATTCACCACCAACACTTATTTTTTTTTCGTTCGGATTTTTTAATGCCGATTTCTTCTGTATTGTAATATGGTTTCGTTCTTTTAAAGCGATCAGGTTTTCGGATAGTTCTTCAGATTTTCCTGATTGTTTCTTAAGAAGTAAAAATACTTTCTTCAGATCGTTTGATTCAAGTTTTACATAAAAGTTCTCATCAATAATTTCTTTTATCGTATATGAGACAATAAAATCATTTCCTTTTTCAATAAACTCCATTGGAATTTTAACACTTTTATTACGAATCACTTTTATATCAGATTTTAATCTGCTAACAATTTCTGCCAATCCCGAGTTTAATCTTTGCAAATTAAGCGAGGTATTAAGTGCGGAATTAGAAAATGAAGGATTTATGTTTTTCTGTATTAAAGGAATAACTTTATTTCTTAAATAATTTCTTTCGAAGTCATTAGAAAAATTTGATTCATCAATTCTGTACTCAAATTGATTTTCATCTAAATAATTCAAAATCTCGTTTTTAGATAAAGATAAAATCGGACGAACAATACTATTCCGTCTTACTGGAATTCCCGCAATTCCTTTTATCCCCGTTCCTTTAATCAGATTTAACAAAACTGTCTCAGCATTGTCATCAGCATTATGCGCTGTGGCAATTTTATCATATTTATTTTCACTAGAAATCTTTTCGAAAAATTCATACCGGATTTTTCTTCCGGCAACTTCCAGAGAATATTTATTTTTCTTTGAGTACGATTTTATATCCTTACGAAGCAGATAAAACGGAACTGATAACTCATTACAAATAGCTTTACAAAAGAACTCATCTCTTTCAGAATCTTTTCCACGCAATCTATGATTTATATGTGCTGCTCCAATATCAATCTTAAACTTTTTCCTAAATTTATTTAGAAAGTGAAGTAGAAAAACTGAATCCGGTCCGCCGCTTAAAGCAATAAGAACTTTTTCTCCTGAAGATAAAAGCTCATTATCTTTTATAAATCTTAATACTTTTTGTTCGGTTGCTTTCATCAGTTTAAAAAGAAAGATGACTCATCCTGACTTTTGCTTTCCATAATTCGTTCAACATATTTACCTAAAACATCAAACTCAAGATTTACTGTATCACCTATTTTTTTATCAGCGAAAATTGTTTCCTTCCAGGTATGTGGAATTATTCCCACAGAAAAAGATTTGTCCTTTAGCTCTGCAACTGTCATACTTACACCATCGATTGCAACAGAACCAACATAAATCAGATACTGTTTAAATTTTTCCGGGAAAGAAATCGTTAACCAATGGCTGTTTGACAGCTCTTTTACATCTTCAACTTTTCCTGTCGTATCTATATGTCCCAAAACAAAATGCCCGCCCAATCTTGCTTCAGCAGCCAATGGTCTTTCAAGATTTACTTTCATTCCTTGTTTAAGCACACCAAGATTTGTTTTGTTTAAAGTCTCTTCAATTGTATCGACTGCAAAGGTATTTCCATCAATCTTTACAACTGTTAAACAGCATCCATTAACTGCAACGCTACTTCCGATTCGTAAATCCTTCATTATGATATTTGCTTCAATTACAAATTGAAATCCATCCCCAGTTGGAATTTTTTCTTTTAGTGTCCCTTTTTCTTCAACTAATCCTGTAAACATTATA
>Ga0105105_10000955_pt1 | contig 12476 bp, 2 predicted proteins | sample PPLLaktember2015_4_FD_79108 | JGI IMG/M metagenome (GOLD analysis project Ga0105105, IMG submission 79108) | Freshwater sediment microbial communities from Prairie Pothole Lake near Jamestown, North Dakota, USA - PPLs Lake P8 Core (1) Depth... | ecosystem: Environmental > Aquatic > Freshwater >... | reverse complement strand
TTGCAGGCCTCTCGAAATGCTCATCCGCCGCAGGCGGACTGCGCTTTCGAATCGGCCTGCGCCTTGCCCTCGGGCGTGATCCGAGGTTGTGAAACCACTTCTATAGACAAACCGGAGATTAGAGCCCCGCACACGGCAGTTGCATAAGATCTTCGAGGATCTTTGGGAGAGGCTCCGGGGCGAGTTCTCAACTGCCTGTAGCAGGTATCCGCACCTCAGCGCGGTGTTCCTTGTGGTCGTCAACAAGCGGGATGGTCTTATCGTGTTGCTCGATGCCATCCACGGTGACGCGCATCTCGTCAATCCCGGCAGGCGTTTGCAGGACCGCGATGTGGTAGACGGTCTCCCGGTAGCGGTAGTGTATCTTGAATCCCGCCCACTCCGCAGGGATGCACGGCGTAAGACGCAGCTTATCCACCTCGAGCCTGAGTCCAAGGAGGGACTCCACGATCAGTTGGTACATCCAGGCGGCCGAGCCCGTGTACCATGTCCAGCCGCCGCGGCCGGCATGCGGCGCTACTGCATAGACGTCGGCCGCCACGACGTAGGGTTCCACTTTGTAGGTGGCAGTCTCCTCGGTCGTCCTTGCATGGTTCACCGGGTTGATCATGGTAAAGAGCTCCCACGCGCGCCGGTTGTCCCCCAAGCGAGCGAAGGCCATTGCCGCCCAGATGGCCGCATGCGTGTACTGCCCGCCGTTTTCTCTCACGCCCGGGGCGTACCCTTTGATGTAGCCGGGATTCAGCGCCGAGGTGTCGAAGGGCGGGTCCAGAAGTTGGATCAGCCCATGCCCGCGGCGAACGAGGCGCTCATCCACCGCTTCCATGGCCATGCGCGAACGCTCATGATCTCCCGCACCCGACAGCACAGACCAGCTCTGCGCAATCGAATCAATCTGGCATTCGGGGTTTACGGACGACCCCAGCGGCGAGCCGTCGTCGAAATAGGCGCGGCGGTACCACTCGCCGTCCCAGCCATGCTCCTCGAGATTCCGGCGCAGGTGAGCCGCCTCCTTCTGGCAGCGTTCGACAAAGGATATGTCACTTCGTGTGTTTGCAACCTCAGCGAAGCGCATGAGCACTTCATGTAGGAAAAATCCCAACCAAACGCTTTCGCCATTGCCGTGTTCGCCCACCAGGTTCATGCCGTCGTTCCAGTCACCGGAGCCGATGAGCGGCAGGCCGTGTTCACCGAATTTGAGGCTGTTCAGGATGGCCCGGACACAGTGTTCGTAAAGACTGGCCGCCTCTTCAGAGCGGCCGGGCAGATCGTAATAAGAGTCTTCATCCGCGTTTACCGGGCGACCCTGGAGGAAGGGAACCGGTTCATCCAACACGCCGGTGTCCCCGGTGGTGAGGACGTAGCGGCAGGTCGCAAGCGGCAGCCAGAGGTAATCGTCTGAACAGCGGGTACGCACACCTCGACCGGTTGGGGGATGCCACCAATGCTGAACATCTCCCTCCAGGAATTGACGGCCCGCGCACAGGAGCAGGTGCTCACGCACGAGCTGCGGCCGGGTGTGGATGAGTGCCATCACATCCTGCAACTGATCGCGGAAACCGAAGGCGCCCCCCGACTGGTAGGCTGCGCTGCGCGCCCAAAGGCGGCAGGCCAGAGTTTGGTACAGCAGCCAGCCGTTGGCCAGCACGTTTAAAGACGGGTCGGGTGTTTCCACATTTACCGCGCTGAGCGTGCGCTTCCAGTGCTGCCACACCGCATCGAGGGCGCCGCGCGCAGCGGTTGATCCTCGAAAGCGATTGACCAGGTTTCTGGCATCGTCGGCGTCGCGCCCGACGCCGAGCCTGAAGACGATCTCACGCTCTTGCCCGGCGGCCAAATCGAAGCTCACCTGGATCGCAGCACAGGGATCCAGGGCCGCCCCCACCTTGCCTGAAAGGCGCGTGCGCGTCATGGCGGCCGGTGCGCGCAGCGCACCGTTGCGCCCCAGGAACTCCGTCCGATCGCCGCTGACGGTGCGAGTCGTATCGTCGACGTCGAAGAAGGCAGTCCGGTCGCGGAACTCCGTGTTGTATGGGTTGCGCGCGAAGAGCGCGCCGCTATTCGGGTCGATTTCGGTGATCACGTGCATGGTCGATTTCGGCCGCAGGTCGCCCAGCACCCATTCCACATACCCGGTGGCGGAGAGCCGGCGCGATCGGCCCGACTCGTTGCGCACTTTGAGCACCGTAAACTTGATCGCTGCGTCCAGAGCCACGTAGACCGTCAGTTCGGAGCGGATGCCGCGCTCGGTGTGTTCGAAGACGCTGTAGCCGAATCCGTGCCGGGTGGCGTAAGGCGTTGTCCCGCGGCAGGGCAGCGGCGTGGGCGACCAGAAGTGGCCGCGCTCTTCATCACGGATGTAAAATGCCTCTCCTCTCGAATCGCTCACGGGATCGTTTCCCCAGGGAGTGAGGCGGAACTCGTGGGCATTCTCGCTCCAGGTGTAGCCAAGGCCGCTCTCTGAGATGACGGTCCCGAACTGCGGGTTGGCCAGCACATTCACCCACGGCGCCGGCGTCAGCTGCCCGTCCGCGGTGGTGATAACATACTCGCGCCCATCCGGGGTGAATCCACCCAGTCCGTTGTAGAATGTCAGATCGAGGCGTGGCAACGGGGCGACCGCCAGGGGTTCGGAGCGGTGGGTTCGGGTCGGGGTAAGGGGGGGCACGGCTGATTCCACGGGGCTGAGACCGTTAATCTGATCCGCCAGCGACCCCCGGCTGTCGGTGATGATGACGCGCGCGGCCGTTTGGATCAGGATCCGGTCCTCCTCCGCAATCCGATCCGCAGGTCGTACGAAAATGCCGCCGGGTCGATCGGTCACGTTGGCTTCGATGCCTGCGGCAATAAGCCCCATGATTTGGTCGTGAAGAAGCTGCCGGTAACCGGCGTGATCTTCGTTCCAGATCACCAGGTCCACCGCCAGCCCTTTCAGACGCCAGTACGCGTGGGCCTGCACGAGCTGGCGCACCAGGTCGATATTGGCCGGATCTTCGATCTGCAGCAGCACAATCGGCAAGTCGCCGGAGATGGCGTATCCCCAGAGACCGGATTGCCCCCGGTGGTTCTTGATGAGCACACTCGGGTCGGCTCGCAGCGCTGCATTGGCGTAGATGATCGAACTGGCAAGGCGCCCATAGAGTTGCGAATCGGCCGCTGAGGCATTGAACTGGCGCAGCAGCACCTGGCCATGCGTCCATGCCAGATCAAAGACGCGATCCGCGAGGCGCCGATCCTGGTATTTTTCCACCAGGCTCAAGGCGGCATCGCGGGTTTCACCGATGCCGGAGACCATGTCTATCGTTGCCGATTCTTCCGGATCGAGCGTTATCCGGTAGCGGATGGCGACAATCGGATCGAGCACGGAACCCTCGCTGCCCGAGAGCGCCCCCGAATAATAGCCGGCACCCCAGCTCATCGCTTGTGGATCGGCGACGGTGTTTCCGCGGCCGATGAACTGCATGCGATCGGTCTCATAGGAGACTTCGCCGATCTCAGCCCCATGCACGGCCATCATGTGCATCATATAGGGCGCCTGCTCCCCCTGGGAGCGGGGCCGGCGAGTGCAGAGGATCGCTCGCTGCTGGCGGATGATCTCGGTCTGCACAAAGAGGTTGCTGAACGCCGGATGCAGTGCGTCCGCGGCAGGCGGTGCCAGAACCACTTCCGCGTAGCTGGTAACGTCTATCGCTCGGCGCGTCCGCGCGCGGTTGGTAATGCGGACGCGGCGCAGTTCGATGTCATCCTCGGGCGAAACCGCTATCTCGGTATGGGTGTCATAGTCGTGGTCGCGGCCGCGAAACTCGGCTCGCCCTTCCGAGAAGATCGCCTCAAAATGCTTCGATCGTTTGAGCGTTGGCTGGTATCCGGTTGACCAGAACTCGCGGCTTGCCACGTCGCGGATGTAACAGAACGTGCCCCAGTTGTCGCAGGTGCGGTCCTCGCGCCAACGGGTGACGGCGAGATCCTTCCAGCGGCTGTAACCGCCGCCGGCATTGGTGACCATCACGTGGTATCTGCCGTTCGAGAGCAACTGCACTGCGGGGTTCGGCGTGTCGGGACTTCTGAAAACGTGAATCGGCGACTCCGCAGCACTGGCAGCCATATGATGCTCGGAAATTTCGGTGGTGTGCGCATAGTGCGCTGTCGTCTTTGGGATTCGCTCCTGGAGCAACAGCAGGGTTGCCTGGAACAAGGGATCCGACTCGAATCGCTTCTGCATCGGGCGGTCCAGGAGCAGATGGGCTAACGACAGCAGGCTCATGCCCTGGTGATGGGCCATGAAGGAGCGAACCACGGCGCTCGATTGCCCGTGCGGCAGACGCGACGGAGTGTAGTCGATCGCCTCGTAGAAGCCATACCGGGTTTCCAAACCTTCGGCAGCGAGTCGCTCGAGGTTCAGACACGCCTTATCGGGCGCCACCATCAGCGCCAGCGCCGAGGCATAGGGCGCAATCACCAGGTCCTCGGCGAGCCCGCGTTTGAGCCCCAGGCCGGGTACACCAAAGGCGCGGTATTGGTAGTTAAGATGCACATCGATGGCGTTGTAGCCACATTCGGAAATGCCCCACGGCACATCCCGAATTTTTCCATACTCGATCTGCCTGGCCACAGCCGCCTTGCAGGTCTGGTCGAGCAGTGTGTGTTCGTACGTCGGCATCACCAGGAGCGGCATCAGGTATTCGAACATCGAGCCACTCCACGAAAGCAGGATCGGTTCTCCACCGGCGGTCGTGAGCAGACGTCCCAGGGCGAACCAGCTCTCCTGCGGCAGCTGCCCCTGCGCAATCGCTACGAAACAGGAAAACCGCGCTTCCGAAGCCAGGAGATCGTAGTAACTGGAGTCCCGCCGGTTTTCACCGACATTGTAGCCGATTGCCAGCAGATGACGCGTCTTATCGAACAGGAAGTCATATTCCATTCGGGAGAGTGCGTCGCATAGCAGGGCAAGCCCTTTGATCGCCGCAATCCTTGCTCCGGCGTGCTGGCTGGCCGCCGTGATGAGGCGTTGAAGTTCGCCAAGCCAGGCGCTTTCCGCCGATGTGACGGCAGAGCTGCGACGATGGTCGATCGCCGGCAGGAGCTTTACCTCCAGTGCTGCAAGTTCGCGCAGGGTTGGGATCTCGTCGAGATCGGGAAAGTCTCCGAGGATGTTCTCAGAAGACAAGAGCTCTGCCCAGGGAGTGAAAAATGTCAGCTCATCGAGGGCATCGCGACATTGCCCGGCGAAGGCGCGGGCCCACCACCTCAATTGGCTCTCGGGGTCGGCATCGTAAGCTTCCACACCGGCGACCACTACCGCAGCGGAGGCTGCCAGCTGATCCAGGCACAGCCGCAAAGCCATAAGCGTGGTGGGTTGGGAACGGGTCGCGGACTCCAGGTCCTGCTGAAGTTGAGCGAGTTGGGCCGGGGCGTGCGCTCCCGAAGCGACCCCGGCCGGAGCGGCGGCCGCAGCTTCGGTAGCGTTCCGGAGAGTGTCGCTCAAGCCCTCGAACAATCGCGGTCCCAGGATCTTGTGATCGGGAAGCGCCAGCAGACCCGGCCGCAAGGTCAGCAGGTGGCCTGCGAGGTTCCCGCTGTCCACCGACGAAATATAGAGGGGCGGCAGGGGTTTCAGAGAGCGCGTGTCGTACCAGTTGTAGAAGTGGCCCCGGTGTCGTTCCAGGCCTTCCATGGTGTGGAGTGCCTTCGCTGTACGTTCGACGAGTTTTCCGGCTGAAATGGTGCCGAAGTCGTAAGCGGACAAATTCGCCAGCAGCGCAAGGCCCATGTTGGTCGGCGACGTGCGATGCGCGATCACGGAAGTGGGATGCTCCTGATAGTTGTCAGGCGGCAGCCAATGATCATCGGGGCCGACAAATGTCTCGAAGAACGCCCAGGTTTTCCGGGATAGTTTCCGCAGAAAGAGGATCTGATCCGCTGACAGTCTTTCTCGGCGGCGAGCGAGCGGCCGACTGATCCACCAGGCGATCGCGGGGGCGGTAAACCAGAGGCCCAGTATGGGACCGGCGACAGCCAACGCCGCCGGCCTTGACGCCGCGAGCGTGATCACCGCGGCCGCGGCCATGAATGGGGCGATCCACATGGTCCGACACGAGCCGACGAAGTCGGTGCGGCTATCGCGATCCGAATCGCCCGACGGATTCCATTCTAGCAATTGCGTATGCGTGATCAGCATCCGCCAGACGCTGCGCAGCACCGCATCCAGACTGAAAAACGCCTCGTGTGGCAGGCATACGAGCGTGAAGAGAGCTTGAACGAAGTGCTGGCGGGTCAAGCGTACCGCTGCAGCGAGGTGCTGCCCCAGCGTCACATCGACTGGTTTCTGAAGCACATTCAGGGCCGAGGCCATCAAAGAAGGAATCAGGATGATGCCGATCACCGCCAGGGTCCAAAACCAGGCCGATGGCAACACGGTCCAGCCCAGCAGCAGCAGGAGTGTCAGCGCCGCGGCCGTGAGACTGCGCCGCAGGTTGTCGAAGATCTTCCAGCGCGACAGCATCGAGAGCGGATTCTTCTGCCGGCGCCCATCGGGGCCGGGTATTCCCGGCAACAGCCAGCGCGCAATCTGCCAATCGCCGCGGATCCAACGATGCCGGCGGCTCGCATCCGCGCAGTAGCGAGATGGGTATTCCTCGTACAACTGCACGTCGCTCAACAGCCCGGCGCGGGCGTAACAGCCTTCCAGAAGATCGTGGCTGAGGATCCGGTTGTCGGGGAAACGCCCGCCCAACGCCCGTTCGAATGCGTCAACTTCATAGATGCCCTTTCCGATGGACGAGCCTTCACCGAACAGGTCCTGGTAAACATCGGAAACGGCACGCGTGTATGGATCGATGCCGAGCTCGCTGGTGCACATGCGCGCATACCGCGACCGGCTCGTGCTGGACAGGCTTACCGCCACCCGTGGCTGAAGAATGCCGTACCCCGCCACGACTCGCTGCTTGCCTTCGTCGTAGCGCGCACGATTGAGTGGGTGCGCCATGGCGCCTACAAACTGCCAGGCCGAATCGCGCGCCAGTTGCGTATCGGTATCCAGGGTGATCACGTACTTCACGCCCGACAAGACCGCGGTTTTACCGACGATGCTCGCGAAGTGATCACGTGATCCGCCTCGCAGAAGCCCATTCAAATCCGCAAGCTTGCCGCGCTTGCGCTCGTACCCCATCCAGATCCGGTCCCGCGGATTCCATTGGCGCGGGCGATGAAAGAGGAAGAAAGTATCGCCTTCTGGACTCCGGTACTTTTCGTTCAGCTCTTCAATTCTCTGCCGGGCCAGCCGCAACAACGCTTCGTCCTCCGGCAGCGTCTCTTCGGCGGCGTCGCAAAAATCAGTGAGCAGGCCGAAGTGCAGGCGGTCATCCCGATTTGCCAGGAAGCGGACTTCCAGTGCCTTGATCAGCTCCTCGATGTTTTCTGTGCTCGTGAGCATCGTCGGGACCACCACCAGGGTGCGCAATTCCGGCGGGATCCCTTTGGAGAAGTCCATGCGCGGCAGCGGGCGCGGGGTCGCCAGCAACGTTGCCAGCCAGTTCACCAAGGCTACCGCCAGATGACTGGCGCACAGAAGCGAGAGCAGTCCGACCAGCCCGAGTGCCCACCCCTGCAACCCGTCGGCATACGCCTTCGCTGTGAAGCACCCGGCGAAAAACGCCGTCATCAGCAGGATGGTGCCGCCATACAGCAGCAGAGGAAACCGGCGGCTGACGTTGCGCAGAACCTCGGCAGCCGATAAGCGCACCTCCGCTATTCCTTCGAGCTGCGCCAACCCCTTGTCGATCAGGTAGAACCCGACGTGCGCCGCGCGGTCCTCACCGCCTTTCCGAGCCGCGCCCTCAAGCGCCAGCTGGATCGCTTTGCGCGCCACCTCGCTCTCGGAGTGCGGACTGCTCTTCGCAATCTTCTCCACGACGTGGCGGTAGCGATCCCGGGTGGCAAAATCCATTTTAGCGTAAACGTCGCCGGGATCCTCACCCAGGGTCTGCTCGACGATGCTCATGGTCTCGACGAATTCGCGCCAGTCCATCGCGCCTAAAATACGGAGGCTGCCGATGCTGTTGCTCATCGAGACCTGGTCCGCCGCCTGCTGTTGGGTCTCCGAGCGCACCAACTGCTCGATCGTCAGGCCGGACTCGGACAGTCGCTGTTCAATCCAGGTGAGCGGCAGGGCCAGAGCGGGGCCATGTCCATGCAGGCGGCGCGTGAGCTCCGCCACAAACGAGCTCACCATCGGCGGGTCCGACCGTGCCATGTCGGCGATTGCCATAATCAGGCTTTTCGGGTCTTTCGCGGCGATCTCCGTCATCTGGTCGGCCCAATAGTCGGCACGGTTTCGGTCGATCCTGTCGGCGGCGATCCGGGCGGCAACCCGCCGCAGGTTCTCGATCAGTGCCAGACGCAGCATGATGGGGATGGCCCAAAGTTCGCCCAATTTCAGGATGGTCACCGACTGGTAGGCGGCTAAGAAACTGCTGAGGTTTTCCGGATCCAGCCGGCCATCGCCGTGCGAGATCGTCTCCAGAGCGATGTCATACACCCGCGGAAGCCCGGCCGATGGGCCGTCCAACAAGCGCGGCAACTCCCGGCTGTAACCCTTCGGCAAGTGTCGCCTGGCCGTGCGAATCTGCTCCTCGATCACATAGAAGTTATCGAGCAGCCATTCCCCGGCCGGTGTAATCCGGCGGCCGACCTTGACGGCCTCTGTCAGCAGTTTGTGGACGTGAAGCAGGAGATTTTGATTCTCGGCGAGCCGCGATAGAAGTCGGTCTCGAGGACGTCCATGCTTCAACTGGTGCACACCCGCAACGAGTTTACCATGCTGCGCCATCTGATCGACACTGAGCAGTTCCGATCGAAGGGGCAGTTCATCGCCGGCATACGTCTGTGCCAGGTCGCTTCCACCGAGGCGCGCCCGCAAACGGGAAAAGGCCCCGCGGACGGTCTTGCGGCTCACCTGCATTCTTGACGTCTCCTTCTGCCAGAGCGGTAATTGCTCATAGCCTCGTGCCTGCCTGTTTAACGTTTGCGTGAAATGCTCTATACTCGTGAATAGCTGATGCTATCCTTCTCAAATTCTTCAACAACATCAGCACTCAGGGACGCTCGCACATTAAGCATCATCTGCTTGAATGTCATGGCAGTCACCCGGTAGTCCTGTTTGCTGGCAAATTCCTGCTCGAATGCAAACTGTGCCACCTTCTGAAATAGATATTGGATGTCGGCCGGGGTAAACCCCGCTGTCATATCGACAACCTGCTCCAAGTCGATGTGCCCGGTGTTGAGCTTGGACAGATAATGTTCGAGAATGGTCGTCCGGCCTTCCCGGTCCAATCCGCCAACGGGAATGTTGCAGTCAAACCGTCCCGGGCGGAGCATGGCGCCATCCAGTTGCCGGATGTAATTCGTGGCGCACACCAGCAGGATTTTGTTTCCCTGATGCTTGAGCAGCGGAATCTGTTTCAGAAACTCGTTCGTGATGGACTTGTCGATCCGGTCCGCGGTATCGCGGCTGCCCGCGATCTCGTCGAACTCATCGATAAATAGAACCACTTCATCAAGATGCCGGGCTTTTTCCATGACGTCTCGTAGATTTGCGCCAATTTTTTCCACGCCATCTGCCATCAGCATGCTGGGGACGATCTCGATGTACCACCAGGCCAAGACACCGGCAATGGCCTTCGCGAAATGGGTCTTTCCGGTACCGGGAGGTCCGAAAAAAGTGATTGCCTTGGGAGCGACAACCCCATGCTTTTTCGATAGACTCTCTTCCGTCAGCGGCAGGATGATCCTGCGTTGGACGAGTTGTTTGGGAGGCTGGGAGTCGGATATGCTATCCCACATCTCCCTGCAGATGGTTTGAGCTCCCAGTTCATTCAGAATATCGGTCCGTTTATAGGTCATGTATTCCGCAAGGGCTTGCTCCACGTTCTCCAGGAAATCGATGCTGGCGATCCGGTACCCCACATCCCGGCCGAGTTTTTCCGAAAGAAGCCACTTGTGTTTCATTATCTTGGTCCACAGGTCGGCAGCGATATCGGGTTCGAATTTTGCCCCGCTGAGTTCAAAGATTCTCCTCGTGGACTCTTCCGGCGACAGGAGTTGCTGTGTGGTGGTCTTCATAAGGCACCTTATGCGAGAGGACTAAGAACTCGCGGACGGGTTTTTGTATGAGAAGCTCAGGCACTATAGAAAGCTGCCGGGAGCGGGATGGACAAGATAGGAAATTCTCCCTGCCCTTTGTGCAAGCAGTGCTATCTGGTTGTTGAAAAACAAGCATCAGGCCGTCAGCCAAGGCGTGCGGCGTTTTGGAAAGCGCAGCATATTCATTGTGAGCATTTACAAAAGCCGCACAACGCCGGATCACGGCCTCAGGCGCGGTTTTTCAACACCCGGTTGGAGTCGGTGGCGGAACAAACAACCCCGCCGCAAGCGGGCGGGGCACACCACCAACGTTGAAGGAAGGACCCATCATTTAGACATATTTTATCCCCAAACCATATGACCAGGATGAACCCAACCCGTCCAATAATTTGCGCCATTGAATCACGGCCGGGCAAGCGCAAGGCCCGGCACCACGTTCTCTGTTATCAAAAAGTATTTGGAAGGTTGAACCAGGCCGAGGCGCATAATTGGATTCAAGGTACATTCCGACCTTGCCGCATTTATGGATGGCCGCCGGATATTGGTACCCTGTTCGATCGTCTTTTATGGTGACGGGGAAACCTTGATTGACTCGCATGGCGCGCCTTTTTCCATTCAATGGTCCAATTTGCGGTTGCCTGTTCCTTTCTCGATCAGCCCCGGGAACGAATATCCCGCCATAAAAACGCCGTCACCCGATTTCGATGAAACTTCTCAAGGGTAGGTACGGAACTGTCGATGAGAACCAAACTCCGATGAAGAAGTGGAGAGGACGGGGGCCCCTCTTTGGTTGTAAGGGGGGCCAACTTCCGGGTGGAAATTTAGGCCGTCTTTACGCTGGTTGCAGACTGGCCCGGAGGTCCGGTTTGAAGATCGAAGCTGACTGCTCTTAGATTTTTTAAGGACGGATTGCGACGACAGAATAAAGAACCACCTCACTTTGGAGAGTGTGGTGGTTAAGCCCTCCACCTCGAAATGTTTATCAATCCAACCTTGACGGCAATCGATTCCCGCAGGGTATTTTTCAGCGCCAGCGTGGAAATAAAATAGGACCGTTACGTTTCCATGTCAACTCCATCAAACATGTGGACGAGACTTTATGAATTGACTTTCATCTTCAGTGTCGAATAGTGTAGGGAGAAAGAGTCACAGAAACCCATCTGAAATCGTTCTTGAGCCAAAATTTTTCAAAGGGAGTTCTCCATGTATCTATCACACTACAAGCTGGATAAAAAACCTTTTGATATCAGCCCCAATCCCGAGTTTTTGTGGCTTGGCGAGAAGCACCGGGAAGGGTTGGCCATACTAAAATACGGCATTTTGGAAAACAAGGGGTTTTTGATGATCACCGGTGATGTCGGCACCGGCAAGACGGCGCTTATCCGGTCCATCGAGAACGAAATTCAGGCCAAAATTATTATTGTCACCATTCCCGATCCGAGCTTGAGCCTGATGGATTTCTATAACATCATGGCCGCCGAGCTGAACATGGGCCGCAGCTTCGAGAACAAGGGAGGGTTCCTGATTGAGTTCAAGCGGTTCATCCTCAAAGCGGCCTCCTCTCATCAACGGGTGTTAATTGTTATCGACGAATCCCAACGATTGACCAGCGCGTTGTTGGAGGAAATACGCCTGCTGTCCAACATCGATCTGGGTGGCAATGTGCTGATCAACACCTTTTTTGTGGGCCAGTTGGAATTCAAGGCCCTGCTCGCCAGGAATGAAAACCGCGCCGTGCGGCAACGCATTACCGTGAGCTATGAGCTCTCGCCCCTCACCGCAGACGAAACCCCGAAGTACATTTGGCATCGCCTGAAAGTCGGCGGTACGTCGCAACCGATATTCACTCCCGAGGCGATCCGGCTCATTCACAGCTACTCCCGTGGTTACCCGCGGCTCATCAATATTATTTGCGATCACGCCCTGATGTCCGGGTACTCTCGCGGAGCTGACCGAATTGATGAGAAGATTATAAAAGAATGCGGCGATGAGCTGAGGGTTGCGATCGGATCGGATCCCCTTGAAGAAAAGCCCATGCCGCCGGCGGAGCTGCCGAAGAAAAAGCCTGCCGCCGGCCTTTCTCCGGTACCAGCTGCCGATCAAAGCCGCCCATGGCGAGGGGCTCTGGTTTTTGCCGGGTTTCTATCCTTGCTGGGTTTGACATGGTATTTTGCCGGAGACCGGATTTCCAATGAACTGGCCCGCTGGGGAAAGGGCAAAGAACTCGCAACGCTTCCGGGTCAGAAAGCGCCCTCCCTGACTGATGCAAAAACAGACCGCGTTCCACCCCTGGCGTCTGACAGTGGCGTTAAACCAAAATTACATGAAGTGCCGGC
>Ga0105105_10000952_pt1 | contig 12497 bp, 14 predicted proteins | sample PPLLaktember2015_4_FD_79108 | JGI IMG/M metagenome (GOLD analysis project Ga0105105, IMG submission 79108) | Freshwater sediment microbial communities from Prairie Pothole Lake near Jamestown, North Dakota, USA - PPLs Lake P8 Core (1) Depth... | ecosystem: Environmental > Aquatic > Freshwater >... | reverse complement strand
TTCTTTGCTTGTCCCTGAACCGTTTTTTCCTTTTCCCTCTCATGGTAGATACCCCAGGATTGTTTTTCCTGCTTTGACGTTATGGCCCGGTCGAACCGCCACACGGCTCCCTTCCGGCAAATACACGTCCACTCTTGAGCCGAACCGAATCAGGCCGAACCGCTGACCTGCCTTCACCTCTTCCCCCTCCCGGACCCAGCATGCGATGCGGCGTGCAATCAGCCCGGCGATCTGAACAAAAACGATCTGCCTTCCACCTTGGGTCTCCAGGAAAATGGCGTTCTGCTCATTTTTCTCTGAAGCCTTGTCGAGGTTTGCAGAAAAAAAAGCTCCGGGCCGATAAATGATCTTCGCTATCCGACCTCCCACCGGAATCCGGTTGACGTGGACATTGAAGAGGGACATGAACACGCTAACCTTCAAGGCCCTTGTCCCCAGGGGGTTCTCTCCACTCCCCAGGGTCCAGGCTCCAAGCACTCTACCGTCCGCCGGCGTGAGCACGGCCTTTTCTTGAACCTCTGCTTTCCGGTCCGGGTCCCTGAAAAAATAGAGCACGAACAGGGTGAAAGCCCCGGCAACGATGGTGAGAGGAACAAGACCCAAAAACAAGAAAAGAAGGGTCATCGCCAAGCCGATTCCAGCAAAAGGAAACCCTTCTCTCGCTATCCCGAGTCGGTTGTGGATTCTCCTCTCCAGCGAAGTGGAAGATCCCGTGCTCATGTCAGGGATTATGATCTTTACCCATGGAATTGTCAATGTTCTTGTCTTCAGTAACGGAGAGGGATGGAGCCGGTGGATAAGGGTTTGGGCGAATGTCCGGCGGCCTCAGATAGGAAGGCACTACCTCTTGAACGCTGTCAAATCCTTGGTCTCTCGCTCTTCTTGCAGCCAGCATCCCCAGGGTGGCCGCCCGGAGGTTCCAAAAGGAGGGAGGGGCAAAGACAGCCCTGTCACCGGCTGCCAAGGCGATAGGCCCCATCTGGCGATTGAAGTCCGTTCCCAGAACAAAGGCCCTTTTCTTCATGAACTCCGGAAGGTCTCTGATCTTAAGGCACGTCTCAGGCTCAAGCCTCACCAGACGCTGTTCTTCGGACCAGCTGTAGAGGGCCGCAAAAACCTCCTCCTTTCTCGATCCGATCACTGGGCATACGGGGATGGAGACAGCAGGACACTGGCTTGCAAGGATCTCCAGACTGGACAGGGCCACGATTGGCACGCCCAGTCCTTCGCAGAACCCTTTGGCCGCCGAAAGCCCCACCCGGAGACCCGTGAAACTGCCCGGACCTTTGGCCACGGCCAGACCGCGGATTTCCTCAAGCGCCACTCCTGAAAGTTGCAGGAGATGATCGAGAGCGGTCATGAAATGGCGGAAGTCCTTGGTCCTGGGAAGCAGGGTCCACTCCGCCAGGAGAACGCCGCTCTCGTCGACGAGGGCTAGGCTGAACTGCGGTGTCGAGGTGCTGATGGCAAGAATCACGTTAGCCAAAGAGCTTCTCGAAGAGTTTGACCACGGCCTCGATTCTGGAGAGATCATTGATCGTCACCACCACGATCAGCGCGGCCAAAAGGAAGATTCCCAGTTTTTGAGCCATGTCCCTTTTCTTGATGCTGATCGGTTTGCCGATGATCAATTCCATGAGCAGGAAAAGGATCACTCCTCCATCCAGGATGGGGACCGGCAGGAGATTCAAAATCCCGAGGTTGATGCTGATGACCGCCAAAAGAGGGACCAGATAGCTGATGCTTTCCTGGGCCACCTGGCCTGTCAGTTGGCCGATCATGATGGGGCCTCCCAGGGTTTTGATGGAGACCACTCCCTGAAAAAGTTTGACGATCGTCAGGAACGTGAGGACAATGATCTCCCAGGTCTTCCGAACGCCTTCTTTCAGGGCCTCCCAGGGTCCCATTTCCACCTTCTTGTATTTTCCCGCAGCCACAATGCCGATGAGAGCGGATTTCACGTCCTCACCGAAGAGGTTTTTTTCCACGGTTTCTTCCGGCACTACGGTGACGCTGAGAAGGCGGTCTTCCCTTTGCACGGTGACGGTCACCCCCTGGCCTGCCGAATCCTTGACCAGGTTCTTGATCTCCGTCCAGCTCTCCGTGTGGATCCCTTGCACAGAAACGATCACGTCTCCTTTGAGAAGCCCGGCCTTGTGAGCCGGGGAGTCCTCCCTGACCTGACCGACCTCTGTGGTCATCACGTAGTTCCCGGAGATCACATAAACACCCCAGAAGAGAAAGAGCGCCAGAAAAAGGTTAAAGAAAGGTCCGGCTGCAACAATGGCGATTCTCTTCAGGACATGCTGGTGGTTGAACGCTCTGCGGGCCTCCTCAGGAGAGAGGTCTTCGGATTCTTCGTCGTTCTCACCGAGCAGTTTGACGTAGCCTCCAAGAGGAACCGTCGAAATAAGGTACTCCGTCTCCCCCCATTTCTTCCCGACCAGCTTGTAGCCGAACCCGAGGGAGAATTTGAGCACCTTGACGCCAAAGGCCTTGGCCAGGAGAAAATGTCCCAGCTCATGAAAAAAGATCAGAATGCCCAGGACCACAATAAAGGGGATGATATAGTACAAAAGAAAAGTCATTTGCTTATCCTCTACCAAAACATCTGTCTGCCTCAGCGAATTCCGCCGCCCTCTGTCTCGCCCAGGCATCGGCCTGCATCACCTTCTCGATGCTGTCGATGACAAAAGGGGGATGAGCTTTCATCGTTTTTTCGATGAGGCTCGGGATCTGAAGAAACCCGATTCTCCCTCGAAGAAAGAGCTCCACAGCCACCTCATTGGCCCCGTTCAAAACAGCGGGCATGCTCTCCCCGATTTCCGCCGCTCTCAACGCCAGATCGAGACACCGGAATTTCCCGGTGTCCGGTTTCATGAACCCTAGGGTCCCGACCCGCTCCAGGTCCAGGGCGGGGAGCGTGGTGTCCACGTGCCGCGGATAGGACAAGGCATAGGAGATGGGCGTGATCATGTCCGGGATTCCCATTTGGGCAATGATCGACCCGTCCTTGTACTCCACCATGGAGTGAACCACACTCTGGGGATGAATGAGAATGTGGATCTGGTGAATGTCCAACCCGAAGAGCCACTTTGCCTCGATCAGTTCAAGCCCTTTGTTCATCAAGGTGGCCGAGTCCACCGTGATCTTCGGCCCCATGTTCCAGTTGGGGTGTTTCAGGGCCTGCTCCGGGGTCACCTTCTCCATCTCCTCACGGGAGCAGTCCCTGAACGGTCCGCCGGAGGCCGTGAGGATGACCCTCCGCACATCCTCTCTCGGATGCCCCTGGAGACACTGGAGAATGGCGCTGTGTTCACTGTCCACAGGCAGAAGGGCCACTCCCCTTCTCCTCACCTCCTCGATCACCAGAGGGCCGGCCATCACCATGGTCTCTTTGTTGGCCAGGGCGATGTTTTTCCCGGCTTTGATAGCCGCATAGGTCGGAACAAGGCCTGCCGCACCTGTGATGGCCGAGATAACGGTGTCCACATCCTCCAGGGTGGCGAGATGGATGAATCCCTCTGTGCCGGAGACAATCCTCGTTCTCTGTCCGCCGTCAATCCGTTTCTTGAGGCTCTCAGCCTCCTGATCGCCTAAAACAGCCACTTCCAGGGGGCTGAACTTTCGAACCTGCTCCGCGAGAAGATCCATGTTCTTTCCCGCTGCCAGAGCCGCGACCTGATACGCTTCAGGATGCGCCTCAATCACTCTGAGGGAACTGCATCCGATGGAGCCCGTAGAACCTAGGATGGCGATTCTTTTCATGCGCGGCCAAGGATCTCCCTGAAGTAGGCAATGGTCTTTTTCAGCCCTTCCTGGAGCCCTACCCCAGGTTCCCACCCCAGCTTTTCTTTGGCCAGGGTGATATCCGGCTGCCGTCTCCTGGGATCGTCCATGGGCGAGGGCCTGAATTCGATGCCGCTCTTGGATCCGGTGAGCCGGACAATGTTTTCGGCGAGTTCCAGCATGCTGTATTCCCCGGGGTTTCCCAGGTTGACCGGCCCCACAAATTCATCGGGGCCGTTCATCATGAGCACGATTCCTTCAGCCATGTCATCCACGTAGCAGAAAGACCGGGTCTGAAGGCCGTCTCCGAAAATCGTGATCGGCTCATTCCTCAAGGCCTGCATGATAAAGTTGCTGATCACCCGGCCGTCGTTGGGGTGCATGCGGGGCCCGTAAGTGTTGAAGATCCTCACGACGCGTATGTTGACTTTGTTTTGCCGGTAATAGTCAAAGAAGAGCGTCTCCGCGCATCGCTTCCCTTCATCGTAGCAGGCCCGAAGCCCGATGGTGTTCACGTTGCCCCAGTAACTCTCCGTCTGGGGGTGGACAGAGGGATCTCCATAGACCTCACTGGTGGAAGCCTGCAGGATTTTAGCCTTGACCCTCTTGGCCAGTCCCAGCATGTGAATGGCCCCCATCACCGAAGTCTTGGTGGTCTTCACCGGATTGTACTGGTAATGGACCGGGGAGGCGGGACAGGCCAGGTTGTAGATCTGGTCCACTTCCAGGAAGATGGGGTTCACCAGGTCATGGCGGATCACTTCAAAGGAGGGATTGCCGAGGAGATGGAGAATGTTGCGCTTCTGCCCCGTGAAATAGTTGTCCAGGCAGATCACGTAATGGCCCTGGGCCAGCAGCCTCTCGCACAAGTGGGATCCTAGAAATCCGGCTCCCCCGGTCACAAGGATTCTCGCGGTATCGAAAAAGTTAGGACCCATGAATAAGCGCTCCCTCTCTAAATACAGGAAATAGGCACGTCCCAATGCGGGGATAAGGCGTCGACATTTATCCTCATGGAGTATTGGAGAACTGGAGTAATGGAGTAATGGTAAAATCCAACACTCCCGTACTCCATCCGTCCGTTACTCCCTTCTTCACCATATTACGAACGCGTAGAAAACCGGTATGGCGAACAGGAGCGCGTCCACACGATCTAGAAAGCCGCCGTGTCCCGGAAGAATCTTCCCGGAATCTTTCACCCCGTAATTCCTTTTGATCATCGACTCCGCGAGGTCGCCGACCTGGCCAGCGATGGCGAGCACTCCGGACACCATCGCAATAGCCCACGCAGAATCATGGAGACTGAAGATTTGAGAGAAAAAGACCCCTCCCAGCACACTGCTCGCAAAGCCCCCGACCGCACCTTCCCAAGTTTTCCCCGGGCTCACCATCACATAGAGCTTGTGCTTCCCCAGGAGCCGGCCGCAGTAAAACGCTGCAGTATCACCCAAAAATATAACCGTGAGGAGAAAGAAAATCCACTCATTTCCTCTGGGAGCCCGGTCCACGAGAACGAGCAGGGAAAGAGGAAGGCCTATGTAGAGAAACCCCAGAGCCACGGTTGCCGTGCCTTCGATCACCTCTTTCCTGCACCCCGGGTCGGAGAAGAGATAGAAGCTCAGACAGATCATCACGGTGAAACACAGAATCCCGAAGGCGAGCAGGATGGACCCTTGGGAAAAGAGGGCCAGGAAGAAAAAGCAAAGAACAAAGGCGAGTGCCCTGGGAATTCGGGGGAGTTTCGGAGAGGTGAGGAGGAAAAATTCATGAAGACAAATGCACGAGGCGACAAACAACAGGAGATAGAACAGCCAGCGAGGGCCGAACCCGATGAGGTAGATCAGAATGGGGATGGCAATCAAAGCAGTGAGCCATCTCTTCAAATGGGCCATCTAAGAAGTTCTCTCTCCCTCCGCCGGGTTAATCCTCGCGCTCTTCCCTGGAAAGGGCCACCTGGTCCCCTGTGGCGCCGAAGCGCCGCTCTCTTTTCTGGTACTCGATCAGGGCTTCGACGTATTGCTCCTTCCTGAAGTCAGGCCAATAGGTCGGGGTCATGTAGATCTCGGCGTAGGCGATCTGCCAAAGAAGGAAATTGCTGACACGGCACTCCCCGCTGGTCCGGATGAGCAAATCCGGATCAGGCATGTTCGCCGTGTAAAGGTTTTTCGAAACAAGGGCTTCGCTGATGTTGGAGGAACGCATTTCCCCGGCTTCCACTCTTTGAACCATCTTCCGGACCGCGTCCGTCATCTCCTGCCTGCCCCCGTAACTGAGAGCAAGGGTCAGGACCATGTTCCGGTTGTGAGCCGTCTGCTCCCCCGTCTCTCGGATCGTTCTCTGAACATCCTTCGGGAGCTTGTGAAGCCTTCCGATCGCCTGAAAGCGAATTCCATTGTCGAGCATTTCCTTCAGTTCAGATCGGAGAAATCGTTTCAAGAGCACCATGAGGGCTTCGACTTCGTATTTCGGTCTCCTCCAGTTCTCTTCGGAAAAGGCATACAGGGTGAGCCAAGGGATCCCGATCTCCCGGGTTGCCCGTACAATCGCCCTCACCGACTCCGCGCCCTCCTCGTGGCCCCGGATGCGGTTCATGCCCCGTTGTTTGGCCCACCGGCCATTACCGTCCATGATGATTGCTACATGCTGAGGCAGCTTTTGCAGGTCCAAGGTTTCCATGTTGAGGCGCTGGTTCGAGGGCTTTAAAATTCCAGAATTTCTTTTTCTTTTTCCGCAGTGACTTCATCGATCTTCTTGATGAAATCGTCGGTCAGCTTCTGAACCTCCTCCTGCGCACGAAACAGCTCGTCCTCTGAGATCTCCTTTTCGTTTTTCAGTTCTTTCAGCAACTCGTTGGCCTCCCGGCGGTGGTTTCGCACACCGATCTTTGCCTCTTCCGCCATCTTCTTCGCCACCTTGGCCAGTTCCTTCCTTCGGCTCTCGCTCAAAGGAGGCACGGGAATCCTTATGATTTTCCCGTCGTTGATGGGAGTGAGCCCGAGCTCGGACTTGAGAATGCTCTTTTCTATTTCTGTCATGATGGACGAGTCCCAAGGCTTGATCGTGATGAGCCGGCTTTCAGGCACGGACAGGGAAGCCACTTGATCGAGCGGCATCTGGGTTTCATAGCAATTCACCCTGATGCCGTCCAGCAAGGCGGTCGAGGCGCGACCGGTCCGGATTCTGATGAACTCCTTCCTGAGCGCATCAATGGTTTTCTGCATGGTCTGCCGACATTCGGAAAGGATTTCTTCTTTCATCGCGATCTCCCTGAAATGATGGTCCCCACCTTCTGTCCAAGAGTCACTCGCTTGATGTTGCCTTCCTTCCTGAGATTGAACACCACGATGGGCAGGTTCTGCCCCATGGCCAGAGCCACGGCCGTCATATCCAGCACTTGAAGATTCTTCTTCAGAAATTCCTGATAGGTCAGCTGCGGAAAAAACTGCGGGGAGGAGACCTTTTCAGGATCAGCGCTGTAAACGCCGTCCACCTTCGTGGCCTTCAAAAGGATCTCGGCGTTGATCTCCATGGCTCTGAGAGCAGCTGCCGTGTCCGTGCTGAAATAAGGGTTGCCCGTGCCTGCGCCGAAAAGGACGATTCTCCCCCGTCGCAGGTGGGTGACCGCCTTCTGACGGATGTAAGGCTCGGCGACCTTGTTCATCTCGATGGCGGACATGATTCTCGCTTCCGCTCCCCTTTGAGAGAGCGCCTCCCCAAGGGCGATCGCGTTCATCACGGTCGCCAGCATGCCCATGTGGTCGGCAGCCACCCGCCCCATGCCGTAATCCGAGGCGTGCAGCCCCCGGAAAATATTGCCGCCGCCGATCACGATCCCGATTTCCACCCCAAGGTCGTGGACAAGCTGGATCTCCTCCGCCACGCGCTTGAGGACCGAAGGATCCACGCCGTAAGGCTTATTGCCCATCAGCGCCTCTCCGCTCAATTTGAGCAGAATGCGCTTGAACCGGGGCTTCTTAACACTCATCCGACTCTCCCAGCTGGTATCGCGTAAACCGGCGGATCACGATGTTCTCCCCTGTCTTGGCCATGAGCTCGTTCAGCAGGTCCTGAACCGTGATGTCCGGATTTTTCACATAAGGCTGTTCGAGCAAACAGGCTTCGGAGTAGAACTTCGTCACCTTGCCTTCCACAATCTTGTCGATCACCTTGTCCGGCTTGCCCGACTCCTTGGCCTGCGTGACGTAAATCTCTCTTTCTTTCTCCAGCACATCAGCGGGGATCCCCTCCCGGTCCACGGAAAGGGGATTCGCTGCAGCGATTTGCATTGCGATATTTTTCACAAAGGCGGTGAAGTCCTCTGTTTTACCGGAGAAGTCTGTTTCACAGTTCACTTCCACAAGAACTCCGATCTTGGCTCCCGGGTGGATGTAGGCGGTCACCTGGCCTTCGGAGGTTGCTCTTCCTCCCCTCTTCTTTGCCGTGGCAATCCCCTTTTTCCTCAGGTACTCAACAGCCAGCGTCAGGTCTCCCTTGCTCTCCTGGAGCGCCTTTTTGCAGTCCATCATGCCGACGCCGGTCTTTTCTCTCAGTTCCTTGACTAATGTGGCGTTGATATCCAATTTATTCTTCCTCCATCAGGCTGTCGTTGTCTTCGTCTTCTTCTCTTTTGGGGAGCACGATGATTTCAGGTCCTTTCTTTTCTCCCGCGGCCGCCGGGACGGGTTCCACTTTGACTTCCTCTTTTTCCTTCTCCACGTCCGTCTCAGCCCTCAACCGTTCTTCAGCCAGGTTGTGCCCCTCGATGCAGGCATCCGCGATCTTTGATGTGATCAACCGGATGGCTCGGATCGCATCGTCGTTTCCCGGAATGATGTAATCGATGTCGTCGGGGTCGCAGTTGGTATCCGCAATCGCGACCAGGGGAATCCCCAGTTTCCGGGTCTCCTGCACGGCAATGTATTCCTTCTTGGGATCCACGATGAACACCGCACCGGGCAGTTCGTCCATATTTTTGATGCCGCCCAGGTTCTTTTCCAGCTTAGCGAGTTCTTTTTCCAGCTTCATGGCTTCTTTCTTGGTATATCGGTTCAGAGAGCCGTCGGCTTTCATGCTGTCCAGCTCTTTTAACCGCGCCACACTCTTCCGGATCGTCTGAAAATTGGTGAGGGTCCCGCCCAGCCACCGGTTGACCGTATAGAACATCCCACAGCGTTCGCTCTCTTCTGTGATCGCGTCGTGGGCCTGCTTTTTGGTCCCCACGAAGAGGACCGGATACCCCTCCGCCACCGTGCGAACGACAAAGTCATAGGCCGTGGCAAAAAGGGACACGGTCTTCTGAAGATCGATAATGTGAATGCCGTTTCGTGATCCGAAGATGTAGGTTTTCATCTTCGGGTTCCAGCGCCTGGTCTGATGACCGAAATGAACGCCGGCTTCCAAAAGCTCCTTCATGCTGATGCTTGCTGCCATTTACTCCTCCTCTTGTTTGGGCGGAGCTTTTCCTCTCCTGCCCTCGGTTTCTCCTCCGCTCAGGACCTCCTCCTGTCTAACGTTCTCAGGCACCGGGGCTTTCCTGAACGTGCGAATTAGAGATACTCCTCAAAAGTCTCTTTGAGGCAAACCTTTTCCTGTGCCATCCTAATCCTATGGCAAAACAATAAACGCAGTTTTTTAGCAGTTGTTTTGACCTTTTTCAACAAAAAAGTTTTTATACCCCATTGACCTGCCGGTCCATACGCCGATATAGTATAATCACTTTTAACGGAGATTGCCTTCTTTGGATAAAACGGTTCGCCTGAAAAGCTTGAGGGTCGGCCTCGACAGGAACGAGGAAGAACACTTCTCGCCTTTTGCCTGTTTGAGCCGGAACGCCCTGAGAAGGGCGGAAGAGGAAATGATCCTCGCCGGCCACAGACAGAATTTCTCCTTGGACGGAGATCGAATCCTTCATTCCCTTGCCTACTCGCGATACATTGATAAAACCCAGGTTTTTTACCTGATCAAAAACGACCACATTACCCACCGGGTGCTGCACGTCCAGTTGGTCTCAAAGGTGTCCAGAACCATCGGCCGCCTCCTCGGTCTGAACGAGGACTTGATTGAGGCGATCGCGCTGGGACATGACATCGGTCATCCGCCGTTTGGTCACGATGGGGAGCGGTTCCTGTCCGAGCTGTGCCGAGAGGCTGGCCTGGGGTATTTCTTCCACAACATTCAGGGAGTCCGTTTCCTGGAACACATCGAGCGAAAGGGCAGAGGCTGGAACCTCACCCTCCAGGTGTTGGACGGCATTCTCTGCCACAACGGAGAGATCCACACCCGGAGCCTTTCCCCTGACAGGGGAAAGACCTTTGAGCGAATGGATCGCGAAATGAACGCCCAGGAAAGCGACCCCGAGAGGGATATTCCTCCCATGACCCTGGAAGGGTGTGTGGTCCGCATGGCGGACACGATCAGCTATGTGGGCCGAGACATCGAAGACGCGATCCGCCTTGGACTGATCACCCGAGAAGATATACCGGATTCCTGCCGGCAGGTGCTGGGAGACACCAATGGAACCATCGTGTACACGCTTGTGGAAGACCTGGTGTCCAGCAGCCTTGGAAAGGACCGCGCCGCCTTCAGTGAGGAGGTGAGCCAGGCCCTTGTGCGGCTCAAGGCTTTCAACCACGAGCGGATTTACATGAACGACAGAGTTAAGAAACAGACTCCAAAGATCAGGATCATGTTTCAGCTTCTCTTTGAGAAATACCTTCGTGACCTGGAAACAGGGAATCACGACTCAGACATTGACAAGGAATTCCTCGCCGGCATGTCCCCGGATTACCGGAACCAAACCTCTAAGGCTGCCATGGTGAGGGACTTTATTGCCGGAATGACCGACGATTATTTCCTGACCCAGTGCCACAAACACCTTATCCCTCAGTGGATCACCACCGGCTTTTAGGGCAGGATGCCGATGTAACTATGCTATAGCTACATTGATTTGCATCAACGTCCTTATAAATAACTTGACAAGACAAGTCTGAAAAAGTAAAGGGTATACTCACTTTTTGTACACGGATAGTCCTTCCTGATTCTTCCTTATCATTCAAAACAGTGTTGATCGTAGACGGAGGCTTCACTATGGCTGACGCCAAAGACCTGCGTGGCGACGAGACTATACTCAAGATCGAAAATGTTCACATGTACTTTGGCAGGGTTGCGGCGCTTGCGGGCGTGAACCTGGAAGTGAAACAGGGAGAGATCCACTCCATCATCGGGCCGAACGGCGCCGGCAAGACCGTCATGATGAACTGCATTAACGGTCTCTACAAACCCCAGAAGGGCAGGATCACTTATAAGGGCGAGGACATCACCGCCCGCAGACCCCATGAACGTGCATCTCTCGGCATCTCGCGCACCTTTCAGAAGATTGAGCTCTTCGGGGGCATGACGGTTCTGGACAACATCCGTCTGGGAAGGCACATCCATCTCAAATCCGGCATCGTGAGCGGCTCCATCTACGTGGGAAAAACAAAGCAGGAGGAGTTGGAAGCCCGTAAATTTATTGAAGAAGAGATCATCGATCTCCTGGAGATAGAAAGCATCCGGGACCACACGGTTCACATGCTCCCCTATGGGCTGCAAAAGAGGGTGGAACTGGGCAGGGCCCTTGCGCTGAATCCCGATCTCCTGCTGCTCGACGAACCCCTGGCAGGCCTCAACCTGGAAGAGGTGGAAGACATGGCCCGCTTCATTCTGGACATCAATGAAGAGGAACGATGGAAGGTCACCTGCATTCTGGTCGAACACGACATGGGCGTGGTCATGGACATTTCCCACCGGGTCTTTGTCCTGAACTTCGGCAACAAGATCATGGACGGCACCCCCAACGAGGTTCAAACCAATCCTGAGGTGATCAAAGCCTATTTAGGCGAAGAGGAGCTCTACGCGACAAGGAGGTAGGGGCGAAAATGACTGTCTCTCCTATAGAGGTGACCAAAGATCTCACGATCCCAAAGCTGTTCCTGTCCCAGTGCAAGAGATATGGAACCCACAAGGTGGCCATGAGGGAAAAGGAGTTCGGCATCTGGCGACCCTACACCTGGCAGGACTACTACGACAATGTGAAGTACCTGTGTCTCGGCATGGTCGGCCTGGGGCTGAAGAAGGGCGACAAGGTCGCCATGATCGGGGACAACCGGCCTGAAGGCCTCTGGACCGAGATGGCCGCCCTGTGCGCAGGAGGGATCGGGGTCTGGCTCTTCCAGGATTGCATGATGGACGAGGTGAAGTACATCATTGACCACTCGGATGCCAAGTTCTTCGTCGGTGAAACACAGGAAGAGGTGGACAAGGCCCTTGCCATCAAGGCCGAATGCCCGAAGCTCGAAAAAATCATCTGGGATGACCCCAAGGGCATGAGGAACTACCAGCAGGATTTCCTGATCAGTGTCAAGAAGGTGCAGGAAATGGGCCGGTGGATGGACAAACAAGAGCCGGGGCTCTTCGAGAATCTGATCAACCAGGGCCATGGGGACGACATCTGCCTCCTCTTCTACACCTCCGGAACCACCGCGCTGCCCAAGGGCGCTCTGCTGAGTCACTGGAACATGCTGACCATGGGCAAGAACCTCATGGCTGTGGACCCCTGCTTCGATACGGACGATTTCGTTTCTTACCTCCCTTTTGCCTGGATCGGGGAGCAGATGATGTCCATCTCCTGCGGCCTTCAAGTGGGGTACACTCTGAATTTCCCCGAAGAA
>Ga0105105_10000949_pt1 | contig 12508 bp, 19 predicted proteins | sample PPLLaktember2015_4_FD_79108 | JGI IMG/M metagenome (GOLD analysis project Ga0105105, IMG submission 79108) | Freshwater sediment microbial communities from Prairie Pothole Lake near Jamestown, North Dakota, USA - PPLs Lake P8 Core (1) Depth... | ecosystem: Environmental > Aquatic > Freshwater >... | reverse complement strand
TTCTTTTTCCTTCAAGTTGGCAATGGATTCCAACTGCATGGTAGCAAAATCTGAACCACCAGGCATACCGCTTGAACCAGCACCAGCACCCAAGAGAGCACGGATACCACTTCCACCCATTGTAACTGCCTGTGAGTGGATAATGTCAGAAATCGTGAGGGATTTCTTAGCCCCAAGATTCTTGAGGGTCACGGTAGTGTTGTCGCCGTCGTGGTAGTACTCTTCAGGACATGCACCATCAGCAAAGGCAATGTAGGCTGAACCAGAGGTGAAAGCCAATTCGTTCAACTCACGCCAAATCTCTTCCTTCAGTCCCGTAGGATATTCAGGAATAGCATTGAGCAGGTTGATCTCTTCACACATTGCAATGACCTCAGTTGGGTCAAGGGGTGTGGGATATTGGGCACTAAAGTCGATGGGTGTCCCCACATTTGTAACAACGGGGTCGGTAGCTTTTGAGATGAAGGCTCCACCACCAGCCATATCTAAAACTTTTTCCCCAGAAGTAATTTGAGTCATTATAAAATCTCCAAATAACATACTCGCCGCCCTTCTTGCTCAGGCTTGACCGAGATTTTACTTTTTATTTTCGTTTTTATTTAGGCTGTAAGTGCTGACTAACTGAACGCCTTACAATATTTGTGACACTGTTTGGGTTTGCCACAGGAGCCTGAGAATTAGTTACAAGTTGTGTGGTTTGAATAGAACGCGGGACAGGCATTTTATTCTGAACAGTGGTATTAACTGTTTGTGCTTTCATAGTAGCAACTTCGGTGGAAATTCCCTCTACTTTTTGTGTCAGGTTGTTGATTGCTTCCAAGATAAGGGCTTGCTCATTGGTTTCGGGAACTGGTGCAACTTGACCCATTGATTCTCTAACCAATACTGTGATTGAATTTCCAAGTTCTTGCAGGGAGGGGTTGATGCTTTCCAACCGCTGTTCAAGAGTAACACCCTGCAAACCCAACGCTACATTGACAGAATTATACAGATTATCCGTTGCAATATCAAGGGCAGATTTCTTCACTTCGGGGTCAGGAGTGATAACCCCGTTCAGAGTTGATACTGTGTCAGATTTCACTGTTACAGGTTCCACTACAACTTCAATAGGTTTGGGAAGGGCTTCCACAATCAGGCTACGGATAACTTCAATGTCACCCTCAGTAAGACTGCACTCTTTCTTACCTTTGCCTTTCTTTTCCTTGTCGTCCTCTTCCATGTCATCCTCAGAATCTTCTTCTTCAACAGGCATATCTTTCTTTGCTTTAGCTTTTCCAACAAGCAAATCACCCATATCTGAGGTATCTGCTAACTTAAGCAGATGGTTGTCAGTGTCCGACATTTCAACCAGCACATCTGACTTGGTTTCCAAAGCAGACTTCTCAATCTCATTGACCAATTCTTCATCCCCCACAATGCTCACTGCATCTTCTTTACGTGTTTTGATTTGTGATTTCTTAGGCATTGCATCCTCTTCCAAGATGGTACGGGGATTTACTGGTACTCGCGTGAGGGCGAGATGCACCAAATACCCATCCAAATAAATTTTATTCTTTTCACCTTTTAGGCATTGGGGGCAAACAGCGGTGGCAGACTTACGTTCAAACACCTGCCCACTCTCTCCATGCTTATGTGCCAAGTCTAAAAAGGCGATACTAATTCTTATTCTATCTTCATCATCTACTAGCTTTTCATCTTCTTTTAGTGACTTCCATACCGCCCTACCCAAAGGAGTATCAAACATAATCCCCTTAGCTTTCAATCTTTCCCCATCAATAAACAATTCAATGGGCTGTCCTGGAACTGCTTTACCATTCAGATCAGAATAATGTGCCAAAGATACATAGGGCATCCCACCACACCAAAAGTCCGAACACACCATAGACTTGAAGTGAGCAGGTGGAGGAACATTATCCTTAATATAAGAAAGCATCTTCTTATACAATTCCAATGACATTCTTTCACCATACAAATCAGGACTTGTGTCTGAATTGATAGCAGACCACCGCATCATCCCATCAGAAAAGGATGATTTGGTAATAAGCATTTCGGAAGAAGCGATAAGATTATTCAATGACTATGACCTCAAACTTAGTTTTCCATCCCAAACTTAGTAAGTGCATAATAAAGCTGGTAATTCCCCCAGTAATCAATTCAGAAGCGAATGGAACATAAAACATGTCCTTGAAAAGTACGACCCTCATTACAAAGGAAAGAATGGTGTAGACCCATGTACCAAGGCACAAATCACATTCAAATAAGCGTCTAACAAACTCATATCTACTCTCAGAGAATAGAGGAAATTTCATTCCCAAATAGACCATTATCTTTCCTATTCCCATAAAGAGTAGATATGAGATTGTCATTTATTTAGCCCTGACCTTCTCTTCAATTTCCTTGACCAAATCATAAGCCCGTTCATAACGAACAGACATACCATTTTCAGCCGGAAGAGTGCGAAGGGTCTCAACGCTTAGAACTTTGTAACCCTGTGAAAGGTACTGTTCATTCAAGTAGGACATGAACTCAGAAGCATTCTGAACAACAATCTGACCCGACTGCCGATCAATCACGGTCTCACCCGCTACCAAAGTACGCAAAACAAATTTGTAATCCTGCATTTTATTTTTCTCCTAATATAGTTTCAATTTCTACTCCAACCTCAGATACAATCTGGGGAAGAAGTCCATAAACTTTCTCAGCCACACTTCGAGCAAGTTTGATATTATTATTATCTGTTCGGTCAGTGGTGTCAATCTCTAATTTGTCTGACAAGATTGATTTCTCAGAGACCAATAAGGTCATTGGGAGTAGTTTACCCAAAAGTGTTTGTTTGACTATCCTTACCAACTCATTAGTTACTGACTTTCTTGGATAGACTTTATCTGGGGAGGGGAGGAGGTCATTAGACTTTCCTTCAATGAAGTCCATCTCTGCTTTCTTTACTTCAGTCTGATTCCAAACAACCTCTCCTCTCTCATTATGTTCATCCACCCACACCCTTGCTAACTCAACTGATACTGTGTCAAGCCAATTAGACTTCTCTAACAGTTCAGCCATAGCGTTGTAGCTATCATCAATAACTGTTTCTGATACCAAATCCATGTAGGACTTGCCAACTACTGAGTTCTCAAATCTCTTTTCCCAAGCAGAGAAATCATTCTTATCTGTACGAACCGAGTTTATCAACCCACCCAGGATTTGATTTCCAGAATAAATAGCTTTAGTAAGAGAAATCTCAATGGCTGATCTTGAACGACTGATTATCTGTTGAGGCTTGACTTCACCCTGACCACCAGACGATGGAGCCTTGGGTTCACCAATTTGATTTGAGCCTTTCTTGCCTGTTTCACTCTCTGCATTAGATTTATTGCCAATATATCTAAGAGCATTAGTTGGCCATTCAATTGATTTCCGGTCAAGCGTTTCGGGAAGGGTAATGGTAAATAGCCCATCTGCAATCGTCTGTCTGCGTATTTCATCGGGAGAGAACACTTGTCCCTGTATCCAAACGTTACCCGCATTGGCATTTGCCATTCGTGCTCTGGACATGGCAACGTTCTTTTCATCATCAAAGTCAATCCACCCAAATTGTAACGTTTCAGGGAGAATATTTTCAAAGTACACTTGGAGTTTCTTTTTAGCAAGGGCTTTACCACTCTTGGCAGAAACTCGTTCATTTCTAATGGTTCCTGAGAGGGTTTCTCCTCCACTACTTGAAGAACCCATTCCAATATCTGACGGAGTGAGACCGTAACCAGCACAAAGGATGGTAATATATCTCTGAGTAACACTATCATAAAGAATTTCACTTGGTAACTTCCCAAAAGGTATCCACTTGGCAGTAGTTGTATGTTCTGCCAGTACGGGGATTTTCATTGGGTTGATGCCAAACAATTCCTCTTTCGCTGACTTTACCCACTCAGTTGCAGTAGTCATGTCAGTATCCCCCAAATCAAGAATACCGGCTTCAGGGGTGTTCAGCAGAAGTTGGGCATAGTAATTATCTCCCCGATTTAGCATTTCCATTGCAAGGAAGATACGCTCTGGGGGAGCCATTCCCCATCCCTCCCTCTGAATCTCTGTACGTGGAGAAAGATAAATTCGAGTTACAAATTCTTTGGGAAATACTACAGGCTGGTAATTTGGAAAGTGTTGAACAACAGGCCATTCAAAATCTAGGGTAGGAGCAAGAGTTCCGCCATCTAATGGCTTAATCCAGACTACTTTTCCATTTGGACTGTTGTACTCTCTTCCAATTTCAGCCGCCGCACCAAATGGAAGATCAAACAAATCTTTTACAATCCACTCAATGTGAGAAGTAAAATCCATAGAGGTATAGTAGGCATTACCCCGCTCAAGCAATCGAGTGTAGTAATCAATATCCTCTTTTAGTTCATCAGCCTTTGTACTATCTCTGGCAGTAATAGACCAATCCAAAGAAATAAGGTAGTTGGTGATTGCCTCCCTACACAGGATAGCAATTGCCTGCCTACGGACAAATCCACGCCACACATCAGCAGTAAGCCACTGTGGGTTATTCCAAAGAGGGACTAAGGTTCTGTCCAATCCCCCAAGATAACCACCTGTGGCAGATAATTGACCAGGTTGTTTGGTAACTTTCACGTTTTTTGGTGTTCGCTTATTAGCCATAACTATCCTCAATTTTATCGTAATAGTCCCCAGATTGCTACTAGCAATTTACAGAAATTCGGTAGTCCCAATAGTAACGGCTACTGAGTCTTGTTTATAACTCACTCTTAATGGAACCAAATACTTTTTAATTCCTCTATAGCCTCTAGAACCTATGGTAAATACCCAAGCACAGTTCTGCCAATCTGCCCATCCAACTGAGGGGGCTGAAAAATGTATTTCCCCTCCCCATGCTAAAATTAGATCATGTACTGAATTCACATAATCTTTCCATTGACTCTGTGTCAATTTATCGTCACTGTTTCCAATTTGTATAGTTACGGTTAGTTTCATTTTGTACCTCCAAGAGATAAGAACTTGACACTACTCCACTTTTTGCGTACTGGTGCAATGTAGTGCCTGCCACCCGTTACTGATGTGATTCTGTCATCATGGGCAATGCCGTTGAAAGCATCAAGTTGTTGGAAGAACTTCTCATTCCATGCCCCATCTACAATATAGAATTGTCCTTGGTGTAGTTCACTGGTGGTTGCCTCAGCAAACCAAGTGTTAGCCGCCAAAACTCGGTCACCTAATTTCTTTGCTTCAAGAGAATCTATTTTGTGCCCAGTAATAATCCCATACCGTCTTTCCAGTTCTGCTTTCAACCATGTTTTGAGTTCTGCAATTTGGTTCTTTCCACCAGAAGCAGGCTCCTGCTCAAAGACCACAGTAACATTCCCAAGTTCTTCAATATCTGCTTTGGTAGTTTGGAGTATCATTTCCTTGATATGATTCCACTCCCATTCACCCCCAAATTGGTCTCCAATAACATATCTTGGGTCTAGATTTTTTTCAGGTGTATCAATTCCAAGAAGAGAACCACAAGTCTCATCTGGGTCATTTAGCTTCTTACCACGAAGTATCTTTGCCTCAGTAGCCGCTAAATCCCAGAACCTTACCCACCTACTCACCCATTCTGGTTTACCTTTCAGCTTCTTACCATCAAACCATCTCCTGTCACCAAGAGACCCACCCTCATCTGCCGCCTCACCTTCAATTTCACGAGTACGAAGATGACCAGCAGGATAAGCAGAAACCAGAGAAGCATAAAACACTGGGTCAAGATTTTCTGAGTTATCGCGTGTAGAGGTTTTGAAGGTCTCAAAAAGAGGTTGGTCAATTCCCTGCCTACCCAACTCTTCCATCAACTTCTGAACTTCTTCTGTATTCTTTCCCTCAAAGAATGTGTTTGTCCAATGATCTAATCCTGCCATTGTGGTAGTACACCATGCTTGAGGTTCTTCCCCAACGCGCAGAAAGGCAATAGCATTTTTCCATCCTAAGCCTGTAGGGTCTCTACGACCCTCATCATACCAAAACCAGTTTAGGTTAGCACCACGAGCACTCTCAGGGTCTTTCAACCCCTTACAGTACATTTTTGCTCCATTAGTAAACACAATTGTAAAAGGACGAATAGCTTCCCATGACGGGTCTGCACGGTAACGGTGCTTAGGTACTACTTTATCCCAAGGTATCCATTTTTGTAACTCAGGCCATGTAGAGGTACGAAAGTTTTCAAAGTCAGGGTTCATAACTGCACCTGACTTACCCTGCTTTATCTTGAGTAGGGCTTTCTGCACCCCTGCTACAGTCTTTCCAGCACCACGACCTGCCTTGATAAGAATAAACCTAGCACGAGAATTAATGAAGTTTTCTAAAACAGGGCGTGGCTTGAACAGCCAGCCATCGTTTCTGACAAAGTACCCATTCTCATCCAAATTCCAGGAACCACTTGACACAGAGTCAGAAATCTCCAACCCTTCGGGGATTGGTATTCCTCTTGACCTCATCTCTGTAATAAGCAGGATAGCTTGTTTCTTTTGTTCAGGAGAGAGTTTCTTACCTGCCCCACTTCTAGATGTAAGACCTATTGCCATTTATTCCTCATCCTCAATGATCTCAGCATCCAAGGCATCTTCCCCACCCTTACCCAAAAGTTTCTGAAGTTGGGTAGTAAGTTGGTCAGGGGACATCAATGCAATCTTCCCCACCATCTCTGTCATCCCAGTTGAAACTCTTTGGGTAGAAAGTCCTAGATCAATTGCTCTCAGGGCTGAGGCATCAGTCTTTATTCCACCTCCCTCTGTCAAATTTAGGAAGTCCATACCCTTTTTGATTAATTCCCCTGCTACTTTTTCCTGCTCTTCCCACATCTTCTTTCGCTTTTCAATGACAAGGTTATCAAGAGCGACAGAGATTTCAGCATCTAGAGCGTCTGCACGTTCTTCCCATCCATTATCTTTTATCCATAGGATAATTGTATTTCTAGATGGCTTCCTACCATCAGAATGCTCAGGAAGAAGGTTCACAAAGTCTTGACCTTGTTTCCTTCCTCCTGAGTGCCAAATATAAAATACTTGGTCTTTGTATTCCTCTGAGAAATCAGTTACTCCCATTTATTCTTATCCTGTAAAAGAAATTTTATTCTCTTCCCCAATTTCCTAAAATTTGTTCTTGCCATCCCCCGAAACCAATATTTTACTTTCAGTAACTCTTGACGAAATTTACGTGGTTTCCTTCCCTTTTTCATCTTCCTCCAACTTTACCCATTCAAGAACTGCTTCAATTGCTTGTGATTTAGAGTAACCATTTCTAGTAAGGATTTCTACCCAAAAAAGATCAGTAAGGGGAGTTGCTTTGTCATACCCATAGTTATCTCGATCTTCAAAACTCCAAAAACCATTTTTACATACTGTGTAACTGAAATTGCTTTCAATCCAGGTTAAAAAAGGTTCTTTGTTTACTCCCTCTATTTTTACTTTTGGTACTGGGTACTTATCTAAGTTTACCCAAGAACCTTTTCCAGAATGAAGTATTATTTTTGGAATGATAAGCAGTTTCTTTTTATTCATTATTGCCCCTAGGAAATGGTGAAAGGATTAGGTCTAACAACTCTTCATCCATTTCAGCTACTCCGGTTTCAAGATTGTGCAACGTCAAGTTATTGACTAGACTAAGTTTTTCAGTGAAGAAAATGACTACTAGACCAAATTTCTCAGACTGTAAAATATGAGCAATTACTTCATCTTCACTAATAGCAATATACATAAGTTTATTCTTCATCTTTTACCTCTGACACAGTATCAAATTGTAAAATCTTTAGATTCTCAAGAAATTCTTGCCCCTTATCTTCTCCAAAACTTAGAGGATATAATCGTTTTACTAAGTCTAATCGTTTTGTTTGTAAAATTGGAATACTTTTGTTTGTACCTTCATGTGCCCAAGTATGATGAGTTATACATAATGGAATTCTATTAGTCCAATGCAAAGATGATTTTCCATGACTAATTGGAATGATCTCGTGTATTACATTAGTAGGTTTACCACACATAACACACTTATTCCCAAAAAGCCAAAAGATAAAATCTCTATCTTTATCTAACACCTGACGAGCTTTACTTTTTGTGTTCTTTGACATAGTTATCAATGAAAGGTTGGAGATATGAATTAGTAGACATAAACTCAGTGAAACGTTTGGAATTCAGTTTCAAAATCTTAGGAACCAAAAAGTTATACCAATCCAAATCCGTAGGAATAATACCATTTGCTTTCATAACCTGAGTAAAAATCTCACGAGCTTCCCGTTGGTTATTCAAGATAAATAAATTGGCTGAGTTCCAAATAGATTGAGAAGTAAAAGCCTTACCTGTTTGTTCATTGAAAATACCTTGAGACTTCAACCATTGACCAGCCTTATAAACACTACCAGACTTAGCCCATGATTCATAAGCTAACTTAGGGTCTAACCATCTCTTTACTCTCATCCCTATTGCCATTTTATTCTACCTCAGCTTTATCATATAACTTTGACATAAGTTTCAAAAAGAACTTTTTACCCATTGATTCCGTATCAATCTCAACTTTACCATTCTTATCAAGTTGAATAGTAACTTCCCCAAACCCAAGAGGAGTAGATGTCCAACTTATAGTCATCACTCCAACCCCCTTATTTTTAAAGACTTTTATTTCTTCAATTGTCAACATCTTAATCTCCTTAATATTAATATATGTTTTGTGTCCCCGTTTTCGGTGGTGATAGTGAATTTTACCATTCTGTTATACAGATTGCAAGGCTTATATATTAATTATTCATTAGAGTTTCGTGTAGTAGTAAAGATAAGAATTTCATAAGAGTACTCTTACCCCCATTGCAAATTAGTTTATACGTGTTATAATATCTGTGTAATTGGGTACACCTCGTCATACCAGTTAGACCTGCTGGTGAGCATGAGCGAAGGATAACTATTTGCAGGCTTTGGTTATTATATAGTAGGTAAAAGTCCTATCGGGGTAAACCAACCCAAAAGTGACACAGTATCAACTTAGGAGAGTAGAATGGCTAAGTATGCTCAGATTGAGGACTTAGAAACTGGAGAAGTTTTTCGAGTGGTAGAGGAAACTGATGGTGAAGTGTACTTTTACGATGAAGATCACCGCTGGTGTTATTGGGATAAGAGTAATGAAAACTTTCAATATCAGTATGTGCCTGCCGGAACCAGATTAGTACATAAAATAGAAATTAGACCTTGTGGCACACGACATAGCAAATTCGTGTGGTGTAGAGATTGTGTAGATAAGGAGAAAATATCTTGATAATTTGCCCAAATTGTAAAGAAGCTAAAACTAACATACGGGGGTACGAAACAACTAAAAAAGGAAAGATGATTAAGGTTCAATGCCTTAATTCAAAATGTAACACAAACTACTTCCGTGTTCCAGAAACCCGCACCCTAGCCAAAATCCTTCATTTCGACATCGAGACGGCTCCAATGGAAGTCTACACCTTTGACAATCATCCTGACTTCATTTCTCACACAATGCTCAAGCGAGATTGGTATGTCATCTGCTGGTCTGCTAATTGGGAAGGAAGTGACAAGATCATCTCAGAAGTCCAGACCCCCCAAGAGGCTAAAAACTCAAATGATGGGACTAATAAAGTAGATGACAGGAGAATTGTAGAGCGACTTTGGGGACTTTTAGATGCCTGTGATTTTGTAGTCACCAAAAATGGTAAGAATTTTGATGAGAAGAAAATGAATGAGCGATTTGCCTGCTACCATCTTCCTCCCCCTACCCAGTACAAGCATGTGGATACTCAGGAAATCCTGAAGCGAAAGTTCAAGTTTTCCTGGAATGGGCTGGACGCAGTTAGGCTTAGGATGGGCGGGGAAGGTAAAATTCCTACTGACTTTACTTGGTGGAAAGAATGTATGGCAGGAAATCCTGAGTATCTGAAGAAGATGTCAGAATATTGTGGCAAGGATGTGATTGAGAACAAATTGCTTTACCATGATATCAAAGCATGGGATACTCAGCACCCCAATATGGGAATGTACTCACCCACTGGAAATCCCTGCTGTACTGTTTGTGGTAGTGAGGATTTACTGGAAATACCTGAGACCTACAAAACTCAGGTGAACACCTACCCACAATACCGTTGTATGTCCTGTGGTCACACCCCCAGGGGACGTAAAGTCACCAAAAAGAGTACAATTACTCTAGTTGGATAAAATTTTAGGAGAATGAATATGAAACAACAAACTTGGCTTGCACTCGTTCTACTCAGTATTTTAGTTTTATTGACCCCAGACCCAAATACCCTCACCTTCAATGGTATTTTTGATTTAGTATTTTGGGGTGGGGGCTGTTATGCGGTTTACAAATATGGGAGTTACCAAAATGAAAACTAGGTCTAAAGGTTATTTAGTATTACTGACAGATGGGGAGTACATTGGTGAATGGGTTGGAACTAATGTGACAGTGCCATTTGCTATGGAAGATATTGTGTTTGAGGTACGAGAAGAGGTAGTAAGTCAGGTAAAGGTGTCCATTGAAGTTCGTGATGGAATTGCCTACGTTGAAACAATCTAGCTATAGGGAGTAAATTATACAATGCAGAACAATTTTTTAGCAAAAGCGTTTGATTGGTTAGGTGAGGCTTTTGAGAAGTTCAACCCATCAGCTTTTCGCTTTTTGGCGGCTACTCTTCCTTATCTGACCCCACTGCCTGTGGCATGGCTTACTTCTCGTAGTGCTGAGGAATTCCTGAGTTTCACTCCGACTATTGCCTTTTTCTTTGTTGTATCACTTGAAGGGATGGGATTATGGTTCACCTCCCTCTTTGTGGACAGTGTGGTGGATTGGATTAAGGGCAAAAACTGGAAAAATGGGATCATTGTTCTAATTCTCGGATTAGCTGTAGCAGTTTACATTTTCCTCTTGGTGAACCTTAATGTAACCTTAGAGAGTACTAAGGGAGATGTAAATCCTGTGTACTCCCGTATTGTTACTCTTTTGTGCTTTCTGCCCCTGATTTCTGGTATTGGGAATGGTTACTACAAAGTTCAGTTGAAAAACATTACTATCTCAGATGAGGCACTTGTCTATGAGAGAAACAAAGAGGAGCGAGTTCGCAAGGAAAAGTCAGAAGAACGGCTGAAAACCAAAGCACTCAAGGCAGGCATAAACATCTTCAACCAGCCAGAGCGAGTTTATCAGTCTACTGCCCCCCAAGTAGCTGAAGCAGTGAAATCTGATTGGAGGCTCCTGACCCCAGAACAGCGGAGGATGGTAAAAGAAGAGTACACCATTCAGGAAATCCGTGAGAAGTTCCAAGTTGGACGTTCTACTGCTTTTGACTGGAAAAATAATCCAGATCGTAAAATCAATTAGTCCGACTTAGTCCGACATCTTGGACTATTATTGGTAAGCCGGACACATCTCAGACTGGATAGTCCAAGGTAGAATCCAAGCAAGTCTGATTTAGGTCTGAGACAGTCCAGGATAGTCCGAGAGAAGTCCAACTTACACAAGTTAGACAAAAGACAGACAAAGTAGGCTATAAGTCGGACTTTTTAGTCCAAGGAGAAATAAAAATGAAACAGGAATGGTTAAATTTTATGTGCTTGATAGATTTTGTATTCGGGGGAGGGGGAGTTATCTTAGGAGTTTTACTAACCTTTACCCACCCTTGGGCTGGATGGGGGTTGATCTTGGCAGGTGCATGGTTATTACTGCACTTCTACTACTTAATTTGGGAAGTTGAGGAGATACTTGTGGAGGAAAAGAAAAATGAAAAATAATAACTATGTAATTGCTTTTGATCTCGATGGCTTGGTATTTGACTGGGAATTTGATTTCTGCTCTAAGTTTGGGAATAAAAACCGTCACCTTCCTAACTTGTTTGAGCGGTATCCTGATATAGACCCAGGAATCATCCAAGAGTTTATAGACTCACCAGAAACCTACCGAGACTTGCTTCCAATTTTTGGTGGAATTACTTTTGTGAGAATTGCAAAGGCTCTTGGGTTTGGGATTATCTTCCTAACCAACAGACCAGAGAAAGCGTACAAGCTCACCAGACAATCCTTAAAGTATTATGAGTTACCTTTTGATGATCTAATCTTCACCAAAGACAAAGCAGATTTCATCACTAGATTTAATACTGCTGGAAATCAGAAAATTCGGATGCTAGTAGACGATATTCCGGCTAATTTGGAAAAATTACCGGAGGGGGTAGTGGGTATGTGTTGGGAACAGCCTTGGAATGAAGGAAAATACCCACGAGCTAGGTATAATGATGTGAAAATGGCAGTAGAGTACAAATTTGACACTGTGTCAGAATGGAAAACAATATTCAAGGAGAAAAAATGAAAATTGATAGCTTTAACAAAATCATAGATGGAATTCAGGCTTCACTGGTATGGTTTGTGGTATTTATCATCACAATCTGTATTGCCACCCTGTTCCTGTTTGATGTACTGGCAGGTACAGGCTCCATGCTGTACCTGACAGGGGATAAGATGTGGCAAAG
>Ga0105105_10000948_pt1 | contig 12515 bp, 15 predicted proteins | sample PPLLaktember2015_4_FD_79108 | JGI IMG/M metagenome (GOLD analysis project Ga0105105, IMG submission 79108) | Freshwater sediment microbial communities from Prairie Pothole Lake near Jamestown, North Dakota, USA - PPLs Lake P8 Core (1) Depth... | ecosystem: Environmental > Aquatic > Freshwater >... | reverse complement strand
TCCATCTACAGTATCAGAGGGAGTCTCTACCAATGGAGATATATTTGTTACTTCTGGAGTTGTAGTAGTTGGTAATTCTATTGTTTCTACAACCTCATCTAATACCACTGGCTCTTCTTGACTCTGTCTATATAGTAAAAATCCTAATACTGCTCCGCCTCCTAAAATTAATATTAAAAGTATAGCAATCAGAGTAGGATTATTACCTTCTTTTTGAACCTCTTCTTCTTGCATGTTTTCTGGTTGTCCAAATACATTATCCATAAGTTTTTACTGAATTATTAATATTATGGGGAGATAGTCCCAAGTTTAAAATTTTCTAAAACATTCCCTGCTCCACCAGAAGCATGTTCTGAGGGCTTACTAAACAAAATAGTTCCATCTTTACCACATATTTGTAAAATTTCAGATTCTCCACCTGGATGAGTTGGTATATAAGAAGTGATATTATATACACTTCCATTTATAATGGTCCAACAAGAATTTTTATTATTATTCTCAGCTACTTGAGCCATTGTATATGATTGCTCTGATTTATTGTCTATCTCTGAGTCTAATGCTGATGATATAGAACTGTCTTGCATTTGTGATGATACATTAGATTCTTCTATGGCTGATTCTTGGGAAATTGGTTCTAATAGCTCATCAGTATCAGAACTATTAGACTTACTACCATTATATATATAGTAAGCTAAATAAACTCCAGCTAATAAGATGGAAATTATAAGAATAATTGTTAATCTATACCCTTTTTTTTGAGAATCATTTTGTATGGATTGTTCAGTGATATATTGGTTTTCAAAAGGCATTTATTTGTTTGATTTATATTTATAATATTTTAGTATATTTAACATTATATCATATAATTATTTTTTCGTAAAGTTTGAAATTATAAATTTAGGACTGTCGTATATCTTATTTATAATAAAGGCTAAAAGAATACTTATGAATGAGGTTAAGATAAAATTGTGGATAAATTTAATTGGGAGTGATAGATCTAATTCTATAATATTATTTAATAAAAACTGCTGTATTGGGAAATGTATCAAAAATATCCATAAACTCAACTTACCAATTGGAGCAAAAATACTATTTGTAGTTTTAGAGCCAAATTTACTAGATTGAAGATATTGGAATACCATAAAAATAAATCCAAATCCTAGAATTAGTTGAAAATTATAAAAATATAGTAATTTTAATGCATTGATAGCTAGATTATTATAAAGCATTGATGTTATAAATATAACATTTAATATGATATATATTAGGATTAACTCTCTCCAAATATTAGATATTTTTTTACTTAAAATTTCTTGTCTCAACATCCCATAGACAAAGAATATTAGATATTGTGTGGCTAAAGGAAAATTGTATAAATACCAAGTTGCTGGTATAAAAAATGAAATTATAGATATGGTAAGAGATCCCCTTAAAAGATATTTGGGATTAACTTTACGAATATAATCTAATAGCGGATATAAAAGATAAAGTTGAAATAAAATTGGTACAAAATAAAACGGAATAGACATACTTCCAGTTAATATGAGTTTCCATAAAGATTCAGAGCTATTATAGCCAATCTGCCATAAAATTATATTTACTAATATAAAAGGAATACCAATTCTTATAAATTTACTTATATAAAAATTAAGGATATATTCTTTTCTCCAAATAAATGGCTTTAATAATAACCCTGAAGTGAATAAAAATACAGGAATGGCAAAACGAGATATATTATTTATAAAATTTAGAGTTATAATTTCGAAAAAACCATTATATTGATAAAGTAATAAAGAACAGGTATGAATAAGAATTACAGCAATAATTGATATTCCTTTGATTGTATCAACTATTGCTATTCTTTTCTTATTAACAAAATCGTAACTAGAATCTATATTCCAAAAAATATTAGAATATCTAGGAATAAATAATAGAATTATGAGACTAAATATAACAAATAAATTTTCAAATACAAACTGACTGCTATAGGATGTCAATTCCATTAATTAATTTCTTTATATAATTCAGGGGTGTAAGATTCTAGAGGGAATAAGTATTTTCGAGTTCCTGATTTAATAATCAACTCATTAACTATCTTAACATTCTCATTATGTAAATTTATTAGCTCCTCGTATTCTTCTATAGAAGTATTAACATCATTAATAGAGTCATTATACTCTTCAACTAATTCATTATATTGAGCCAATTTTTTATCTATGATTAATTTATCTAACTTAACTTTCTCTTCATCAACGAGGGTTCTGTTTCTTTTTATATCTTGTTCTTTTTCTTCTATCGTGACTCTAGCAATATTAATAGTATTACCAAGGCTTCTAATACTTTGTATGTCTTCATAGTTTACATACTCCTGATACCCCCAAAAAACAACATTACTGATGAAGTACAAAGCTAAAAATATTAATAAGTATTTTAGTATTGTCATATAATATTATTATATATTATTTGTTTATTTTGTGGAAGTATTATATAAATACTTTAAATAAAATTTTTATTAAAAAATATAATATTTAAGAATATTGACAGGATTTTTAAGGTGTAATAGTATATGTTAAAAGTAAGTTTGAGTTTGAAAATTTATGAAGGTAAAAATAGCAGTAGTACAATTTGAAATTAATCAGTATGAACCAGATTATAATCTTATGAAAGCTGAGAAATTTATAGCTCAAGCTACTGAGTCAAGATCAGATATTATTATATTTCCTGAGGATTTTATTACAGGTCCGATTGGTTTAAGATTAGAAGAATTTGCAGATAATTCTCAAAAATATTGTAAACATTTTCAAAAACTAGCTAAACAATATAAGATTAATATTGTCCCAGGCAGTATTATTGAAAAGGAAAAATTAGGAATATATAATACTACCTATTATATAGATTCAGAAGGAGAAGTTAAGGGTAAATATAAAAAAATAAATTTATGGCATCCAGAAAAACTATATCTTAATCGAGGTAATGAAATAAGTGTCTTTAATACAAAATTTGGTAAAATTGGGTTAATAATCTGTTGGGATCTTATGTTCCCTGAAATATTTAGAAAAATGCTAAGAAAGGGAGTTAATATTGTAATTTGTACTAGTTATTGGACTTTTGAAGATGCTTCAATTGGTTTAAAATATGATAAAAATTCAGATTTAAATTTAGTAGATTCACTTTGTATAGCAAGAGCTTTTGAAAATGAAATTATCTTGGTATATGCCAATGCATCAGGTAAACTAGAATTACCCAACTTCCAAGGAAAATTACTTGGACATTCTCAGATTACAACTCCATTCTTAGGTACATTAAAAAAATTAGATCATCAGAAAGAAGAAATGTTTATCCAAGAAGTAGATACCGACATACTAAAAGATGCCGAAAGGGCTTATAAAATAAGATATGATATTAAGAATAGATTACTGTAGCCAACTTACTTCTTATACAAAATCATACGATTTAAGTACATAAAAGGGATATCTATAATACCTACTAGCCATTTTATAACTATAATTCCAGTCATAAGAGGTAATAGCGGTTGCACACCTGCAAAGGCAATAGTTGTGAAGATCAACGTATCCAAAGCCATAGCCGGTAGCGAGCTAAAGGCATTTCGCATCCAGAGATGCTTACCTTTGGTTAATTTTTTGAACCAATCAAAAATATAGGCATCAATATTCTCACTTATCAAGAAAGCTATCCAGCTTGCAAACATAATTCTAGGTGTATAGCCGATTATTTTAGCAAAATTTTCCTGATCTAGCCAAAAAGGGGCAGATGGAAGAGAAATAGCTAACCAGATAAAAAATGCAACAGCAATTTGGGTTATAAAGGTTATAAAAATCATTTTTTGAGTCTCTTTCCTACCAAATTTCTCATTCACAATATCTGTTAACAAGAAAGTCACTGCAAAGACTAAAGTCGCCGATGTAGCATAAAAAGTCGTAAATCCTAAATCAAACTCAGCTACTTTATAGGCTACAATATTACTAATCAGAATAAAAGCTACATATAATCCTATCAAAGCATCCACCCTATTATATCTACGAGCATACCAAGACCCAAATAAGGAAAAGGCTGTGATAGCTGTAATCCAAAATAAAGTTTGTGATAGCATAATTTTATAAATTAATTGATATTTTTATTATACACTATTTAGATGATTTTTTGTAAATAATGTTAATTGATAATATATGAAAGAGGGACTCCTTGAGGGAGTCCCTTGTTTGGTTGATGATTGATCTTTAGGGCTCTACTTGGGCTGCAAGGTTGATCTCTGTCAACTTAGTATGAAATAACTCTCTATCGACTATTAATTCATCATATAATTTTGTTATGCCCAGAGTGGGTGATATCAACTTGCTATCACCTTGTAGCTGAAGTGACAGAACCTCTAATTCCAGCACTAGATTATGTATATTTAGCTCATTGGAAAGATGTGCGAGAGCTTGTAAAGCTTCCAACAATTGATTAGATTTTTGATAAATCTGAGTTTCTGTAGAATCCAGCTCTATGTCCATTGTGAGTCTTTGCAGGGTTGCTAAACAAACTTATCATATTTTGCGTTTTTTAGCAAGAGTATTGTGATTTAGTGTATAATCTATTCCTCTATACACCAAGCTCAATATCTTATATACTATAAATATACATAATATAAATCTATGATAACTCCACTCTCAGGTATATTACACCCAATCACAGAAGATATCAGTCAGGCTGTAGAAGACAATAAAACTGTATTAGAAAAATAGAATAAACTAACTCCAATACAGAGAAATGAATGGATATGTTGGGTGACAATTGTCAAAAAACCAGAAACCCGACTCAATCATATCCAAAGAATGATAGAAGATATCCAAAAAGTACATAAAACCCCTTGCTGTTGGCCTGGTTGTCCTCATCGCAACCCCAAATCACAAAAGTGGTTTAGGAAGAAAAGGTAAAGCAATATAAAAAACTGTCCCTCTTTGGAGAGGGTGCCCTTAGGGTGGGTGTGGATTTTTCTTAGTGAAGTGATTAACAAAAATAATTGTATAAATACATCTGTGATGGTATAATTATAGATAAATACTAATATATTTGTATGTATAAGAAAAAGTTTTTTATCACATTTGCTGGAGCAATAGGTAGTTCTAAAACTCCAATAGCTCATTATCTTAGTATTAAGTTTAATTTACCAATATTTAATAATGATGCTATTCGATCAGAAGTAATCGAAGATATTGGATTTTTAAATAATGAAGAATATATTAAAAGACGAGATTTACGATTAAAAGAAATATTAGATAGTGGGATACCATTTATCTATGACGCGAGTATAGATAGAGCATGGGAGGATAAAAAAGAATATATTATACAATCACAATATGAGGCCTATATAATTAGTCTTGATTTAAGTAAAGAATTATTAATAAAGCTTTATCAAGCAAAAAAATATAACGAATCATTATTAATTATCGATACTCTTATTAAAGATCATAATGATTTCCTAGAACAATATGAAGATGACATTAATCTCCACATCACAGATAAAGATTTTATAAATCGCATCAATATTGCATATACTCATGTAAAAGAATATATAGAAAATTTAGTATAAATACAATAATGATGATATTATATAAATATATATTAATTTATTTATATAATCTATGTTACCCAAAAAATTAGATAGAAAAGTTATATATAAAAGCAATTTCATAAATCTATATGTTGATAAAGTGCTTTTACCATCAGGTAAAATTATAGAGAAATATCATCAACTAGATTATCCAAAAGATTCAGTGTCTGTATTGATATTAAATCAAAAAAACGAAGTTTGTTTTATAAAATCGCTTAGATATACTACTCAAAAGGTAGAATGGGAAATACCAGCTGGACAAGTGGAAAAAGGAGAAGATATTATAGAGGCAGCAAGAAGAGAGGCTTTAGAGGAAACAGGATTTAAAGTTGAATCATTGAAATTAGTTTATTCATATAATCCAGCTAATGGAATGTCTAATCAGAATGTACATATTGTTTTTGGTAAAGTTATAGATAATGAAAATATAAAATTTGATAAAGATGAAGTTCAAGAAATATTTTGGTTGTCAAAATCAGAAATAAAAGATTTAATATTGAATAAAGAAATCGCTGATGGCATATCTTTATTACCAATATTATTATATCTGAATAGTAATTTTGAAATTTAATTTTTAATATTAACTGTTATATGTCTCCTACCTATAAAGATATCCAACAATCCCTCAGACAATATGCAACTCTCGAGCGAAAGAGGAAAATTGAGTGGTTCTTCAAAACTGGTAAATGGCAATATGGAGAGGGAGATCAATTCATTGGAGTAAGTAATCCCGATGTCAGAAAAGTCGCGAGGCAGTACGAAGATATATCATTAGATGAGATAGAGTTACTACTTCATTCCCCTATTCATGAAGATAGATTATGTGCTCTTATTATACTCGTCAATCAGAATGATAAAGCCTATTCAGAAGCTCAGAAACAGATAGTTAATTTGTATATTGTCAATTTAGCGTTTATCAATAATTGGGATTTGGTGGACCTCTCAGCTCATTATATACTCGGTAAAGCCATATATGATGGGATACAGTCCAAAGATATACTCGATACCCTCGCTCACTCCCCTGTCCTCTGGGAGCGAAGAGTTAGCATTATATCTACCTTTTATTTTATCCATAAAGGGAATATTGATGATACCTTGAGATTATCTAAAGTTTTACTCTCCGATACCGAAGATTTAATGCATAAAGCCGTAGGTTGGGCTCTGAGAGAAGCTTGGAAAAAAGACGCCCCTCGAGTAGAAGCATTCCTCCGAGAGAATTATCCCCATATTCCCCGCACCACACTACGCTATGCTATTGAGAGTATAGAAGAGAATAAGCGTAAGAGATTTTTGAGGGGAGAGTTTTAGATTAATTATTTCCTCATAACTATTTGTGCCAATTTTATCATTGTCCTGAATGAAATATCGGGAGATGCAACCTGATTTACTGTCCCAACGATAAATATATTCTCTTTTGGACTATAATACGCCAATGCACCCGAAAGTCCTGAGTGTCCTATAAAATAAGGCATAGCCCCTGTGGGATTAAAAATCCAAGGAAGTTTAAATAAGTGAATACCTATACCTGATTGCATAGGGAAAAAGATATTATTCCATTCTTGTAAATCGTCTATATATTCTTTTGGGAATAATAAACCCGTAAAAAAGGCTTGAATAAAGATAAGCATATCAGCAGATGTCGATACAATACCCCCATCAGCACCAAATGAGGTCATGGCTTTCGGGATATTAAGTTCATTCTCTTTGTAATATAGTGTTTTAGGTGTCTTATCAGTTGCGTCTGTATACAAGTAGGTATGAGATAATTTGAGAGGCTTGATTATCAACTCATCACAATTAGTAGCATAGGATTTATTTGTAATAAGTTCAATAATTTTACCCAGTAATTGAAAATTAGCATCAGAATAATTTGCTTTATTTTTTGTACCTGGAAGAAAAAGCGGTGGCATTGCTTTTGTTCTTTCAATAGCTTGCTCAAAAGTCCAAAATTGGTCATTCCCATTTTTGATATCATCTTCCAAACTTTGCCCCTCTCTTCCCTTTCCTTGAAAATAATCAGCCAGTCCAGATGTATGAGATAAGAGATGTTTGATAGTGATTTCATCTGAATAGTCATTCCCTTTATATATATGTAAGCCATTCATAACAGACTTATCCAAATATAGACTAATTTTGTCTTCAAGTTGTAATTTACCCTCTGACTGGAGATATAAGATAATAGCAGTTGTAAATAGTTTTGTCGTACTCGCAATGAAATAACTTTGTTCAATTGAAAGATTACCCGAAGCTCCAAACCAGGTAAAATCTCCCTTTTTTATACTAAATGAAGCCCCGAATATTTTCTTCCCATCAACGGTTTTATCTAGAATTGCTTGTAATGAATGTTCTTTTTCAATCATATGTGTATGGGTATTGGGGTAAGTTATTACTATAGTAGCATATTGGGTTGTGGGGAGTAAAGTTCGGGGTTTCTTAATTTTTTTCAAATTCTTGGGAACGGTAACCAATTACTAAATAACAACTTCTATGTTGTCAATTAATTTTTGATATTGTTTTCTTTCTTTAAACCCATTTTCAATAATCTTTCCAATCCTGTCCTGTTCTATTATATTAGGTAGTAGAACTAATATATTCATAAGATCATTATCTAATAAAGATGGGATAGCCGCACCTGTTCTAAATCTAAATACCTGATCCAAAAAGTTTTTTGATTTAAAATAATACAACAAGTAAAAAGGGTTAATTTGTTTTGTATCAACAGTTAACACTCTAAATCCATTTGTACAAATACAACCCTCGTAATCTTTTGTAACATATGCGGAGGCATGGCTATTTGTACCTATTGAATTCCCTGCAACAGCAGTAATAATTTCACCTACTTTTAATTCATAAGAAGCTCGGCTGGGTAATTCATGCACTAACTGTTCAGTAAAATTTATAATTTCGTTATATTGAGCACTAATATCAGAAAGTTCAATATATTTAACAATAAGATCTTTTTGTCTTAATTTGCCTGATTTTGTCTTTTTAATTTTCACTAAATCACCCAATCGCCGAGCTCCTTTTTTTAGTAATTTTCTTTCCATTTCACGATAACTGGGTTTGTAAAACTCAAAATCAAGTCTTGCATACTTTAGATCAGTATTATCAATAATAAAGTTATTTTCATCGCTTGATTCTAAACCATCAATTTTAAATTTAAGATATGCAGATACTACGCTCGAAATATTTTCATCAATTTGCAAATCACCATTTATATTTTTAATTATATTTCCAAAATCATCTTTCTTATAAATCAGTGAGCCGTTTTTATTGCCTGCATATCCAAGTTTTGTTATTTGAGAGAAAAAAACTCTTTTAATTTCTTTACTAGCATCTTTCTTCTTAAGAAATAATATTGACGTTTTTACTCCTGTACCTGAAGGTATAAAAGTTTCTTGTGGTAATTTAATTACAGCAAAAACATCAGCTATCTCCTTAATGTAATTTCTAAGATAAGAAAGACTAGAATTTTCAAAATCCCCATTTGGGAGAACTATTGCCATCCGCCCACCAGGTTTTAAAAACCTTAAAGATCGTTCTATAAATAATATATCTGGGACTTGCCCATTCAGTAATTCAGCTGTTTTGAAATAACCATTTTCACTACCAATCCATTTATAACCAAGGTCGAAATTACATAAAACTGATTTATCAGTAATCTTTCCCTGAGTTCCAAATGGTGGGTTAGTTAAAATAACATCAAAAAAACCTTGATAAGTTTTTACCTTGCTCTTACTGGATTTTTTTAATTCAAGATCAATATCGCTCCAGTCTGTTAATGAATCGTGCTGTACAATGTTAGAAAAACCATCACCATCTAGTATCATCCTCATTTTTGCAATTTTTGCAGCTGTTCTATTTATTTCTATCCCATAGATATTATCTTTAGCAAACTTCTTCACCTTAGTAGGTTCATTAATTTTGATGTATTGCAGTGCAGAAGTTAAAAACCCACCACTTCCACAAGCAGGATCAAGGATAGTTTCATCTGATTGGGGCTGCAATATTTCTATGCATAATTTAACTATTTGTTCTGGTGTAAAAAACTGCCCCCTTCCAACTCTTTGTGAAGAATGAATAAATTTTTGAAAAGCAAGACCTTTTACATCATTAGATGAGCTTAAAAGATCAATATTCTGTAATTTGTTAACAACAAAGCCCAATGTACTATTTTTTAATTTAATTTTTTCTCCCTTTTCAAACAAGTTAAAAAAATAATCAAAGGTACTCTGTTGTAGTTCTTTGAATCGATTTAAAAACACAGTTTCACTTTTTCCATTAGTTATACTTTCAAATTCATCTGGGGTGATTTGAAATTCATATTTTTTATTTTTTTCATCATAAATTTTTAAAAATAGTATTTTAATAGCTTCGTCTAGTGCTTGTTCTGGTGAAAGACCATCATTTGCATATATATGATTATGAACTTCTTCAAAAACTCGTAAAAGTGCATTATTCTTTTCTAAAGATGGTTGTTCATCAAATGTAAAGCGAGGCAGTATTTTTTTTTCCATATATTTTTAAATAAGCAAATCAACACATCAATGTTAATACATTTACACTTATGTGTCAATACTATCTATTGTCTATCTGAGTTCGGTCTATTAATCTATATGATACCTGTGTTGAAGATATACAATTTTCGATATCTGCGTACCAAGGTGCTTGAATAATAGGGTGTTCTTTCTTATTTTTAACTAAAATATCAATAGTATAATTTTGATATAAGTGCTCTGGTGATGTTGGGGAATGACTTATTTCTTCGCTATTCATAAAGACAAACTCGTGTTTTCCTGTTCTTAAAAATAAATCTACGCTCATTACATTGAAATCATATACAAGTGGTGCTGCTTGATCAATACCAGTTTTAATGCCAATTCGTTTACTTGGTTGATGAGTTTCTAATATAGTTATCGCACCCTTTACCGCTCTATATGCTGCCTCTGTAAATGAGCTATTGTCAAGCGAATATGTCCACTTCTTTAGATCATCGCTATTTATCCATAAGTTTTCTAAATTATAACAATCTGGTCCAGGAAATTCTTTGCTCCATTTAAATTCTGGGAAAATTTCCCCTGGATTCTTTTTTTCCCAAATTTCTTTTGCCTTTAAGTAAGTTTTATACCCCTTTTTATAGATAGTTTCTTTTGTTTTTGTAGAATTAAAGACACGATTCTTTAAAAATTTAAAAACTTTATCTGGGCTATCTAGCTTTCCACCTCTAAATTCAGAATTACTTTTTAAACCCTTACTCTCAACAACAAGCCACTTATCATCTTGATTATCTCTTTTTTTAATATAAAAATCACCTCTTGCTTCATAGTTCTTTGCGTTATTCCCTCCGCTTGGTTTTTCTTTAATTCTAATAACTTCAAAACCTTTTTCTTCAAGGTATTCTTTCAATAAAACTTCACTAATTGCACCAGCAATATAGCCCTGTGCACTAGGGCTAGATTTAAGAGCTTCTAAAAATACCCGCTCATCTACTCCAAAATGTTTTAATATATCTTCATTAATCATAATCTATTTAAAAGTTAGTAACTCATTAATATTTATTTTTAATGCCTTAGCAACTTTCTCTATATTTTCTAAAGTAATATTTTTTTCCGCTCTCTCGATCATTCCAATATAAGTACGGTGTACCCCTGCACGAAAAGCAAGCTCTTCTTGCGATAAGTTTAACTTATGTCTCTCATCTCTTACTTTTTCACCAAATTTCTCTAAAGTTGTTTTACTCATATTTTTATAAAGCTAACTATAGTATATACTGTTGCAAATTTTAGTTCCACATACTATAGTTAGCAATATATTTATTAAGTTATTTTATTGAAATTAGATCCCGTCGCAAATGAGATTTAGATAAAAAAGAAAAAAGGCTCCATTCGCGATTGTTTGCGAGGAGCCTTTGATTATCATATTACAACTGGTATCTCTGATCAGCTCTCAGCCAAAAGCATCTGAAATAACAATCCCCACTCCATCGTACTCTGCCATTCAAAACCATTGGAAGGCGAGAATGAGGTAACTTCGGTCATATCTGTCGTACCAATATCCTCCATAGGAGTAGTGAGCAGTTCAGGATATCTTTTCTGTAATACTGGAACTGTGTACTCAAGCATCAGTGATTGAAAGCTGGACTCGTTAAGGAACATAATACCCGGGAAAAGCTCCTCAACAAGAGGGATGAGTGATTTGATGGTCTTGTCTTCATTTTCCAACGACTGATGTACTCTGTTGTTGATGAGCCACCAAAGTACGGCTGTTTTCACTTGCATTGTAATTTTAAGTGTAGTTGTGAAGGTGTAATCCTCAGGCAAAGTAGCCTAAAGAATGCAGTACAGATATAGCATATATATCAATTTCTGTCAATTATTACTAACTACTTATTGCGGAGAGATTTTAAATTAACAAAGAAAAAGCGCATAACCCGAAGGTCATGCGCCTGTTATGTTCTCATTGACTCCCGATCTAGGCGGGTACTTTTCTGAAAGAAGCGAGTTCCTCCTCACTGGTACCGATGTCGGCAAGTGAGAGATTGCCTTTGGTAGCTTCTTCGCGAACGTATTCGATGAGCAGATCATAATCGCTGGCACCGTTTCGTAGAAAACCGAGCCATTCTTGAGCCGCAGTCATACAACCTTTGACTCGAAGCTGTGCGAGCTCCTCCTCACTGGTACCGATGTCGGCGAGTGAGAGGTTACCTTTGGCGGCCTCTTCGCGAACGTATTCGATGAGCGGATCATAATCGCTGGTACCGTTTCGTAGAGAACCGAGCAATTCTTGAGGAGAACCGAGCAATTCTTGAGCCGCAGTCATACAACCTTTGACTCGAAGCTGTGCGAGCTCCTCCTCACTGGTACCGATGTCGGCGAGTGAGAGGTTACCTTTGGCGGCTTCT
>Ga0105105_10000947_pt1 | contig 12517 bp, 14 predicted proteins | sample PPLLaktember2015_4_FD_79108 | JGI IMG/M metagenome (GOLD analysis project Ga0105105, IMG submission 79108) | Freshwater sediment microbial communities from Prairie Pothole Lake near Jamestown, North Dakota, USA - PPLs Lake P8 Core (1) Depth... | ecosystem: Environmental > Aquatic > Freshwater >... | reverse complement strand
ACTTATTCGTCATGCTCAATGGAGATGGGATTGGGTTGCTGCTGCTAATGGCTTAGGATTTCACGCTCCGGTAGAAGCGTTAAGAGTTTTAGGAACTTCAATTCAAAAAGTTGAACAGGCAAGAAGAGAAATTGCAATACTTTTTTCAAAGCAAGACTGGAAATACCCGGTTGATATGCCTGATATTTCTACTAAACAAAAAGCTCAGGTTTATATTGGATTGAATCCCGAAAAGATGAAAGCCGGTAAAGAAGAGTTTTTAAAGACCACAACTGTTAAGTGGGATGAAGATGCAAAGAAGCGTCAGGGATTTTTATACAAGTATAAACTGAAAGAGTAACTTAGAGTTTCTTATAGTTCCCTGGAGTATAGTGATAAAAAAATATAATTCTAAGATTATGTTTACTGTACAGTTTAATGTTACGTGTCATTCCCGTGAAAACGGGAATCTTATTTGCTTACGATATAGTAGATTCCCACTTTCGTGGGAATGACAAACAAGTATTTTTACTTTTTAGGCAGTCTCTTTATTACATATTTATACACAAAGATGGAAGATTAAATGAAAAAAATATTATTAATAATTGTATTCACTGTTTTTTTCAGTAACAACTTTGCACAAGAACTTGATGGTTGGAAAATAAAAAGTCAAATTCAGTTAAGATCAGAAGTTGACGGAAGAGATTTTTCAAATTCAACTCATCCCTTAACATTTGCAAGTTTAAGAACGAGACTGGGTATAGAAAAAACTATTAATAAAAAAATTCAATTGATGGTTCAGTTTCAGGATTCAAGAGTTTTTGGTGAAGAAGGAAATCCAAATACTGATCTCAAGAACATTGATATGCACCAGGGTTTTGTCAAACTTGTGAAGCCATTAGATTGGGATTTTAATGTTCAAGCAGGAAGATTTGAAGTTGTATACGGAACAGAAAGATTTTTTGGTGCTTCAAACTGGAGTTATATCGGAAGATCCTATGATGGTCTTAGACTATCAATCTTACCAGAATGCTGGGATCTTGATGTTTTTGTTTTAACATTAAATGAAGAAGTTAATTACATTGGCGGACCATCATCAATTTTGTATCCTTATCCACAGGAAGAAACACCATCACATAGTATTTATGGTTTCTACAAAAAAAATAAAATTAGTGATGCCAGCAAGTTTGATATTGTTGGATATTATGAAATCAACCGTGAAGATGTTGCACCGGATACAAATCGATTGAATGTTTTTACAATTGGTGGAACTTATTGGGGCAACTACGGAGATTTCTCAACTACATTTGAAGCAGCTTATCAACTTGGAGGAAGATTTGGTGTTGATGTTGGAGCTTATCTTTTATCATTACAAGGTGCATACAAAGTAAATATTTTTTCATTTGGTCTAGGTGCAGATCTGCTTTCTGGTAATGATCCATCAACAAGAGATAAACACGAAGGTTACCAGGCGACTTATGGAACAGGACACAAGTTCTTTGGTTATATGGATTACTTTCCATCAAATGCTAGTGGTTTAGGGATAAATGATTTTTACTTTAGGTTTACCGCAAATCCCAAAGAATCTGATTTTAGTTTTGCTGTGGATTTGCATCATTTTATGACAAATCAATCTGTAGTAGTTACCTCACTTACTGATCCTGTTGGAACTGAAGAAAATATGCTTGGGCAGGAACTTGATCTAACAGTTAAATATAATTTTGTAGAAAATACATCTGTTACCTGGGGAGGAAGTTTATTCTTTCCTGGTGAATTGATGAAATTATTTTATGCTCCAAGAGAAGATGCTGCATTCTGGACTTATGTGATGATAACTGCAAACTTATAAAACCAATGAGGTGCAGAAATGCACCTCATTTTTTACAGTCTGTGTTTGCATTCTCGTAGTGTGCTTTTTTGTTAATTTTGGTTAAAATTTTTAGAAAAAAGTGTCATTCCATATTATTTTAAATTAAACCGATTACTTATTAGCCAAATTAAAAAAAATTAAAATCCACTTTAATCATTTCGAAGTAAGTAAATTCTAGTCTTTGATTTCTTCTACATCTCCATCTTGATTTACTTTATATCCTTTTTCTCTTAACCACGTTAAGACTTTCAGATAATCTTTTAATCGGGCTTCCGCAATAACCATATCTTGCGGAATTTTTCTACCTCTTTCCAGTGATTGAGATTTTAGCTTATTAAGGTTTTGAATAAGTTTAGATAAATTTTGCTTATAAGAACGGCTCACTATTTATTCCTTTCTGTAAATGCTTTCTCTCCTCCCAAGATAGTTTTTTAAACTTACTACAATATTTTCACAATTAGTTTTCTGATTGAAGAATATTAACCGAAGAGATTTAAGAAACTTATAAATTATTTGATTGAGTAGTGTATTTTGAATTATTGCTAAACCAAATGTTAATTGTGAATTTTTAAGATAACCCATCTAAAACTAAACATTTTTAAGATAATGATGTTTTCTCTGAATTTAATTTACTTTTCAAATTAATAAATTGATTTTAGAATTCTTTGGAAGAATGGACATATTAATGTTAAATTTACTCCAGTTTTTTTTATGAATCATAACAGGAAAAAAGAATGCTAACAAAACAGAAAAAGCTTTCAAGAAAAGATATAAAAGAAGATAAACTTGTAGAATTTTATTACAAATCTCAGTCTTTCTTTGAAGAAAACAAGAATAAGATTTTTACTTATCTGGGTGCAGCTGCACTGGTAGTTTTAGCTGTAATTCTATTTATGAATTACAGAAGCGGGCAAAATGATGAAGCTGCTGGGCACTTATCTAAAGTAATGGATATGTATGATGCTGGTGATTATCTTGGCGCAATTGAAGGTAAAAAGGATGTTAAGATATTGGGTTTAAAAGAAATAGTTGCAAATTATGGCAGTACCGAGAACGGTGAAACTGCAAAAATTTATCTTGCTAACAGCTATGCTAATCTTGGTAAACCTGATGAAGCATTTAAATATTATGAAGATTATAGTGGTGAAATAGATATATTTAAAGCTGCATCTTTGGCTGGACAGGCAGGAATTTATGCTTCGAAGAACGAATTTGAAAAAGCTGCGGATTTTTATATGAAAGCATCCAAAGTATCAAAAACAGTTGCAATGAACTCTGATTATATATTCCACGCAGCAGTAAATTATTTTGATGCTGGTGATAAAGAACAAGCTAAAAGTCTTCTTCAAACTATTAAAGATGATTATAAAACTTCGGCTGTTTACTCGCAGGTAGATAGATATCTATCTCAACTAAACTAAGTGATTTTGATAGATTTTTTATAAAAACCGTGAAGAAATTCGCGGTTTTTTGTCAATAATCGTTAATTACCTTTTCTTGACATTGCAGACTTCTATCTCTATTTTTTTCAAGTCAATTATTTACAATTATTTTAGAGTATTATGGCAGACACTTCAGATTTCAGAAATGGTCTTATTATCAGATATAAAAACGACCCCTTTGTAATTACAGAATTTCAACATGTTAAACCTGGCAAAGGCGGTGCTTTTGTTCGCAGTACTTTGAAAAATCTTAAAACCGGCAAAGTTTTGGACAACACATTCAGGTCTGGTGAATCAATCGAGATTATCAGAGTTGAACGTAAGAAATATCAATATCTTTTTCGCGAAGCTGAATTTCTAGTTCTTATGGATAATGAAACTTATGAACAGATAAATGTTCCCGTTATACTTTTTGGGGATTCAGTTGATTATCTTAAAGGAAGTGAAGAAATCGAAATACTATTTAACGGTGATGATATTATAACAGTTGAACCTCCAATATTTGCGTATCTAAAGGTTTCAGAAACAGAACCGGGATTTAGAGGCAACACAGCAACAAACGCTTTTAAACCAGCTAAATTAGAATCCGGTGCAACAGTTAATGTTCCTTTGTTTGTTAATGTTGATGACTTGCTTAAGGTAGATACACGCACCGGGGAATATGTTGAACGAGTAAAATCCTAATTAAAGGTAAGACAAATGGATCTAAATCTCATAAAAAAACTCATCAAAATTCTTGAATCAAGTGAAGTTACCGATCTTGAAATTGAAGAGAATGGCACAAGAGTTAAACTTGCTAAGAAAGTTCGCACTACTCAGGCTGTATCTTATGCGCAAGCCCCAATTGCAGCGCCTTTAAATCAACAGACATCAATCGCATTTTCAAAAAGTGAAGATAAAAAATCTGCTGATGAGAACGCTGGCGTGCATGAAATTAAATCTCCTATAGTTGGTACCTTTTATAGAGCCCCCGCACCTGATGCTGATTCTTATGTTCAAATTGGTGATGTTGTTTCTGCAGGAACAGTTTTGTGTATAGTTGAAGCTATGAAGCTTATGAATGAAATTGAGTCTGATGTAAGTGGTAAGATTGTTAAAATATTAGTTGAAAGTGGAAAACCGGTTGAGTACAATCAACCATTATTCTTAGTACAGATAAGTTAATTCTACAGAAATTGAGATATTGTGTTTAACAAAATTTTAATCGCAAATCGTGGCGAAATTGCTTTAAGGATTATCAGAACCTGTAAAGAGCTTGGTATTAAGACAGTAGCTGTTTATTCTGAGGCTGACCGCGAATCTCTTCACGTTACATTTGCTGATGAAGCTGTTTGCATAGGTCCCCCTTTAGGTAAAGAAAGTTATCTTAAAATCCCATCAATTATTTCTGCTGCACAAATTACTGGGGCAGACGCTATTCATCCCGGGTATGGATTTCTTGCCGAGAACGCTGATTTTTCTGAAATCTGTAAAGAATCTGATATAACATTTATTGGACCTTCTCCCGAAATGATAAGAGCAATGGGTGATAAAGCATTTGCAAAAAATACTATGAGAAAAAATGGAGTGCCTGTAATCCCCGGAAGTGATGGTATTGTAAAAGATGTTAGTGAAGCAATAAAAATTGCCCACGAGATTGGGTTTCCTGTAATAGTTAAAGCATCTGCAGGCGGCGGCGGAAAAGGTATGCGCATTGTTTGGGAAGAAAAAGATTTTGAGAATGCATTCCAAACTGCTCAAACAGAAGCTGAAGCAGCATTTAATAACTCTGATGTTTACATTGAAAAATATTTAGAGAATCCACGTCACGTTGAATTTCAGATTATGGGTGATAGATTTGGAAATGTATTTCACTATGGTGAACGTGATTGTTCTGTACAGAGAAGACATCAAAAATTAATTGAGGAGTCACCTTCACCAGCACTTGATGAAGTTTTAAGAACTAAAATGGGTAATGCGGCTGTGCTTGGTGCACAGTCTGTGAACTATCTTGGTGCAGGTACTATAGAATTCTTGTTGGATAAACACAAAAATTTTTATTTTATGGAAATGAATACAAGAATTCAGGTTGAACATCCTGTCACGGAAACAGTATACAGCGTTGATTTGGTAAGACAGCAGATTTTAGTAGCCGCTGGTCAGAAGGCTGATACACCTCCACAAGTACCTTTTGGGCATAGTATCGAATTCCGTATTAATGCTGAAGATCCTGATCATAATTTCAGACCATCACCTGGAAAAATAACTTCACTAAACTTGCCCGGTGGATTTGGAGTCAGAGTTGATTCACATATTTACCAATCTTACTCGATACCACCATATTATGATTCTTTAGTTGCAAAATTAATCGTTTGGGGAAGAACTAGGGAACGAGCTATTGCACGTGGTAAAAGAGCTCTCGATGAATTTGTTATTGAAGGTATAAAAACAACAATACCATTTCATTTAAAAGTTCTTCAGGATCCACGTTTTATTAGCGGGCATTTTGATACTGGATTTCTTGACAAATTTAATGCAGATAATTAATTCTAAAACAGATAAATTTTAAGAGGATAAAATGAGCATACCAAATAATCTGAAATATACAAAAGAACACGAATGGGTTCTTGTTGAGGGAAACATCGGAACAATAGGCGTAACTGAATATGCACAAGGTGAATTGGGCGATGTTGTTTATGTTGATATTGACCCTTCTTTAAGTGAAGTTAAAAAAGGTGAATCAATCGGAACAATTGAAGCTGTTAAAACTGTAAGTGATATTTTTGCTCCATACACTGGAAAAGTGATTGAAATAAATGGAGAAATAAAAGACAGCCCTGAGGTAATAAATTCTGATCCTTACGGAAAAGGCTGGATGATTAAAGTTGAAATCAGTGACGGTGCAGAACTGGATGAATTGCTTGATGCTTCTGCTTACCAGGCTTTAATCGGTCAGTAATAAAGTTCTTTGAAAAGTTTAAAAACAAAATTCGGTCAGCCGGGTTTTGTTTTTTTATTTTTAAACAATTAAGACATGATGAAACAAAAAGAAAAAATACTAATTATAGATTTTGGTTCTCAGTTTACTCAACTGATAACTAGAAGGGTAAGAGAAGCAAATGTTTACTCTGAAATTCATTCCCACAAGATCACTTTTCAAGAAATAGAAAAATATGATCCAACAGGTATAATTCTTTCCGGTGGTCCAATGAGTGTTTATGATTCTGATGCACCTGATCTGGATGACAGGATATTAAAAATCAATATTCCTATTCTCGGGATATGCTACGGTCTTCAACTAATAAATAAAAAACTTGGCGGTAAAGTTGAACCCGCAACAGATAGGGAATATGGTAGAGCAATATTAAATGTTATAAAAGCATCGCCCTTACTTTATGATGTAAGTCCTATATCAAAAGTTTGGATGAGTCATGGTGATTATCTAACCGAACTACCAAAAGGATTTGACATAATTGCAAAATCTGATCACTCGCCAATTGGTGCTGTGGCAAATGAATCTGAAAAAATTTATGGAGTGCAGTTTCATCCTGAAGTTGTTCATACAGATGAAGGACGGAAAATAATTCATAATTTTTTATTTGATATTTGTAAATGTACTGGTAAATGGACTTCGCATAATTTTATTGCAAACAGTATTTCAGAAATAAAAGAAAAAGTTGGAAGTTCAAAAGTAATTTGCGCCTTAAGCGGCGGTGTAGATTCAACAGTAGCCGCAGTGCTTGTTAAAAAAGCTATCGGGAAAAATCTAATATGTATTCATATAGATAATGGTCTGATGCGTAAAAATGAAAGTTATGAAATAGGGAAAATCTTTAATGAAAAACTAAAATTAAATCATATTCATATTGATGCCTCTGAAAAATTCATCAGCAAATTAAAAGGGGTTGCCGATCCTGAAATAAAAAGAAAAATTATTGGAAATACTTTTATTGAAGTGTTTGAAGAAGAAGCAAAAAAAAAGGATGGTGCTTCGTTTCTTGTTCAAGGAACATTATATCCTGATGTGATTGAATCTGTCTCTGTTAAAGGTGCTTCAGTCACAATAAAAACACATCATAATGTCGGCGGCTTACCAGATAAGATGAATCTTAAATTGATTGAACCTTTTCGTACGTTATTTAAGGATGAAGTAAGAAATGTTGGCAGGGATTTAAATATACCCAATGAGTTTATTGAAAGACATCCATTTCCAGGTCCTGGATTAGCTGTGAGAATTCTTGGTCCGGTTGATCAGGAAAAACTTGATATTTTAAAGGAAGCAGATGATATTTACATCAGAGCTATAAAAAGTGCTGGAATCTATAATGAAATCTGGCAGGCGTTTGCTGTGCTTTTACCAATTCAATCCGTGGGAGTTATGGGCGATGCAAGAACTTATGAATTTGTGCTTGCTCTGCGTGCCGTAACTTCTGTTGACGGAATGACGGCAGATTGGTATAATTTTGAACATGATTTTTTATCTGATGTTTCAAACAAAATCATTAATAAAGTTCGTGGTGTAAACAGAGTCGTTTATGATATCAGCTCTAAACCCCCAGCAACTATTGAATGGGAATAAATGGACGAAGAGAGAATAAAATTTAAACTCAAACTTGCTTCAGCTTTTATTTCTGAAGGTAAAAACCTTCATGCCGTACAAGTCTATCTAAAGCTGATTGAAGAAACTGAAAGAGAAGAAATTTATTTTCAACTTGCTGAGTTATATGAAGATATGGGATTTATTGATGCAGGTATTAAAGTTTTAACATCTCTACTAAAGTTAAAAAATAGCAATAGCAATGCTTCTCTATATTTTGGTCAATATCTTTTAAGAAATTCCAGGTGGATTGACGCGATTGAGGTTTTAAATAGCATTGCAGAGCTAACACCTGCGGCTCTATTTTTGATTGCATATTCTTATATGATGTTAAACGAATTTGAACTAGCAAAAAAATATTTTTCAGACTATATAATTTCAAATGAAAAAAGTGATCTTAAACAAGAAGCAAATCTTTATCTTGCAAAGATAGAATATGAACTGCACAATTATAATTCTGCTTTAAATTATGCAACAAACGCTCAGTATTTATACTCCGATTTTTGGGAATTGAATTTAATACTCTCAAAAGTTTATTATAGTCTTGAAATGTTTACGCACGCTGTTAATCCAATACAAAAGGCACTTAAACTTAATCCTAAAGATGCATCTGTGCAGGAGTTTGCAGGAAAAATATATTATCAATTGCATGATTTTAAAAAAGCAGAAAAGTTTTTTTCAGAATTTATTGAATTGAGTTCTGAAGTTTCTGCAGAAATTTACACACTGTTAGCAAAATCTTTTGTTAAGCAAAGAAAAATTGATGATGCAAATCTGTTCTTTGAACTTGCGTTAGAGATTGATCCGGCATACAAGCCTGCAATTGTTGGTAAAGGTGATCTTAATAAATAATACGCAGTTATGAAAAATATATTTATCATATTACTAATTGCTTTTTCAGTTCTCTATCCGCAAAACATTACTGTGGATAATGATAAGGATTTTGAAAAGGCACTTAGCTTTTACAATTCTAAAAAGTATGACGACGCACTAAATCTGTTTAAAAAGATTGCAAGCAGAACAGAAAATAATACAAAAAATACTGCTTCTGCTTTTTTTGTTTCAAAAATTTTAGTGGAACAGAAAAAATATTCCGAAGCTGAAAATGCAATTAAAACTTTTTTATCTGATTATCCGCAAAGTAAATATGTGGATGAGGTAAAAAATCTTTTAATAAAAACATTTGTTGATAGATCAGACTTTGTGAAGGCGTTTGAATCTTGTATTACTTTTGTTGCCTCATCAAATTCAACTGTCTTTAAGAAAGAAACAAAGTACAGTGCTGAAAAAATTGCTTTTGGTAATCTAAAAAGTTCAGAAGTTGAAAAATATATTGGAAAATATTCATCATTAGAATCATTTCTGCTTCTTTTAACTGGCAAATTATATTTAGCCGAAGGTGAAAATTCTGAAGCTCTAAATAAATTTAATGAGATAATAACAAAGTATATTGGTTCGGATGAATATATTGAAGCTCTTAATCTTAAGAAAACCCATAGTGTTACTCAAATAGATACTGGTTATCCAGTAGTTGGTGTGCTGCTTTCTTTGACTGATGAGAATGACAGGAAAATTCAATCAGCTGCTGAAATTCTAGAAGGAATTAAATTTGCTTTTCATGAATACAATACCGGGCATAGTGAAAAGGTTGGAATAATTGTAAGTGATATTAAAAGAGACGAAATAAGAATATCTGAAGCAACAAATAATTTTATTGAAAACAGTAATGTTCGCTGTATAATAGGTCCGGTTTTTAGTGATGATGTAAGAAATGCTATAAAAGAGATTGATCGTTCAAATATAATTCTTATATCACCAACTGCTACTGATGATGATTTAGTTTCCTTAAGTGATAATTTTTATCAGGCTAACCCTTCATTAACAGCTCGTGGAAAAATATTTGCACAATACCTGTATTATGTTGAAAATAAACGAAGCCTTGCTGTATTAAACTCCCTAGAAAGTTATTCGCCATTACTTGCTGCAAGTTTTTCACAGGAGTTTGAACGATTAGGCGGAAAAATTGCAGCTAAAGAAACATATAAGAGCAATAGTTTTTCACTCGCTGAGCAGATGACACGAATATCTTCATTATCAAAATCTATAGAAGGTATTTACGCACCTATATCAGATGGTGCGGATGCAAACGCAATTTTGTCGCAGATGGTACAAAGCGGTTTAATGCTAGAGATTTATGGTAATCAGGATTGGTTTCTTGGAAAGGGTTTTGAATCATCTTCGGAACTTAGTAACAAATTAACTTTTGATTCAGATTATTTTATAGACTTCAATGATGCTGATTTTAAGCAATTCTCAGCATCATTTAAGAAAACTACCGGAATGGAAATTAACAGAAATATTCTTTATGGTTATGATACTGCAAAATATTTATTAACAGTTATAAGAAATATTGATCCAACAAGAAAAAACATTAAGTATAAAATTGAATCTGGGATTAATGTAACAGGTTTTCATAACAACCTTTCATTTGATTATGACCGGACTAATAAGTTTATAAATATTGTTCGTTATAAAGATGGTGTTTTTGAATTATTAGATAAATTCCGATCAGGTAAATAGAATAAAGTGAAAAAATGTCTAAAGTAAAAGATCTTCCAATTGATGATAGACCACGCGAAAAATTATTGCTGAGAGGTCCACAAAATTTAACTGATGCAGAATTAATAGCCATTCTCTTAAGAACAGGTACAAAAGGTAAATCTGTTATTTCAATGGCGCATGAAATCATTTTAAGCGAGAATAATCTTGCCCAACTTGCATCAAGATCATCGGCAGAACTTATTAAAACTTCCGGGATAGGTAAAGATAAAGCAGCAACATTGTTGGCGGCTTTTGAAATTAGCAGAAGAATACTTTCACAAACGAAATGGTTTTCTCAGAAAAAAATAACATCTCCTGCAGATGTTGCAGAAATATTTATTCCTTTATTACGTGATGAACTAAAGGAGCAGTTTATAGTTGTTTGTTTAAGTTCTGCAAATAAAATTGTTAGATACGAAAAAATTTCATTGGGCAATCTTAACTCAAGTGTAGTCCATCCCAGAGAGATTTTTAGAACAGCAATTGAGAATAATTCAGCCAGCATAATATTAATACATAACCATCCAAGTGAAAATCCCGAACCGAGTAACGAGGATATATCAATTACAAGAAAGATTGTAGAAGCTGGCAAAATAATGGATATTCCTGTTTTTGATCATATTATAGTAGCTGGAAACTCATATACAAGTTTTGTGGAAAGAAGATTGATCTGAAACAATAAAATGGTTAAATATTTAATTTAATTACTTTCTTTTATTAGATTTTTTTATATATTTTGCACTAAGTTAATAGGAATTATTAACCAAAAAATAGCATATTCTATTATTTAATCACTAACCAATATATTCGGAGGTATCGAATGAACATAACAAAATCATTGAGAACTGCCGTTTTCTTCGGCGGTATTGCACTTACTACTGCCTTCTTTAGCGGATGCGGCGGACTAAGTGATGCTCAATTAAAAGAGTTGAGCGATCTTAAATCTGAAGTATCATCTCTTGAGTCAGAGGCTAACTCTTTAAGAGATGAAAGAACAAAACTTGAAGCTCAGGTAGAAGCTACCAACAGAAAACTTGCTGAATGCGAAAAGCAAAAAGAAGAAGCAAAGGCTAACTTACAGAAGTTACCTAAATAATAAATTAATTAATGTATTTTAAATATATTCAGAGGAAATAATAATGAATCTTAAACTTAAATTATTAAGCATAGTTTCCCTGCTTCTTTTATTTACTGCTGTAAACTTTGCACAGGAAATGACCAAAGAGCAATGGGAATCGGAAATGGCTACTTATCAGAATAAGAAAGCAGCTCTTGAAAATGAAATTAGTGCTTTAAAGAGTGATATTGATAATCTTAAAGCAATGAATCTTCAGGATCCTGAAGAGTGTATTGACGAACTATATCAAATCGTAGGTGCTACACGTAATGATGTTAACAACTATAGAAAAGCTGTTAATGAATTAGATGGTAAGATCAAAAGAAAAGAAGGACCAAAATCTGACAGACAAACAGATCTAAACACTCTTAAAATGAATAAAATCTCTGCGTTGCCAGAATTTTTCACCAAAGTTCATAATCAAATGCAAAAAGACCTTGATAACTGGGTTGAAGCTCCAACAAATATTAACTATACAGTTGTAAAAGGCGATCACCTTTGGGGTATTGCAAAAAAACAAGAACATTACGGAAATCCATTTGCTTGGCCTGTAATTTATAAGGCTAACAGAGATCAGATTAAGAATCCAGATTTGATTTATCCTAATCAAACTTTCAAAATTCCTAATCTAACTGAAGAAGAAAAATCAAAGTATGAGAAACTAAGAGTAAATTATAAACCAGCTCCTGTTCAATAATTGATTTCATATTCTCGTAAATTTATTTTAAGCCCTTATCTTTATTGATGAGGGCTTTTTATATTTAAAACTGAAAATGACTACAGCAGAAAAAAAAATAACCCTTAATGGAATAGATATGCTCGCACTTCTTGGAGTAAGCGATGTAAATCTTCATATTCTTGAAGATCGATTTAATTCGACTATCAGTGTGCGTGGTGATATTGTAAATATTAAGGGCGTAATTGAAGAAGTT
>Ga0105105_10000946_pt1 | contig 12530 bp, 4 predicted proteins | sample PPLLaktember2015_4_FD_79108 | JGI IMG/M metagenome (GOLD analysis project Ga0105105, IMG submission 79108) | Freshwater sediment microbial communities from Prairie Pothole Lake near Jamestown, North Dakota, USA - PPLs Lake P8 Core (1) Depth... | ecosystem: Environmental > Aquatic > Freshwater >... | reverse complement strand
GTAATCAGGTCCCATTCGGCATGATTGCAGCCCGGACTGTCGGATTGGCAATCGTGTTCGATTTCCCTGACCAAATCGCCATCGATGGTGAAAATGCGGATAGTGCATTTATTGGGAATATTGGCAAAGTGAATGCGCCGCTGGCGTTCCGAGGGCAGAGTCGGGTTATCCTGGCCTTCGAAATCGTCGGGTTCCAAATAGCCGGCATCGGCCCGGTAGGGATTGGGCCAGACAACGACCTTGAGACCCTCCTGCATAACGGTGGAGTTTTTATTCAAGGGATAGACCGCTACCATATTACGATTGACGGGGGTTTCCAGAGATTTAAGTTTGCTCTTGGGGGAGCCGAAATCGAAAGCCGTCACGGCAAAGTAATATTTCTGTGAAGGCAGCAAATTGCCGTCGGTGAATTCATACATGAAGTATTTGAAGTAGCCGTAATTGGTTAATTCGTCGGGGTAATAAATTGCGGCCGTGTCGTGGTCCAGGGTGGACGGATATGGCTCATCGGGATACATCTTATGAATTCCCAGGGTGTCTTCGAGATCGGACATATTCCAATCCTGGGGGGCGAAATAGAAGGCGGAATCCATCCAGGAGAAGGGTCGATCGCGGCCCCAGTCGTAAGGATTGAAATTCTCGCCGTACAGGGAGTGCAGGGCCTCCAGGGTGAAAGGCGGGTCGTTCAGTTCCCAGGCGTTTTTGGCGGCTACATAAATATACTTGTTGAAGTCGTTTCTATCAAAGGAGGCGATCAGGACAAAATCTTCGGGATTGGCGGATAAAGAACGATAAACGCGGTACCCCTCATAATCGAAATCGCCGCTGAAGACGTCACGAGTATTTTCCGAACGGTAGCCGTACCATCTGACCCGGACAAAACCGGCGTTGTATTGGTCGACCCCTTCTTCATAGAGGCAACGGACGGTATCGCCGGCGGGGTAGGGCTGGATTACCCATAATTCAGGGGCCGGGGGCGGCGAGGCGCCTTTGAAGTCGGGGACGCCATCGCCTTCATACCAGACGGTATCGGCGGCGTTCACCACGATACTGTCGGCGGAAAGTTTTACGGGGTCGGGAATATTAATGGTATCGGCGTCGTAAACGCAAATACGGTATTTGCCGGAATCGCCGTTGTTGTCGGTATCCACCCCGGGATTGTCGTAAATCCATGAAGCCCAAACCGCATTGGCGCCGAAATCGGTAAAATTAAGAGTTCCATAATATAGTTCGGGATTGTTGACGGAAAACAGATCCGTGAATGAATTGCAGTTATTGGGCGGATGGAAATCGGGGCCGGCGATATAGGCAAAGGTTAACGGCAGGACCTCGCCGGGATAGATATCGAAGGGCCCGAAAGAAAGCAAGTAACGCGTATCAAAGCCGCGAGCAAAAGTGGGGGCTTGCGGAGGCGGCGGAAACCAGCCATCGGCCGTGTTGTCTTTGCCGGTGAATAACTGGTCGTAGTCGAATTCTTCGTGCCTCATGATAAAATATTTATTGGCGTCGCCGTCGGGGGTGCCCAGATATCCCCAATCCCGGAAGGGGTCTTCCGGCGTTCCCACCTTACGGGGGCCGAAATCAAGGGCGGCATTGCCGTTGGAAATCCACCAGTTAAAGGAATATTTAAGTGAATCAGAAGGAGTCCGGACAACCCGCATACCGGTTACCGAGGTCGGCATATTGGCCGGATAGCCGCCGTCGCCGCCGCACTGGTCGGTGACGTCGTTATTAAGGCCGTTATTGTCAGAAATCCAGGCGATATTGATGGTATCTACCCAGCCGCACAGGTTGGATATGGGGGAGGGTATAGTGCGGCGGAAACCGCAGATATCATCAGTGGCTATTTGAATATCCCCGCCCCGGGCGCCGACGTCGCCGTCCACATATAATCCCATATAGACTTTATTTAAGTCCCTGCGGCCGATATTTTTAATGGAGTAATCGAAAAGGACGAAATCGTCGGCATAATCGTAACTCCAGGAATAGCTGCGTTGCGTAATCTCGATATTCAGGGGAACGTGCGGCCGATTGTCGATAGGGTCATTGGTGACGTAGCGAACATCGGTTACGGTATCGGTATAATGGGCGATAAAATCCAGTTCCGAGACGGCCTCGGTATCGGAGGGGTTGGAAAGGCTTCGCCGGATTATCGGGCGGCCATTGGGATACCCTTTGAATTCGGTATATTCTTCGCAGGGGTCGGGCCACATTTCTGCGGTTTGAAACCAGCCATCGGCACCCACCGAAACCAGGGTATCACGACCGATCACGGCGCCAATCCAGAATGAACCCTGAAAGAGGTAATCATTCCCATTGGGATAAGGATAGACGCACGAGGAGACAATTTCCTGGGCGCTGTCAGGATTTATAAAATTGGTGCCGGCGGTACCAAAAACACCCTGATTGGTGATGGTCAGGCCAATTAAACCTATGTTATGATACGCTATTTGGGCGCATTTTTCTCCGGCGCCGACTCTTCCCGCCGAGAAAAGGTTGGTGCCCTGGTCTTCATAGCGCGTTCGGCCCCAAACCGTACCACAGATAGCGGAGATTAGAATGGCGGCGATTAGAAGCGAAATAATTTTTTTGTCAAACCCCATAATTAAAAACCTCACCGGTAAACTCCCTTACTTTGTTGTCATGACGAATGACCAGCCTTACATATCCAACGCTTTATTAGGCCAATTTATTTTAGGCCATTAAATTAAGCCATTGAGGGGCCCGGCGCAAGAAAGATTTGTGTAAAAGGGCGGAAAAATTATTAAAAAAGGCGGTTTGTGGTCATATCCGCAAACCGCCAATTGATTAAGGTCGAAGTGGTTACATTATAATCACAAATTTCCCGATCTGGGTTCCGGAGGCGGATTCCACGGAATAATAGTAGATTCCCGAGACTGCCGCCTGGGTATTGCGGGTAATCAAGTCCCATTCGGCGTGATTGCATCGCGGCCAATCCATGGGGCAGTCATGGTCGATTTGCCGGACCAGATCGCCGTCGATGGTAAAAATGCGGATTATGCATTTATTGGGGATATTGGTAAAATGAATGCGATGTTGTCGTTCTTCACTTAACTGGGGATTATCAAGTCCTTCGAATCCCACGCCCAGGTAATCGACGTCGCCCCGATAAGGATTGGGATAGACGACGACTTTTAAACCCTCGGCATTAACGACGGAGTTTTGATTTTGGGGGAATTCGGCAATAAAGTTTTGATTAACGGGTGTCTCCAGGGAGGCCAATTTACTGGTGGGTGAACCATAATCAAAGGCCGTTACAGAGAAGTAATATTTCCGTGACGGCAGAAGATTGCGGACTTTAAACTGATACATGTAATACTTAAAATAGCCGTATTCTGTCAGTTCATCGGGGTAATAAACGGCGGCAGTATCATGATTCAGAGTTGAGGGATAGGGCTGGTCGGGATAGACTTTGTGAATTTGAAAAGTATCGGTAACACTGGCCTGATTCCAATCCTGGGGGAGGAAATAGAATGACGAGTCCAGCCAGAAAAGCGGGTTATCGCGATTGTGATCGTAGGGGTTAAAAGAGTCACCATATAATATTTTCAGACTGTCGGACGTAAAGGGAGGATCGAAAAGGTCCCAGGTATTGCGATTGGCGATATAGATATACTTATTAAAATCTTCCCGGTCATAGGAAGCCAGGATGACATAATCTTTGGGCTGATTGGTCAATGATAGATAAACCCGGTAGCCTTCGAAATCCTTTTGGTTGCTGAAATAGTCGATCGTATTTTCCGAGCGATAGCCGTACCATTGAACGGTTACTTCGCCATGATTAAACTCGTTTATTACGGGGTATGTCATAGCCCTGACGGTATCACCCGAAGGATAGGGATCTATCATCCATAACTCCGGCGGCGGGGGAGGGGCGGCGCCCCGGAAATCAGGAACGCCATCGCCACGATAGAAAAACCGATCAAAATCAGTAGGGATATAAACGCCCAGGGATTCGACGTAGACGGAGTCATAGACGCAAAGGCGCACATCGCCAGAATCACCGTTGCCATCGGTGTCCACGCCGGGATTATCATATATCCATGAGGCCCAAATGGCATTTTGTCCCAATTCCTGGAAATTGAAGGTGGCGTAATATAATTCGGGAAAGGCCTGATCGAAATCTTCGAAAGCCTCGCAATCACTGAAGAAATTCTCGCCGCCCACGTAGGCGAATGAAATAGGCAAAATCTCTCCGGGATAGATATCAAAGGGGCCGAATGACAAGAGATATCTGGTATCGTATCCGTCGGCGAAATCCAGGGCCTGGGGAGGGCGAGGCAACCAGCCGTCGGCGGTGTTGTCCCGGCCGGTAAATAACTGGTCGTAATCGAATTCCTCGTGACGCATAATGTAGTATTTATTTCGATCGCCCATGGGGGTGCCCAAAAAGCCGCCGAAATCGCGGAAGGGGTCGTCGGGATTGCCGATTTGCCGGGGACCGAAATCGAGGGCGGAATTGCCGTTGGATATCCACCAGTTGAAAGAATATTTCAGAGAATCGGAGGGGGTTCGAATGACCATCATTCCCGTCGTGGATTTGGGCGATTTATTGGTACCCGGACATTCCTCATTGGAACTTTCGTTTATCCCGTTATTGTCGGCAATCCAGGCGATATTGATGGTATCGGTATAGCCGCAGCCGAGAGGCGAAGGCACGGTCCGGCGAAAGCCGCAGATATCATCCTGGGCCTCGTCCCAGACTTTATCAATGGAACCGGCATCGCCATCCACATAAAAACCCATATAGACGCGATTGAGAGTGCGTCGCCCGATATTTTTGATGGAGTAATCAAAGAGAACAAAATCGTCGGCATAGTCATAACTCCAGGCGTAACTTCGCTGGGTGATTTCCATGTTTAAGGGGACATGGGTGCGATTATCCAGGGGGTCGGCCCCGACATATTGTGGACGGGTGACGGTATCGGTATAGATGGCGATAAAGTCCTGTTCGGAAATAGCCAGGGTATCATCGGGATCGGAAATGGAGTGGCGCTCGATGTCACCTTTGGGATAAGGGTCGGGCCACATCTCTTCGACAAAAAGCCAGCCGTCGGCACCCAGGGATACCAAAGTATCGCGCCCCACCACGGCCCCGAGCCAGAAGGCTCCGGTAAATAAATAATGGGTCTGACCGGGATAAGGATAAACGCAGGAAGGCGCAATAACTCCGGTCACGGGGTCACGAACATCACCTTCAAAAAAGCCGGTGCCGAATTGACCTCTGTTTATGACAGTTAATCCCATTTTGCCGATAGTATGTGCGGCCAGAGTGGAATAAGGGGTATCGCCGGCGCCGGTCTTAAGGGGGAAAAGAGACTTGTTTTCAATTTCCAAGGAGGCTCTCGCCCATATCGGGGTAATTCCTCCCAGAAGTAAAAATGAGTTCAGGAGCAAAGAGACAATAATCCGTGATGTAAAATATCGCATATATCCTCTCATGGCACTCTTCTCAATGGCGCTTAATCTAACGAATTCCGCCTTGATTGGCAACGAAATATAAGATTTCCGGCGCTATATCGGCACATAAGAACAAGACGAATGAGGGGGCCAGAGTCGTTTATTGGGGAAAAATAAAAACGGCGGGCAGGGATTTGAGCCTGTCCGCCGCTTTGTTTATAGAATTCTCCGATATTTTGCGAATGCCTGCCTATTGCGGTTTGGCAAAGAGAGTTTCATCAGCCGCAACATTGACAGTATAGTTGCTGATCTCGACATTGGCAACCGGGTTGCCGTCGGACTCAATTTTCGTCATATGGGGCAGTTTCACGCCCCCGACGGTCTTGAAATCGGAGTATTTCTCGGTAAGATTTCCCGGTCCCATCATGGTTTGGCCAAAGTACATTTTGGCGGCCGGCATAAAGGTGGCGGCGTCAAGGGCCAATTTATACTTCATGACCCCGTCGGCGGACGTAACCTGGATCAATTCCACCGGTTTGCCGTCAAGTTGATCCTGGCCCAAATAGGCGAATTTATAATCGGGGCTTTCCAGATGCTGGAAAGTCAGGACGGTGTTACGGAAGAAATCTTTTTTCGATTCCTGAACTTGCTCATCATTGCCTTCCGTGACCGCCGGACCCTGCTTGGTCCACACCTTATTGCCGTTGGTGACGCTGATAATCTCGCCCATGGGGGTGGTCATAACGTCGCGAGACTTATCCGGCAACAGGTAGAAGGATTCCGATTTGATCGAGAATTCCCCCTGGGGCGTAATAAGGGTCAGGGTCATTTTGGCCTGGGTTGATTTTATCTTCTTGAAGTTTTCGATTCCGCCGCTGGCCGTAACCGCCTTGAGCATGAATTCCTTGCCTTTTTGCAGGGATTCGGGGGTAATGGCGACAGCCTCGGTTCCTTCGCCGGAGGGGATGCTCACATCCAGAGTTTCCACCGTCCCCAGAGAAGACAGAGGGGTGCCGAATTCATCGCCATTGCCGACCACCATAATATGGAGGGCATCGGGGTGGAGTCTTTTCTGGGCGGCGGCGATGACATCGGCGGCGGTCACTTTCTCGACCATTTCCTTTTCTTTAAATATGAAGTCGCGGGGAAGGCCATAGTAATCGTAGGTCATCATGCGATCCAGAATATCCGCTTTATCTTCGAAATTAAACACGAAGGAATTGAGGTAACTGTCTTTGCCCATCCGCATTTCGGCTTCCGTGGGCGGGACGGTCTGCATATCCCGGATTTCCTTGATAATGCTCTTGATGGCATCGACGGTGCTTTCGGATTTCGTGAAGCAGTAACTGAAGAAATACCCGGGGTAAGAAATATTGGAGCGATAGACGCCGCCGGTCGAATAGGCCAGGCCTTGTTTGGAGCGGACATTATTGAACAGGCGGCTGCCGAAAGAAGCGCCGAGGATATTATTCATGACGATGGTGGCGTGATAATCGGGGTCGGTTACCAGGCCGCCGATATGGCCAATCCTGATTTTGGACTGGTTAATGTTTTTCTTGTCGATAAAACCAAGGCTCGATTGATATTTGTAATCGACCTGGGGCAGGGCCGGGACGAGTCCGCTTCCCTTGGGCCAGTCGCCGAAGTATTTTTTAAGTTTATCGAGCATCTCGGTTTTATTGAAATCGCCCCAAACCGCGATCATGACATTTTCCGGAGTGATAAACTGCTTGTGAAAAGCCAGCAAATCCTCGCGGGTAACGGCATTGATGGTGGAATATTCGGTATGCCGGGCATACGGGGATTCCGCGCCATAGATCTTTTTCTGGAACTCACGGAAGCAGATATCCCAGGCATCGTCATTACGGCGGGCAATAGCGGACTTTTGTTCGGTTTTGGCCAGTTCGATTTTATCCTGGTCAAAAACGGGAGTCCGGAGAACATCGGCCAGGATCTCCAGGCCGACATCGGTATAGTCGGAAAGGATATTCATGTAGGCCGAACCGCTGGTGGCCCCGATTCCGGTTTCCACGGTGGCGCCCAGGGATTCCAACTTTTCATCGATTTCGTCGCCGGTCATTTTGGCCGTCCCGCCGGTTCGCAGGACGGATCCGGTGATATCGGCCAGGCCGACTTTATCGGCCGGATCCAGATAGCCTCCGGCGGCCAGACGCACCCGGGCTTTTACCAGCGGGAAGTCGTGGTCTTCGATCAAATAGATTCTTATTCCATTATCCAGGGTAACGGATTCGATATCCGGCATTTGGGGTTCGCTTAGGGCCGGGAATTTTATTTTATCGATACTTTTCGCCGACCAGGCCGAGGCGCCCAGCAGGATCAGGCCGCCCAGCAGAATAGAAAATATGATTTTAATACGCATATTAATTGCCTCCCAGGTTTATTCCTCAAGCGGTTCCAGCATGGCCACCGTGCGTTTACTGATGTCGAGATATTCCCGGGCCACCCTCTGAATATCCTCGGCGGTAAGGGCGTTGATTTTGTCGAGTTCTTTGAAGAGATTGCGCCAGCCATCGCGAAAGGTTTCGTAATAGGCCAGTTGCGAGGCGATGCCCATCCAGCCGCCGGTGTTGGAAATCTGATTGACGAAATTGGCCTTGGCGCGGGCCTTTATTTTTTCGAGTTCGTCGGCCGGGATCGGCTCGGATTTGACCTTCTCGATGATTTTTAAAATTTCCGCATCACTTTCGGCATTGGTGTGGTCTTTAGAAGGCACCGAGAGAATGCCGAAAAGAGTCGGATAATAGGATCCCGGGAAACCGGCAAAAGCCTGGGCCGCGATAGCAATTTTTTGATCCCGGACAAGGGTTTTATAAAGCGGGGAAGTCCGTCCCGAGCCGAGGTAATCGGCCAGGGCTTCGAGGGCCGGGAAGTCGGGGTGATTGATATCCGGGATGTGGAAAGCCGAGAAATACACCGGCTGGGCGTTATCTTTAACTATCACGGTGCGTTCACCGTTTTGCGGCGCTTCGGCAGTAAGTACCGGTTTCGGTTTGGGTCCGGCCGGGATTTTTGCGAAATATTTTTCCGCTAACATTTTGACGTGGGCGGGATCGACATCGCCGGCGATACCTATCACCATATTATTGGGAACATAATAGGTTTTGAAAAATTTCTCGGCCTCGGGGCGATAATAATTCTGGATATCTGACATCGGCCCAATAAGGGATTGACCGTAAGGGTGAGCCGTAAAGGCGGCGGAGATTAATTCTTCCTGGAGTTTTCCCTGAGGCGAGGACTCCCGGGTCATGCGTCGTTCTTCGGCGATGACGTTTTTTTCCTTGTAAAATTCACGGAGAACCGGTTTCGAGAAGCGTTGGGATTCCATGGCCATCCAGAGTTCCAAACGATTGGCCGGGTAATTGGCGATATACAGGGTCTGATCATAGCCGGTGCCGGCGTTGAGTTCGACACCGCCTTCGCGACCGTAAATTTCGCCCCATTCATTGGTAATGACATAGGAGACAGCCGAATCGGTGGCATCCTTCATTTTGGCTTCGAGTTCAGTCATCCGCGCTGAGTCGGCTTTCTCGCGTTTGGCTTTTTCGGCCAGAATTAAGCCATAAAGGGAATCTTCGACGGCCATCCATTTTAATTCCATTTTCAGATTTTTGGTGCCGATTTCCTCGGTTCCCTTGAAGGCCATATGTTCGAACATATGGGCAAGACCGGCAGCCCCTTTGGGGTCATTGACCCCCCCGACTTTAACCAGGGTGCGAATATAAACAACGGGGGCTTCGTCGTCGGGGTAAACCAGAAATTTTAGCCCATTTTTCAAGGTAAATTCCACCACTCGATTTTCGACCTGCGAAAAATCGAAAGCGGACGAAAAGACGGGGATGCAGATTAACAAGACTGCCATAATCCCCAGGAATGAAAGAATGCGTTTCATTAAATCCTCCTGATATTATTTACGGTATAATTTTCCGGCATTATTCAAGAACAACAGGGTATATTGAAAGTTCAAATATGTCAATAGTATTGTCATGAAAATGGGCCGCCTTAATATATGACAAACCCAACCTTTGATTGAGCTTATGATATACGGAATATTTGAAGAAAACGGGGTTAATAAAAAACGGCGGATTTGATTCCGCCGTCAGGCCTTACGCTTTTCTTAAAGTTTCCAAAAGCAAGTCGATAACTACCACCACTTGATTAATTTGGGGATGCAGTTATGGTATAAGTCCGAGTTGGTCGGCATAATCCTTACTGCGATTCCAAATCTTCCGGATTCCTTGCAGGTTACCTCGGTGTGGTAGATATAAATACCATTTTGAGGGTCACCGCTATTTTCCACGATGGCGGCCCGGCTCGGTTCGTATTGATTCATTTGTTCGAGCGAGTTGAGGTTTCCGGAAATGACTTCGACGGCAATATCGGCCGGCTTAATCTGTCCCAGGTGGACTTTCATGGTGACGGGGATTTTATCGCTGACTTTGGGAGACTGCTCCATGGTGGGAGTCTCAATGGTTTCGACATTAATGGCATCCCACTTTTTCTGGAGGTCCTCCAGCCAGTGGGCCAATTGGCGGGTGAGTTTAAAGTTTTCGGCGGAAAACTTATGAAATCCCGAGGCGGCCGGGATATAGAATTTACTGGCATAGTCTTTGACCATGCGATGCGAACTAAACTGCCGGCAGGCCATGATAATGGTGTTTTTCATCATTTTAACCCAGGCCTCGGGCAGGTTTATACCGTTTCTGGTATAGAAGAGGGGGATGATTTCGCGTTCCAGGACGTCGTACAGGAATTTGCTTTCCAGGTCGTCCTGATAATCGACATTATCGTATTCCTCGCCGTTGCCGATTTTGAAGCCGGTATCAGGCGAATAGCCTTCGCACCACCAGCCATCGAGGATGGAAGCATTAAGGGCGCCGTTGGCGGCGGCCTTCATGCCGCTGGTGCCGGAGGCTTCCTGCGGTCGGCGGGGATTATTCAGCCAGATATCGACGCCCTGAACCAGGTAGCGGGCGACATTAATATCGTAGTCTTCGAGAAATACGATTTTCTTGCGGAATTTTTCCCGTGAGGCAATGGAGAGGATATTTTTAATGATCTCTTTGCCGGGGTTATCCAGCGGGTGGGCCTTGCCGGCGATGATAATTTGGACCGGTCGTTCCACGTTATCGATCAGCCGCTGGAGACGTTCGACATCCCGGAAAAGCAGGAAAGCCCGCTTATAGGAAGAGAAGCGACGGGCGAAACCGATGGTCAGAACGCGCGGATCGAGGACTTCGTCAGCCATTCGGATATCATGTTCGCTTCCGCCCCGGCGCTGGAGCTGGTTTTTAAGGCGTTTCCGGCCGAAGAAAACCAACCTTTCGCGACGTCTTTGATGGACGCGCCAGAGTTCGGCGTCGGGGATTTTTTTGATATTTTCCCAGTCTTCGAAAAGGGAGGGCTGGCGGGTGAATTTGGGACCGAAATAGGTATCGAAGAGGTCGACCAGATCATGGCTTAGCCAGGAACGCAGATGGACGCCATTGGTAATGGAGGTTATGGGGACTTCTTCGGTGGGAAGCCCCGGCCATATATTATGCCACATTTTGCGGCTGACTTTGCCGTGGAGGACGGAAACACCGTTGTTGAAAGCGGCCAATTTGAGAGCGGCCGGCGTCATGCAGAACGGCTCCGCCTCCTGGCCGAAGACGCGGCCGAGGTTAATAAAATCGTGCCAGGTCATCCCCATGCTTTCGACATAACCGCGCAAATATCTTTCCATCAAACGGGGATCGAATGTCTCATTGCCGGCCGGCACGGGGGTATGGGTCGTGAAAACGCTGGTGGCCCAAACCATGTGAATAGCCTCATTGAGACTTAGGCCCTGTTCCTGAACAAAAGTCCGAATACGCTCCAATTGGAGAAACAGGGAATGGCCTTCGTTGAGATGATAAACGGCGGGTCGAATGCCGAGTACCGCCAGGGCTTTGACGCCGCCGATACCGAGTAAAATTTCCTGGCGCAGGCGGGTATCCTTGTCTCCGCTGTACAGCACCGAGGTAATTTCGCGATACTTGGAGGCATTTTCGGGAATGTTGGTATCCAGAAGATAGAGCGGGGTTATGCCCACCATGGCTTTCCAGATCTGGACAAAAACCGGTGTGCCGGAATAATCAATGCTGAATTTCAGGGGGTTGCCGTTGGCGTCCCGTTCCAGGGTAACCGGCATATGATACCAGTCGTTTTCTTCGTATCGTTCCTGTTGCCAGCCGTCGGCCGACAAAAACTGCCGGAAATAGCCATAGCGATAAAGCAGGCCTACCGCGACCAGGGGAATACCCAGGTCGCTGGAGGCTTTAAGATGATCGCCGGAAAGAATACCCAGGCCGCCGGAGTAAACCGGCAATCCGGTATCGATACCGTATTCACAGGAAAAATAGGCGACGGTATCCTGGGTGTGAGCGGCGTAATTTTTTTCAAACCATTTTTTGGACTTGAAATAGTCTTTATAACTTTCATAAACGCGGTCAAGATTGGCCAGGAAGGCTTCGTCGGCGGCAACCTCCTCCAGTTTATGCTGGGGCAGATAGGCCAGCATTTCAATTGGATTCTGGTAGGACTTTTCCCACAATTCGGAGTCGATGCGAATGAATAATTTGACGATATCCCAGTTCCACGAAAACCAGAGATTCATGGCCAGTTCGCGCAGGGGTTGAATCCGTTCGGGTATATTCGGCAAGACCAGAAATTGCTTAATTCTCATAAGGACTTCTTTCCCCGACCTTTTTTTAAAGGTTAATGAAACAAATCGTCTGTCTTATATTGTTCGTCATTATAAGGTAGGAATTTATATAGGATGAAATGGATATTCAATTAATTTTGTCGATATTAGAATTAATAATCAATTAGACAAACCGGCCCGGCGGGCTTTTAAGCGATGGGGAGATAGGAATGGCGGAAAAAAATCTGGCTATATACGGCATAACCAATACGGGGCAGGTCAATTGGAATCTTCCGACTCCGGCTTTATATGCCGAATCGGTTCGAAATCGCGAAGGATATATCGCCCATCTGGGGCCTTATGTGGTGCGGACCGGACACCACACCGGCCGCTCGCCCAAGGATAGATTTATCGTAAAAGAGGCGTC
>Ga0105105_10000945_pt1 | contig 12540 bp, 12 predicted proteins | sample PPLLaktember2015_4_FD_79108 | JGI IMG/M metagenome (GOLD analysis project Ga0105105, IMG submission 79108) | Freshwater sediment microbial communities from Prairie Pothole Lake near Jamestown, North Dakota, USA - PPLs Lake P8 Core (1) Depth... | ecosystem: Environmental > Aquatic > Freshwater >... | reverse complement strand
GGTTCCGTATCGAGTTCGATGCTGCGCTCGGACGCGTCCGTCCCTGGACGCCCATGACCCCGAACACCCCACCCCTGCTTCGCCGCTTCGTCCCCACCTCGGTCGGCCCGATCCACGTCGCCACCTGCGGCCCCCCCGACGCACCCGCGGTGCTGCTGCTGCACCAGACCCCCGCAGCTGGCGCGAGTACGCGGCCGTGCTGCCGCAACTCGGCGCACATCGCTTCGCGATCGCGATGGACACCGTCGGCTTCGGCGACTCGCCGGCGCCGCCGTGGCCGCCCACGATCAGGAAGGTTCCCAGTGCTCGAACGGCAGGTGCTGGTCGATCGGGGTCAGCACCACACCCAGCCCGCAGGTGAACTGGGCGGGGTCGTTGTTGATGGGGCGGTCGGTGACGACCTCGCCCAGCACTTACGGCCACCCGCACCCGCCACGATGCGAAACCGCCTATCCCTGGCCGCGTCGTCTTGCCCGTGGCTGCCCGCCGAGGCCCTCAGCGCCAGCTTGCCTGCCGCGCTGGGCGCCGCGCTGGAAAGCAGGCAGGTGCCGCTGCTGCGAAGCTTGCTGCAGCCTGCGCAGCACCTCCAGGATGTCATCGCGTTGCGTCAGCGCCAGCAGCCGCTCGTACATCTCGCCATTGGCGGTCTCGGCCACCACCCCTGCTTCGCAGGCTGCCTGCAGGCTGCGATAGCGCTCGACTTTCCCGGACCAAGGATTGGCAGGGGCGGTCAACCCGTAGCGTTCGAACAGGCCCAGCAGGGCCCGCATGTGACGGCCTTCGGCCTCACGGATATTGATGAAGGGCCGGACTTCGCCGAAGTCTGCGACGACCTGGTCATAGGTCGCCCAGGCCCGGTACTCGTCATCGAGCGCCTCGTGCAGCACCTGCACCTCGCTGTCGTTGAGCTTGCTCATCTGTCGACGCCTCTTGCGCGCAAGCGCCTGTGCTGGGGTTGAACACCTGCATGGGGCATTTTCAGAACGTCAGCGCCGGGCATGCCCCAGCAGTCCGCACCACCGGTCAGAGCTTCTTGGTCGTGAAATACCAGTCGACCGTGTTCAGGCCCTCGGCCTTGCGCTTGGCAATCGCGTCGGGCGTTTTCGGTGCAGGCACGATGACGTCGCAGCCCGGTGTCCAGCCCTCGGGCGTGGCCACCTTGTTCGCGTCGCTGATCTGCATGGCCTGCAGCAGGCGTACGAATTCGTCGATCGATCGGCCGTTGCTCATCGGGTAGTACACCATCGCGCGCAGCACGCCGGTCGGGTCGATGAAGAAGGTCGCGCGCACGGCCTGCGTGTCGGCTGCACCGGGGTGCACCATGCCATAGGCACCGGCGACCTCCATCTTGATGTCCTCGATGATCGGGAACGGGATTTCGACGCCGAATTTCTCCTGGATGTTTTGTGTCCAGGCCAGGTGCGAGAACACGCTGTCGATCGACAGACCGAGCAGTTCGCAGTTCATCGCCTTGAAGGTATCGGCCGCCTTGGCGAAGCCGATGAACTCCGTGGTGCACACGGGCGTGAAGTCCGCCGGGTGCGAGAACAGGATCAGCCACTTGCCCTTGTAGTCGGCCAGCGTGCGCTCGCCATGGGTCGTCAGCGCCTTGAAGTCGGGCGCGGGTTCGTTGAGGTGGGGAAAGCTCGATGCAGTCATGGTGTGCTCCTGTGAGGATCGATCGGTCATCGAAGATGCGCTGTGCTTGCCATCGCATCTCTTCATCTGCAATGTCTCATGTAGTTTCCGGGTTCACTTGCTTGAATCGCAGCCATAGCCGGCAAATCATCCCCGTGCTGACCGAGATCATGGGTGGCACGTCAGGCTGCCCTTCGCATCCTGAGACAGCGATCAATGCGAAGCGGCAGACGCTCGCGCAGGCAGTCGCCGAAGCAACGCAGACAGCCTCGTCACGAGGATGCTTGCCTAGACGTGTTTCGTCGGTGCGGTGTCCCACCGCCAACGCCATTCGTCGCGTTCGACGGGCGCATCGCTTTCGTCGGACAGCATCGTTTGCATTGAACCCACTGACAGGCTGCCATCGCAGCCTGGGCTGTTTCATGGCTTGCCCAGGGTGGCAACCGGGCCCGGGCGTGCACCAGCGCGTACGACGGGTGGCAAGCTGGCGTAGTACCTGGCCAGCGCATCGATCTCTTCGCGGCTGAGTTTGGCAGCGAAGTGCCGCATGCTGCGGGCCGGGTCGTTGGCGCGCTTGCCGCTCTGATAGTCCAGCAGCGTACGCACCAGATACGCCGGGTTCTGCCCGGCCAGGGCCGGCTGGGCGCGGTCACCGCCCTCGCCGCGGGCACCGTGGCAGCTGGCGCAGGCCGTCAGCAGGCGGCTGGGGTCGCCATGGCGCACCAGGTCTTCGACGGGCACTGGGTGGGTGGCACCCGAGTGGCGTGCAGCGGTGGCGATGGCCAGCGCTGGCTGAGCCACGTCGCGCAGCTGCGCTGTGAAGGTGGCCAGATCGGCCAGATCCCGGTCGCTCAGACCGGTCACGGCGTCGCGCATCACGGCTGCGCGCTCGCCTTCGTGGCGCCGACCTTGCCGGTAGTCCTGCAGCAGCTTGTAGCCGTATTCGACGCGCTGGCCGGCAATGCTGGGCCAGTTCAGGCTGGGTGCACGGCCGTCCACCCCATGGCAGGAGGCGCAGAACTGCTGGGTGTACAGCTGCTCTCCGCGCTCTACGTCGCCTGCTGGCATGGCGGCCAGGCGCTGCCGAAGCTCGGCGGCGGTGAGCGCGCTGGTCGCAGCGGCGGTGCCGTGTGCCGCCGCTTCGCTGGCCCGGGCAGGTCCGAGCGCCGCACACACCAGCGCGCCCATCAGTGCAGCTCTGAGTACAGTGCGCTTCATGCGAAGACATCCTCGGTGAAGGTGCGCAGCCAAGCCTGCTGGTATCGCGCGCCCAGGCGGATCTGCGTGGGCGTGGCGTCCAGTGGCAGATAGCGCGCGGCGCCGTTGATTCGGGCGATGCGCCCTTCGACGATGCGAAAGACATCGGCTACGAAGATGCCGTAGTCCTTGCCCGCCAACGCATAGCAGGTGTTTTCCCATACCGGTTCGGGTACTGGACGGCCGGCCAGTTGCTCGACGATGGCGCGCGCCGTGGTCTTGCCCTGGCTGTTGGCGGAATAGCCGCTCTTGGGCATGGCGTCGGCGATGCTGGCGTCGCCGATCACGTACACGTCGGGCAGCCGAGTCGATGCAAAGTCGCGGCGGTCCACGGGGCACCAGCCGGTCTTGTCGGCCAGGCCCAGGCTGCGGGCCAGCGGGCCGGCGCGCATGGGCGGGATGATGTTGACCACGTCGGCCTGGATGACTTCGCCTTCGCTTTCCACCCGCATGCGCTTGGCATCGACCTTCAGTACCCGGCCGCCATCCTGCGCGCGCACCCAGCGCAGCATGCCGGGTTGGCCGTGCTGGCGCAGCTCGACCTTTGGCGCCATGCGCTTGGCGTAGTCGTCAGGCAGGTTGAAGCCGTAGAGCCGGTTCCAGCCCAGCATCATGGTTTCGTCGGTGACAAAGCTGTCCTTCGGGTCGAGGACGATGACCTTGGCCGTGGGGTTGTGCTTGATGAACCACTCGGTCATCAGGGCTGCGCGTTCGTACGGCCCTGGCGGGCAGCGGTAGGGGTTGGGCGGTGCCACCAGCACGAAGGTGCCGCCCTGGCGCATGCCTTGCAGTTGGCGCGCCAGCACGGTGGTCTGTTCGCCGGGAATCCAGCCGCTGGGCATGGCGCTGCGGGCCACCTGTTCGCTGTAGCCCTCGTAGGCGCTGTACATCAGCTCGATGCCGGGCGAGACGATCAGCTTGTCGTACGGGACGCGCTGGCCGCCGGCGGTGACGACCTGCCGGCGCGTGGCGTCCAGCCCCGTGACCGTGTCGATCAGCACATGTACGCCGTGGCGGCTGCGCAGGGCGTCGTAGCTGACGTCCAACGACGCCATCGTGGCGTGGCCGTTGAGCACTTCGCTGGAACCGTAGGGCCGCACATACCTGGCATTGCGCTCGATCAGCGTGACCTGCAGCGCCGGGTTGAACAGCTTCAAGTATTTGGCGGCGGTGGCACCGCCTACGCCACCACCGATGACGACGACGCGGCCAGCCGCGCCATTGGCCCGCGCCAGCCCAGGCAGGCCGAAGGCAGACGCCACACCGGCAGCGGACGACTGAAGAAAGTGGCGGCGCTTCATGGTTTGGTTCCTGCGCGCAGAGGGTCCAGGGCAGCGGCGGAGCCCGGTGCGGGCACCTGGCGCTCGAAGTACGCGGCCATGGACTGGAATTCCGCGTCACTGAGGCCGCGCGCGATATGGCCCATCAGCGTGGCCGGCCGGCGGCCGCTGCGGAAGTCCTGCATGGTCTGCACGAACGACGCAGCCGGCATCCCGGCCAGGGGAACGAAGGCTTCGTCCGCCAAGCGGCCCTGGGTGCCATGGCAGCCGGCGCAGGTGTGTGCCAGGGCTTCGCCAGTGACGGGAGGCAGGGCCGGCGGGGCCTTGGCCGATGCTGCGGCCGGCGCGGCCGCGGCGGCTGCGTTGGTCGCTGGGTTTGGCACTGCGGTGGCCGCAGCTTGCGGATGCGCAGGCGCAGCGGCGGCCAGCCACGCGGCCGCGCCCACGGCAGCCAAAGCAACAAGAACCAGACGTGTGCTCATCTCAGCGCACCATGGTGTAGAAGCCGACAGCGAAGTAGTGGACGATCCACACCACAAGCAGACCGACCGACCATCGCCCGAGGCGCGTGACCGCGGCCGATGGCGTGTAGACCGCGCTGGCACCACCCAGCGAAGCATCGCCACCCCGGTGCTGCCCGGCCTGCCAGGCCACCGTGAGCAGGTAGCCCAGCGTCACGCCACCCAGCACGCCGAAGGTGATGAAGAAGGTGAGCGTGCTGTACCAGTCCATGTTGATCGTGTAGTCCAGCGCGTCGTAGCCATGAACGCCCGACAGCAGCGTGTAGCGGAGCACTTCGCGTGCGGCGGCCACCGCAATCAAGGCCACGGCACCCACGCCAAACACCGCGTAGCCCCACAGGCCCCGCTCCAGGTGTTTGCCCAGCAGCGTGGGCAGGGCCACGGCCACCAGCAGCAGCACGAGGGCGGCAAGCATCCAAGGGCTGGTGGCGAAGAAGGCCATCTTTTCCGGCAGCGTCAGCAGCCACAGCGCGCCCACCACCAGGGCCAGCACACCGCCTGGAAGCATCAGGCCGCGGGCCAACCGCGCCAGGAAGGCGAGATAGGCCGCATCGCCCGCGCCCGCCCCCTGCAGGTAGCGCCGCACCGCCACCAGCCAGGCACCCGTGACCGGTGCCGACAGCGCGACGAAGAAGCCGAAACGCGCCACGCTGTAGGCATGCAGGCCGCTGCCGGAAGCATCGATGCGGCCCTGCGGCGCGTACCACTGCTGCCACTGCTCGGGCCACAGCATCTGGTAGCTCAGCACATGCATGATCCAGCCCACCAGCAGCAGCAGGGCCAGAGATAGCATCATCATCCAGCTCGACTTCGCGGGCTGCGTGGCCAGGTTCGGATTGCGCCAGTAGTAGCCGTACATGGCCATATAGCCGGCGATCAGGATCACGATGAAGCCGATCACCCAGCGCGCCGACAGCACGTTGGACGTGTACCAGAACGGGTCGTACAGCACCTGCACGAACAGCAGCGGCGCCACGCCGATGACGATGGCCACCGACACCGCGATCTTGGCGGTGTTCAGCATCGTGGCTGCCAGGCGCCGCCAGTGCGGCTGCGCGCTGAAGGCGCCACGCAGCACCAGCGCACCGGCGCCCAGCATCACCTGCACAGCGGCCACATGCAGGGCGAAGGTCAGCACCGCCAGCAGCAGGAACACCAGCGGGTGCGAAGGAATGCCCGCGGGGTCGCGCAGGGCGTAGAGCATCTCGGCGTTCATCGCGCGGTTCCTTCCGCGGCAGGGGCAGCGTTGGCCGTGGCGATCCGTGCGCCGGGGACTGGCGCGCCCGCCGTGAGCTTGGGCGGCGCCAGGCTGGCGATGTAGGTGGCCAGGGCCTGAGCCTCGTCGTCGCGCAGCGGAATGCGTGGCATGTAGATCGTGGCGCCCGTGCTCAGCGCGGCCTGCAGGTACTGGCTGATCTCGGCCACGTCGGTATTTCCGCCGAAGTAGCGCGCCAGCGGCCGCATGCCCGTGGCGCTTAGCGAATGGCAGTTCGAACAGGTGGACAGCGCCAGAAACTCACCCACCTGCTTCTGGTTGGCGGGCGTGATCTCGCGCAGGCCTGGCGGCGTGAAGACCTGGGTCTTCAGCAGGCCGTGGGCTTCGATGCGCGGGATCTCGCTGGTGATGCCCATGCCCGGCACGTCGCGGGCGATGATCTGGTTCGAATAGACGTACTGGCCGGCCACGTAGGGCTTGCGCATGGATTCGCGCGCCACTTCTTCGGGCCACAGGCCGAAGACCAGCAGCACCACGGTGGCCACCGTGGCCACTGCCGGCGTCAGCAGTCGCGGCTTCCACATGGTGACCGCAAAGTAGGCACAGATGGACGCCAGCACCGCCAGCAAGGTGGGGGCGAAGCGGTCGGGCAGACGATTGGCCATCACCACCTGCGCGGTCTCAGGCAAGGTGTTCAGGTACCACTGCAGCATGGCGGCACCGGCAGCGGTGCTGACGATGCCCAGCCAGCTGAGCCGTGTGGTCACCGCCTTCTTGAAGACCGGGTCGTCGAAGCGCGCCGCGACGATGCCGCCCACCACCGCCGTCATGGTGAACATGAAGGCCGTGCGCATGCCCAGTTGCGCGAAGGTGTTGCCGCCGTAGAAGGCGTTGAGGTAGCCGCCCTCGGCGAACCAGCGCTCCTGCCCTGGCCACATCATGAAGCTGAGGATGCCGATGATCACCAGCATCGTCGTGTACGACGTCAGCGCGAAGATGATCGCGATGCGCAGGTGCGTCTTTCGGTCGATCTTGCCGGCCAGGTAGACCAGCATGTAGACGCCCACCACCTCGATGACGAAGAACACCCATTCGGTGGCCCATTTCCACACGAAGCTGTGTATGAGTGCCGAGATGCCGCGCGGGCTGGCCACGGTGGTGCTGTACCAGATGCCCGGCCCGGTGATACTGCCCAGCACGTAGCTGAACACCAGCAGGAACATCCCGTAGCGGCGGATGAAGTCCAGGTACTCGGGCTTGTTGTTGCGGTCGGCATAGACCGCCAGACCGGCGAAGAAGATGGCTGCGCCCACCGAGGTGTGCGAGAACAGCACGTGCACTGTGGCGATGATGCCCACCACCCAGCCGCTGCTGATGCCGGGTTCGAACCAGGTGGGATAAAGACCGATCAAATTCATGCGCTGTGTCTCCGGCGGGCGCCCTTCCGGCGTCGACCTGTCGGTTGCCGGGCCGTCTTGGCGCGGCCTTGGGTGGGTGGTGAACTCAGGCCATCAGAAGGCCAGCGTGCTCACGCCGGGCTTGAGCAGATGAGCCGCCACTTCTGCGGGCTTGGCGGGGGTGACACCGGCGATCAGATCGCTGACCTGCTTGCCACTGTTGGGCAGATAGAGCGCGCAGACTTCGACCTTGGCGCCCCCCTTGATCAGGCCCTGCAGCATCTGCTGGGGCGTGACGTTGCGCGGCTTGAGGCTGGGCATTTCCTTGCCCGTCAGCGCGATGTCGCCTGCGGCGTCGCACAGCAGCACGCGCACGGCGGCCTTCTGTTCCAGGGCCTGGCCGGCCAGCACGAGGCCAGCGCCCTGCGCCATCGCCTGGCCCGAGTGGATGTTGACGAACAGTTCTTGCGCCTGGACCGAGGCGGAAGCCATGGCAGCGAAGGTGGCGAGCGTGATGAGGGCAATGCGGGCGGTGGATTTCATGGAGGTTCCTAGGGGTTGCGGTGAATGGGGGTTGGAGGAAAGACGCAAAGCGGCGGCGGCTGTCAAGGCGCAGCCTGCTTCATGCGGCCCGCGCCGCGGGGGCAGCCGGCTGACCGAAGAAGCGGTCGGTGAAGCGCACGTACCAGGCGGCGGACTGCACCTGGACGATGTAGGCCATCGCAATCAGAAGCGCGGCGTCGGCGCCCTGCTCGCGGAAGACGCCGATGGCAATGGCCAGAGCAATCGACAGGTTGCGCATCACCGTGCCAAAGACGAGTGCGATGGCCTCGCCGCGCGGGAACAGGGCCCGGCCCACCAGCGTGGAGATGCCGAAGTTCAGCGCGTACAAGGCCACCAGCGGCAGCAGCATTGCCGGCAGCACCTGCGGGGCGCGCACGATGTCGGGGGCCTTCAGGGCCATCGAGACGAACACGATGCCCAGCACGCCCAGCGTCGACCAAGGCGGGAAGCGCAGCTTGACGTCGCTGTTGAAGCGCTCGGCACCGTGCCTGGCTATCAGAGCCTTCTGCGTGACGTGGCCCAGGGCCATCGGCAGGAACACGATGAGCGCGATCTGCAGTGCCACCGAGCCCATGGGCACATCGACCACTGCACCCAGCAGTGCCTTCAGGTACAGCGGCGCCAGCAGGGAGCCGGCAATCAGGCCGATGACCGTCATCTTCAGGGCCGCCGGCACATTGCCCTTGGCAAATCCGGTCCAGGAGATCGTCATGCCCGAGGTGGGCAGCAGTGCGGTCAGCAGCAGCGCCAGGCGCAAGGCAGGCTCATCGGCGAAGAACAGCAGCCCTGCGCTCCAGCCCAGCAGCGGCATCAGCAGGAAGTTCAGTGCCAACGCGGTGCCCTGCAGGCGGTTGGAGCCAGCCGACTTCAGCGCCCGCAGATTCAGGCCCACCATCATCGGGTAGACCATCAGCAGCGTCAGCGGAAGGATGACCCAGCGCAGGAAGGCGGCGTCCACCGCCCATCCGAAGGCCAGGCCCAGCGCCATGGCACCGGGGATGCTCCAGATCAGCTGCTTCTGCAACCAGCTCAGCAAGGTGTGCATCGGGTCACTTCGGTGCGGATGGGGTTCGTGCGAGGGGCCGTGTGCGGGTTCAGCCCGGCGTATGCAGCCGGTCCACCACGCGGCGCAACGCGGCGTGGGCCAGCTCGCAGGCGGCGCGCACCTCGGCGTTGTCGGACAGCGCAGCGATCACGCGCGGGTCTTGCAGCACGATTCGGGTAAGGCCCGGCGTGCGCTCGGCGGCACCGCCGCCACAAGGCAGCAGCGCGGCGATGTCGGGCTCGGCCCCCATCAGGGCATGCGCGATCTTCGGGCTGCAGATGCCCAGCAGCTTCTGCGGGTGGCTGTCGAGGCCCAGCTTGGCCTTCAGCGTGGCCTGCACGTCCACCTCGCTCACGATGCCCATCTGCTCGGCCGTCAATGCGGAGCGCAAGGTGTCGACGGCCTGGGGCAGGGCTTGTTCGATGTCGACGGCGAAGGCGTAGGGGGTGGCCATGGGAGTTGTCCTGGTGGTCAAGCGTGGAGGGTTTGGGTAGATGCCTGCTGCGGTTCAGCGGGCGGCAAGCTGGCCACGCGGGCCAGGAATTCATCGCGCCCGGCCGCCCCGAACCAGGGGTGCCAGCGCCGTTCTTCGAACACCGTGCTGGCAGCACGGCCGCGCCGCGCGTGGCCGCTGAACAGCAGGGTCTCGCGGGGCAGGGTGAAGACGCGGCGGGTGACGCTGTCCCACAGCGCTGTAGGCAGCGCAGGCCTGGGCTGGAACGGGCAGCTGTCCACCGACAGCAGGCCGCCGCAAAACAGGCGGTCGCGCCAGCGGAAGCTGAGGCAATGGTCGGTGTGCCCTGGCGTGGCCAGCACCTCCAGGTGCTCGTCACCGAAGGCCAGCATGGGGTTGCTCGGCACCGCGCCGACCACCACCGGGGCCTGCAGCCCGGCCAGGCCAGCGACGGCCCGCCGTTCAGCGCCGACCAGTCGGCTGTCGTGCGGTTGTTCGTGCTGGTGCGTGCGCAGAATCCAGCGCAACTGCAACTGGTGCTCGTCCAGCAGTGCGCGCAGCACCGGGATGTCCAGGCCGCGCGGGTCGACCAGCACGGCTTCGGCACGGGCCAGGTCGGCGAGCAGGTAGCTCATCGCGCCGCTGGTTTCGTCGTGCAAGAGGCGGAAGTACATGGTCGTTGGGGCTGCGTGTCGAGTGGCTTGGAATCACCGCCGTCAAGGCGGCGTGACACACCTACAGATCAAGATCCGTGCCACGTGCCGACGGAGCGAAAACATCAATGAAAACAGCCACTTGAAGCTCTGGTCTGGAGATCGCGCCAGAACCCGGTGCCAAAGTGCCATAATCTCTGGCATGTGTTGGCATTCAACTCTGGCGTGCACCGTGGACGCCTGGCGGTGCAAGCCAGTGGTGTGGCTGCCTGCAACAGGCGCCGGCGCACGCAGCAACCAGGCGGCGCCACGATCAGTGGTGAGAGCACGGGCGCCCGCACCGGCATGAGCACCGGCAGCCAAGGACCGCTGCCCGAGCTGGTCTCCTACCTTGAGGGCCTGCCCGAGCCGCACATCCTGTTCGATGCGAAGTACCGCATCCTGGCCGCCAATGCGGCCTACCGCGCCCAGTTCGCACCGCGCGGCTCGGTCATCGGCCGCACCTGCTACGAGGTCTCGCACGGCATCAGCGTGCCCTGTGACCAGGCCGGAGAAAGCTGCCCGCTGGCCCGCGCCCGCGTGAGCCAGCAGCGCGAGAAGGTGCTTCACCTTCACCACACGCCCGCAGGCGAGGCCTATGTCGGCATCGAGCTGGTGCCCTTGCGCGACAACCAGGGCGAAATCGCCTTCTTCATCGAGAAGATGGAGCCGCTGCACGTGGCGAAGAGCGCGCCGTCGAGCTCGGGCTTGATCGGGCGTTCTGCGCCGTTCCAGGGCATGCTGGAACTGGTGGCGCGCGTCGGCCCGGCCGAGGCGGCCGTGCTGCTGCAGGGCGAATCGGGCACCGGCAAGGAACTGGTGGCGCGTGCCATCCACGAAGCCAGCGGCCGGGCCTCAGGCCCCCTGGTGGTGGTCGACTGCGCCAGCCTGCCCGAAGCGCTGTTCGAAAGCGAACTTTTCGGCCATGAAAAGGGCGCCTTCACCGGCGCCCAGCAGACCCGCCCGGGCCTGGTGGAAAGTGCCAGCGGCGGCACCTTGTTCCTGGACGAGGTGGGCGACATCCCACTGAGCATGCAGGTGAAGCTGCTGCGCCTGCTGGAGAGCGGGACCTATCGGCGCGTGGGCAGCACCGAGCTGCGCAAATCGGATGTGCGCCTGATCTCGGCGACCCATCGCGACCTGCAGACGATGGTGGCCGACGGGCGCTTCCGCGAAGACCTGTACTACCGGCTCAGCACCTTTCCCATCGAATTGCCGCCGCTGCGCGCGCGCCGCGGTGACATCCCGCTGCTCGCCGCCTCGCTGCTCAGCCGCGTGGCGCCGAACCGCCGCCTGTCGCTGTCGGCCGGGGCGCTGGCGCGGCTGGCCGCACATCCGTTTCCCGGCAATGTGCGCGAGCTGCGCAACGTGCTGGAGCGTGCAGCGTTGCTGTCCGACGGCGACCAGATTGACGAAGGCATAGTGGCCAAGACGCTGGCCTTCGGCCGTCGCAAGGACGCGCCTACAGCCGCAGCCCAGACCGTGGCGGCCGCTCCCCACGGAGGCGGCGATGCACCCCGTGCACCGACCGCCGCCGCACGCAGGCGCATGGCTCAACGCGAGGCGCTGCGCGAGGCCCTGGCCCTACACGCCGGCAACCGCGAGGCCTTGGCGAAGTCGCTGGGCATCAGTCTGCGCACCTTGTACCGGCGGCTGGAACACTCTCCCTAGACGCGCAACTGCTCTCGTCACCAACGGCCGTCGTCAGTCAGAAGCAGTCGTTCCTAAGTCCCCGGACCAACAGCCCACCGCGCATCGCAACTCCGCCCTCCCCAATCTCGAAACCGGCCCCGCGCCAACGCCTCGATCCCGCCACACACCCGCGATCCCGCCCGCCTCACCTTCGCAATCGCACAGCCCGGCCGCGCGTGACCCCACCCCTGCTCCGCCGCTTCGTCCCCACCTCCGTCGGCCCGATCCGCGTCGCCACCTGTGGCACACCCGAAGCACCCGCGGTGCTGCTGCTGCACCCGACCCCGCGCAGCTGGCGCGAGTTCGAGGCGGTGCTCCCGCGGCTCGGCGCGCATCGCTTCGCGATCGCGATGCACACCGTCGGCTTCGGCGATTCGCCGGCGCCGCCGTGGCCGCCCACGATCGAGCGCTGGGCCGGGGTCGCGCACGAGCTGCTCGACGCGATGTCGATCGAACCGGACGGTGCCCACCTGCAGTCGCTCTGGTTGCAGCGCCAGCCCTTCTATCCGGCCGACCGGCCCGAGCTGCTGCAGGCCTTCGTGGCCGACGCGCTGCGCGCGCACGGCGAGCCCGCGGCGGGGCACCACGTCGTCGCCGCGTACGCGATGGAGACGCGGATCGGGCGGGTCCGACAGCCGACGCTGGTGGTGCGCGCCACCGCGGATCGGTTCGCCGCGCCGCGGGCCGAGGCGCTGCGGGCGCGGTTGCACGACGCGCGGATCGTTGACGTTGAGGGCGGGGGCGTCGCGCTGCCCGACCAGATGCCCGAGGCGTTCGCGGCGGT
>Ga0105105_10000943_pt1 | contig 12562 bp, 16 predicted proteins | sample PPLLaktember2015_4_FD_79108 | JGI IMG/M metagenome (GOLD analysis project Ga0105105, IMG submission 79108) | Freshwater sediment microbial communities from Prairie Pothole Lake near Jamestown, North Dakota, USA - PPLs Lake P8 Core (1) Depth... | ecosystem: Environmental > Aquatic > Freshwater >... | reverse complement strand
TGAAGAACTATTTTTCACCGCTTCCCCTGCAACGGTAACACGATAACTCCCCTCGTCCTTGTTTTTCAGGACCTTCTCCCAGGTCTCAAAATCCGCAGCTATCCAATCCTTCACCGTCTTCAACACCGGTATTTCTTTTACTAACTCATCCTTATGTCTCTCTCGCACCAGGTCCTGTAAACCCTTTGTCGTCCCACCGATGCTACTACTACGCTGATGATCAGGACACAACGCTTTGTGATATCTGTTCATAGAATAGAAGAACTCTTCAGCTGAAATCGTCTTTTTACATTCATTGCAATAATATCCCATGTACTCCCACCGGAAACCACCAAACTCATACCAGATAGTGTTCTAGAAACATCTCTACTATGAATACAAGCATCAATCAGTACGACGTATTAAAAACCTTACAATCACCGATCCCTTCAGAAGCATCGGTTTCGTTCATACCATACGATTGTCCCTATCATTTTCTCATCTGAAGGCTCTAATGGAAGTCTTTCTCGTTAATCATGATTCTTTGATGGGCAAAAAACCTCCAATCACAATGAAATCTCCATTAGAGAACCCCCTCCTGATTCACGATGAGTTTACCCCTACATCTTACTAAAAATAGAAAAGTTTATTAATTTGTAGGGGTAATACCTCTGTATGGTTTCAGTAAAGAAAAAGATCATCAATGGCAACACGTACTATTATCTCGAACAGAGCTTCAGAAAAAACGCTAAAATCAATAAAAAAGAAAAATATCTAGGCACAACCCTTCCGAAAAACATCGAAAAAATAAAAGAGGAATTCCAGAAAGAATTCTACCAAGAAACATGGTTCAACAGATTCGACATCATAAAAGAACAATTCATAAAAGAAAAAAGAAACATCCCGCCATCTCTGGAAAAAAAACAAACAGAACAATTCGCGACAACATTCACGTATCACACGAACCGGATCGAAGGATCAACCATAACACTTCGAGAAACCGCAGACCTCCTCGAGCGAGGACTATCGCCATCACAACGACCGGTAGAAGACATCAAAGAAACAGAGGCACATAAAAAAGTCTTCACCGATATGCTCGCCTACAAAAAAGAAATCACCGTACCAACTATTCTGCATTGGCACAAACAACTCTTCCAAGACACAAAACCGGATACCGCAGGAAAAATCCGACAGCACCCTGTAGGAATCTCCGGGAGTAAATTCCTCCCGCCATACCCCATCGAACTCGATTTCTTAGTACGAGATTTCTTTGACTGGTATCATGAGAATAAAAAGACACTTCACCCCGTGTGGCTCGCAGGACTCACCCATCTTAAATTCGTCACGATTCATCCATTTGCAGATGGCAACGGTCGTCTCTCACGACTTCTTATGAATTATGTGCTTCACAAGAATGGATACCCGATGCTCATCATCCCGTACTCACAACGAAAAAGCTACTACACCGCCCTCGAGCGAAGCCAACTGAAAAAAGATGAGACTATTTTCATCCTGTGGTTTTTCAAACGATACCTCAAAGAGTACAAACAATATCTTCTATAATTCTCTCAATTTCTATTTTTTTTATGGGCTGGCTCATCACATGGTATGAGTATCAGTCCGTTTTTCTCCCTATGAACCCCCTCCAGACCCCAATCATGATTCTTTGATGGAAGAAAAAACGCCTTTAATCACATAAAAATGTAAACTAAAAGGAAAATTATATAAATAAGTTTTAACATATAGTTTACATATGATTTCTAAAAATGAAATACACGCCTTCCAACTCCTCCCTGCAACAGTGACAAGCCTTGCAAAAAAACTAAACGTCTCCCCGGCAGCTGCATCAAAAATAACAGAAAAACTCATCAGAAACAACCTTGCAACCAAACACCGAAACGGCAAAACAATGCTCATAGAAAAAGAAAAAACAACCCTTGCACAAAAACTCGAAGAAATCATCACCATATTCCCCAGACTCCCCCTGGAAAAAATCCTCACCCACACCAACCTCACACTTATCGCATCGATGAACTACCCACTCACCGTCGAAGAACTCGGAAAAACAATAGGGGTCACACGACAATGGATCCACAAAACCATCAACCAACTCAGCTCGTACGGTATCATCCTAAAAACAGACGACAACTACACCATCAACCCCATCCATAAAAAAATCTACGACTTCACCACAACCTACCTGGAATTTCAACACTACCGCAACGCATCAATGCGTACCAATGATGCAGTCATCCTCTGGCAACACGGCAATGAATTCCTCTTTAAAACCAAGCAAAACCTCACCAACATACAAAAAACCGCAGTCACCGCCTTTTCCGACTACGACCTCCCGCTCGTAAGCAACAGCAACTATTATTACACAACCAAACGGCCACTGACCACTGCAGACGTAATCCTTCATACCATCCTTATCGACCCAACAAGCAAAACCTACAACGCGTACGCACTCCTGCTCCTAGAAAAAACAATGCCAACCGACCTGGTAAAAAAGGCACGACTCTACAATCTCACCACTCACATTCAAATACTCCTAACCTACCTTAGAACGCATACACCAACAACCAAATACCTCCCCGCCTGCAAAGACTATGAAACCCTTGCCAAACAATACGGAGTACGGTAACATGCCGACATTTGAGCGAACCTACATAGAGCAAGAACTCAAAAAAATTGATGGCAATCTCCCCGAACCAATCTCACTATATATCATCGGAGGTGGCACAATGAGTTTTTACGATCTCAAAACTTCCACTAAAGATATAGACGTCATTGTCACCAGCGAAAAAGCAGCAACGACATTAATAACCGCGTTACAGAAAAGCGGGTATAAAAAAATCGAACAGATCACATCGGTATATCGACGGATGAAAACACGGGCAATCATCGAGAACAACGACGGATTCCGTTGGGATGTGTTTGTGAACACAGTGTGCGACGGTCTCAGCTTATCAGATGGAATGATCGCACGAGCACAACCCTTCAAAAAACTAAATAACATCACCATTTCTCTTGTTTCCCCTGAAGATATTTTCATCTTCAAAGCAGTAACCTCGCGACCAAGGGACCGAGAAGACATGTTCGTTCTCTTTACACATGGTTTAGATATGACTAGTATTAAACAGGAAATCAAACAGCAAGCAAATCTAGATGAGAGTACAGCATGGCTTTCCTTCTTTTTTGTAGGATTAGATGAACTTGTAGAAGAATACCATGTAATCATCCCAAGATACAATGAATTTTTACAGATGGCTGAAAACGATATGACGGAACGACTCATACTCATATTTCTTCAGAAAAAACCACAGACAATACATGAATTAACTATGTTGATACAATGTGAAGAAAAAGATATCATCGAAAGTCTTAGCGTGTTACAAACAAAGCGATTAATTCAAGAAAAAAATGGTAAATATTATCAAAAAAAGAACCAATCATGATTTCTTGGCAGAAGACAAATATACTCTAATCACAAACTTTGGCCAACAGGAGAATTCTATCAGGATTTTTAGACAGAAGGAAAAATCTATAATTACAAACTTTTTGTAATATGATACAAAATAGTTTATGAAATTTTGTAGTATACGTTAAATTCATGTGCTTGCTTCATCAAACGATATTAGCAATTTGAACATAAATGTAACCTAAACTCCAATTATATTTTGTGATTAACGCTCTATTTTTCTGCATATGACCCCCTACAAATTCACATCATGATTCTTTGATTAGAAAACAAATGAAATGAACTGATTATTGATAGGAGGAGAACTTCCAATCATCACCGATCCCTTCAGAATCATCGGTTTCTTTCATACCATACGATTGTCCCTATCATTTTCTCATCTGAAGGCTTATGTTACTTTCTCTCCGCATTCAAGACAGAATTTCGCACCAGGACTTAACTCAGATTTGCACTTCGCACATTTTTTCACCATGTACAGGTTCTCACCACAATTCGGACAGAACTTCACATTCCCTGGTAAGGGAGTAGCGCATTTCGGACAGGAAGCTTTTATCCTGTTGCTTTTCCAATCAACCTTGCTGGGCAGATCCTCAGATGCGACCTGCGCATGGGCATGGATTTCTTCAACAGTCCGTGCCGCCTGGGCAGCAGCCATTTCCACCCCGACGTCCGGGGCGCACTCTTTGTCAAGACCTTTTTCTTCGTTCCAGCATCTTTCTTTGCAGACCCATTTGGTGCATCGTGGACATTGAATAAAAGAGGGCCGTATCTCCTCTATCGCCTCCTCAAAGGCCTTATCATGAGCCTTCCCAGCGGTCATTCGATGAACTTCATCTGACGTAGACGCAATCCTGCCGCCACTGTCAAAAAGACTGCCAAAGACACGCGCAGCCCCAGAGATTGTTCCGGTGGTGGATTTCTTAAAACTACTAAGATACCCATTCCCACATCGTTCACATAAAAACTTAAACTGATATCCTCTCTCTGTCGAGAGATCCTGATAATTATCCGTAAACGGTATTTTCATCTATAACGTACCTCCTTTCTTCATGAAGTCTAACCTGAACAGATTTTAATATTTTTCCTCCCTTGATTACCATTCGTGACTGCGTCGGGTCGTCTAGGACACCGGCCGTACGGTGATCGTCCAATGGTACACGTACTCGGTGACGAAGCTAACCATCTCCGATATCTGCATCGCCTTGGTATCATTGTCGACTGCCTCGTTGCTTGGGAAATAGTCTACGACCTCGACGAGCACCGCCCCATCATATCCATGGTCGATCAACCACTTGGAATTATACGTAGTCGTCATGAAGTACTCAGAGTCCGTAATCGAGTCGGTCTCAGAGTTGCTGTAGTAATACGTGGTGTTGTCCAAGCAATGGTACTCTGGCCACGTCGATTGGTCAGATTCGATGCTTTCGCCACCATGCCAGTCCCTCCAGGTGCCATAACCATACTTCTCAGGAGGATTACCATGATAATGCCAGGTGAGCGCATAATATCGCATATAAGGGGTACGCTCCCAGAACACAAGGGCAGAGACTAGGACTTTATGAATGGTGATGTTGTAGCCTGTGTAATGACCAGTGGTATTGCTCTGCTCCACCACGATGATCGGTGATACCTCAAAGGTGATGCTTGCCGAAGTGTTCTCCTGGCTCTCGTTTCGCTCCTCGGTGTGCTCAAGTTTCTCAGAGGGGATATAACCCGCACCGATCATACTGAAATGCAGGAGAGGCCCGGTGACAGTCTGGGTGGTGAGATCCACGCTACAGTTCTGAATTTTTGACCAGATGGTGCCAGAAAGCACAAATAAACTCAAATTACCAGCAAAAACCGTAGAAGGGATCTTCGAAGAATCATAGTGCAAGGCCAGGATAACAGGTGCATGAAACAGGGTCCCCTCAGGACCAAAGGTGTAACAATCGGTGAGCGTCAGATTTGTGTCATACGGAGGGTCTGCGACAGAATCCATTGCTATCGTGATCTGTTGACTGACTGCATCCTGGGGGATTGAGAAATGAACAAGCCCACCAGCTAATTCGTATTCTCCACCGGTTGCGTTTGTCGAAAATTCATCATGGATGGGTTGTGGAATGTTATTTTTGTTTGTTGTCTGACTCGTACATCCGCTGAAGAGCAGCACTCCAACTGCGGTGATACTGAACAGGACACGTAATGAGTCTTTTTTCATAACATCGCCTTCCGTTCTAGCGGTGGGGGAAAAACAGCGTTATCTTTTTAAGCATATCTCAAAATAATAGTGTAAAAACGTAAACAGAAAATCCCCAACCATGACCTTAACACTACCAGAAGAGCTCCGCCATGCTGTTGAAGAAAAAAAGGCTTCATTGAGTGTGACGATGCAGAAGGATCTCATGAACGAGTCTCAATCGTTTCAACAAATCCTTTCATCCCAATTGAAAAAAATCATATACTCGCACCTCTACTCCCATGGCCGAGCAGATCATGCAACCTATCTCAAAGCAGAAAACTGGTGTGTGATAATATAATAAATACATCATATATTTTAAAACAAAAACCATGATTTGTAAAGAAATGTTTCCTTTTGTCCAAAAAATGAATCCATATCATTTAATATCTTCTCTTCATATATTTTAACAGGAAGTGTCATATGGGAAAGAAAATCATGGAATTAATCATTGGTATGCTGGTCGTGTCGATGTTGTTGCCCTCGATTACCGCCGCAACTACAGGTGAAAACAAAATAGAAGCCCCTCGGACTTCTGGTATCTGCCCTGTGGAACCAGTGGTGAGATACAAAAATTGTTATATTGAGGTCTCTGCGTATATCCATAACGACTGGCCTGCGGTTATCAAATTGCCGAATATGTTGAAAGTAGCATGGAAACAATCACCAGATTCACATGAGGTTTCTTTTGGATTCTATTCCTATTTCGTTTTTGGAAACGATGCACTGATTACCGTGTATGATAAAAAAGATGGTACGATCCTATGGCAGCATGAAGGGATTCATGATCCCTCGATTGCAATGGTGGGGTTCACTGGAGAATACATCCCTGACGCTGACTCGTATTATTTAACGCATTTCATCATCGAAGGTACAGTGCAATTGTTAGGTATCCGACTCTATGATTTTCTGAGTCCCTAACCAAATAAATCCTGTGAAATCCAGATGAACATTCTCTTTTTTTTTTTTAGCTGGCTCATCTCAAATCCGGTCAGGAAGGTACCACAAGTGAACTTATATAGGAGGATCTATCGACCGAACAGATGACTGCAAAAGGGTTTTCAAACCGTCGACGAGCAGTGTCTCGCTCTGGTACTATCGGTATCACAATTGTATCGTTCATGAAAGAATAAAGCTCGATGGATGATTTTTTTCTTTTTGTCCAACATATCTATATAAAAGTTAATAATGATTGGTTTTTGATTCATATGCTGTGGTTGTAGATGAAAAAAAATATTCAATGTATACTTGTTTGTTTTCTTCTCATGGTCAGCTCGACAGTTGTTGTTGGGGGGGCTCTTACAGAAAAATATTCCTTGAAAACCGTAGATGCTCTGGATGATTTTATCCTTGAAAAAATGCACAACACCCATCTTCCAGGTTTATCTGCATCTGTTGTGAAGGATGATGTGGTCCTGTGGCAAAAAGCCTATGGTGTTGCGGATATCGAAGAAAACAGTACCGTTACAAATGAGACGTTATTTAAAATTGCTTCTGTATCAAAGACAATTACAGCAACTGCGTTGATGCAGCTGTATGATCAGGGGCTTGTGAATTTGTCTGATCCAATCAATCAATACCTCCCATACAATGTCACCCATCCACTGTATCCTTCAACCAATATCACTTTTCATATGCTTCTGACACATTCTTCAAGTATTACTGATAACTGGGAGTATTTATTTTATTTTGTAGGTGATGCACCCATTCCTTTTCAGACGTTCCTTGAGGAATATCTTGTACCAGGTGGGTTATACTACGATGCAAAGAATAATTTTTGTCCGTGGGAGCCAGGGACGAATTGGGATTACAGTAATATCGCTGTGGCATTGGTTGGATATTTAGTAGAAGAAATTTCAGGGGTAAATTTCACAGAGTATGTTCAGACTAATCTGTTTGCTCCCCTTGATATGAATGAGTCTGCTTGGTATTTACGTGATCTCAATGTTTCTCATATCGCCATGCCGTATCATTGGGATGGTGACGAATTCGTACCCTATGGTCATATCGGATATGTGGATGTCCCCGCCGGGGATTTACGGACCAGTGCCTCTCAACTTATTCATTTTTTAACGATGTTTATCAATAATGGCTGGTTCAACGGACAGGAGATTTTAAAAAATACTACCGTTGAATTGATGTTGACTCCACAGGTACCGTTTCAACCAAATATTGGTCTAATATGGTGGAAAAATACCATCGGTGGTAGAATCGTATGGGGACATAATGGTGCGGATTTTGGTGCTCGAGCGATGATGTGTTTTGATCCAACCACGCATATCGGTGTAGTTGTTCTTTGTAATGGTGAGTCAGATCTTACAGTCATTTGTGATGCCTTATTTGATTATGCAGAAACAAATACAAATCTTCCACCAAATACACCATGTGTTACTGGTCCGTCTGAAGGAAAAATAAATGTTGAAACTCACTTTTTCTTCATGGCGACTGATCCTGATGCTGATCAGGTGTACTATTGGATTGATTGGGGTGATGGCACAAACAGCGGCTGGATTGGCCCATACGCATCAATTGAGACTATCACCAAGTCCCATACTTGGACGAAAAAAGGAACCTATGTTATTAAAGCAAAAGCCAAAGACACGGCAGGTATGGAAAGCAGCTACGGGCAGCTCTCTGTGGTCATGCCGTTTTTGTATACTCCGTCGTTGATGCAGTGTGTGATGAAGCTGCTGGCGCGTTTCCCGCATGCATTCCCAATCCTTAGACATCTGATGGGATACTAAGAATCCTCCTCTTTCTTCCTTTTTCCTTCCTTTATTTCTTGACCTTTCTTGATCCCTTATTCTTTCCTTCGTCCTCTAAAACGGTAACACGATAACTCACCTCATCCTTATTGTTCATGACCCTCTCCCAGGTCTCAAAATCAGCCGCTATCCAATCCTTCACCATCTTCAAAACCGGTATGCTCACCCAGTACACAACTCTCCCTCATATTCTTTTTTTAAAAAAAAAAAAATGCATCGAATCCGGTCATTCACTTCTTTTCAAGGTTCTTTCGAATCGCCCGTAACTCCTCAAGCATCTCCGAAGCAACTCCCCGTTCAGGAACATCATTGACCCCATCACCCATGCGAGAGCGCATCACATGCGCAAATATCTCCTCTCTGAGTGGATCTGGGTTTCGCACACCAAGGATCTGTCCCTCAGGCCCCGTGATACCACTCCCGGCACTTGCTCCACCCATAGAACCGGTCCCGGCGGTATACGAATTGACTCGATACAGGTGAAACATCTGTTCAACTGGACCTTGATCAACACTGATATGTTGTATCCGTGTGTACGGGATCGTCCGTTTGTATTTCCACCAGATACCCCGATGAATGAGGATCCCTTCATCACCAAGAGCATACCGGTATCGCGGGAAATACATGACAATCCAGATGTTATACACGATGAAGAGTGAAACAAGGACAATAGTTCCAATCAGAAAAACCCAGAGGAGGATATCCCTATCAGGATCAGATGAAGATGTATAATACCATCCTAAAAGAGTTGCAAGGGACAGGAACATCCAGAGCAAGCCAAAAAGAATGATTCCTTTCACTCGCCATACTTTTTTTGCTGCAGCATCCAGTGTTCTCCATTCTCGTTCTACCATACTTCTCGATGAGAAAAAGACAGTGGAGTTAATAGATGTTGTGATAAAAAAGTTGTACAAGACATCATGGTTCTGTTTTCTTTAACTGGATAAATAAAGAAACCGTCCAGGTGTAAGTCCCTCCGAAATCAGCGGCAGCATCAATCTGTTCCCAGCTGAGTGTGTCATAATCTGGTGCCACGGGTGCATAGTCCTTGTATGAACCTGTTGCAGTGGCAATGCATTCGACAGGTTGCTCTTTATAGACTTTAAAAGTACCTGTAGCTCCATCAACTGAACCTGCCACGTCAGTGACTCTGTTTACTATTGTTCGTTCACCGCCAGCCTTGGTCATTGTGATTTGGATAGGGACACCTTCAGCGAAATCGATTTCTAAGGGATACCCCTGATAATCAAGAAGACCCACGAGTACATCAGCCACGACAACAACAGTGATATAATCTGCCTCTTCCTCAAGGAGCTCACAACCGCTGAATGAAAGTGTTATAAAAAGTAGACAGACTCCTAGTATTGTTATGTGCTTCTTCATCTTTTATTCTCCTTTTGCTACAGTTTGAAAACAAGTATTCCTTTATAAAACCACAGATAAAAGATATTTATCTGCAATGGAGAAAAAAGCCTAAAAATTCGGTGGGATATCCTTATCAATGATACTACCTAACCTGCAATCATTACAGATTCCATCACAGTTATCTGTTTCCTCGACATCAAACATGGACCAAATCATACAATCCCTTCCTTTTTCCTGTAAAAAAATAACACATCCCACAGTATCATACTCTTCTGATTCAATAAAAACCAACCAGCTATGACTCACCTATTTCTTCTCATCACATGACTGCTTTTTACTTTCCTTTGTGATTTTTTTCCATAATGCTTCCAAAACGATACGTGAGAAAACCTCTCCATCAAGGAACCTGTGCTCTTTTTTGTTCCCTAAACTTTTCACAAGAGATTCTCGCTTGGAATTCCCATAAAAATATTTTTTCCTGATGGTCATCCCAAGGTTAAAATATTGGGAAACACGAAATTCATCAGCAGTCATTTTCCTAGCAGAATCCTGTAAAACAGACGGACATGTTTTGAGAATGTCGTCAACTATCTCGTCCACTGTCGAATAACCAACTTTCTTCATTTGTATAACCTGTCGTATTACAATATCAAAATAAATACTTCTTTAAAAACATTATCCAAAGAAACAATAACAAGATGGAGGAGACGACTCTTGTAGTCCATCTGAACCTATCTTTTTTTCACCTCATAGGATCTTTTCTTTATCCGCTCCTGTTTATGGTATTTACAAACAAATATAGGTATCTGTTCACCTTTACTCTTTAATTCCTCAGCCCCTGCATAAAAAAGTGGGATTTCGTTTTTCATTTTATACCCACTTGCACGACACAATCCTTCACCAGCATACTCTCCAGAGTATTCAAAATATTTACAGTCCCTACACATATATTCCTTGATACTTCCGATTCTCATGGTGTCACGTCTCCTTCATGCTTATACCATGTCACTTTTTACATCTTTTCCTTCCCGGGTCGCAATTCAGAGGATACATTCATAGAGAGCGCTTCCCGGATGAGACTACCAAAATCCCCCTCAGGCTTCTCTGTTTCTTCAGCACCTCACCATTTTGGAGAAAGTGATAAAAAATTGGAGGAGAACTGGATCTGACACTCACATCAGCATGTTAGATTGTTTTGTTTCTCTTCCGGAAGCGACCAACGCCTCCTTTCATGTGTACGATCCCACCGATGATGACAGCAAACCCCAGCAGGTACACGAACCAGCACAGGATATCATCCCAGATGACCAGCCAGAGATACTCGTTGACGAAGAATGCTTGGTAGCTGATCCAATCAGACCAACCATCTTCGACCAGGAACCCTCGGAGGTTATCCATCTTCTCATTGTACACATCCCCGAGTGTCTCAGGAGCAGACCCGTTCGTGGTATACGTCAGGTTCCGCCATTCGATGACCGCCTTGGTCCGATTGATGATCGCGTCGAGATGGTTATACTGATAGTCCATGCGGATGTCCGGGGTTTTCTCCCAGGGGAGCCACGCACCGAACAAATCAGGGGTCAACCCAAGGTCCCTCATCCCATTCTCACAGGCGGACAGCTCTGTGATCATCAGTTCTGGGCTGTTCGCATAATACGCATTCAACATATGAGAATGCACCTCATAGTTCCACTCATAATACGGCCCGATCGTCTGATACCCTGAGATGACCACTGCAGGCACAATCAGGATCAACAGCCCTACAAGTATCCACCCGACTCCCTTTCTCAACGTCGCTCGCCTCTCTCTTTTTTAAGAACACGGCCTTGCTTAAAAACATATCTTCTTCCTAAAAAATGGGTAACAGCCGTTCATAATCATCGATTCTACATGATAAAAATCATTGACAGGAGAAGATTCCAATATTTTCTCTGATATTATGAAAGATACGAAACAAAAACAAAGCCCCTTTTCTTCTTTGTTCCTTTCGTACTTTTTATTCCCTCTGCTGCCAACATTCTTTTTCCCACCCTTGTTACCTTGGTAACTTGGACAAAGACGAACCAGACGTAAATTCAGAGATCAAAGAACCTAAGAAACGCATCCGTAAGCTAGAGTCGATGCTTGCCATCTTACGTAAACTACTCAGTGACGCATGCAAGACTACGGAATGCTGTCTAGACTCGCATATCTTTTCTGAAAGCAACCAGTTCAACGCTGGAGGATTTCTTTTTTCAAAAAAGCATCACCAGGCTTTACCGCAGAAACAACATCGAATACTTGGATTTTTCAACAATCCTGTGGCTCATGCTTTTCACGGCAAACCCAAGGAGATCATACCTCTTCTGCTCTTGACCCATGACCACCAGACCCGGGTTAAGCTGTTTTGCAGTATGAAGTGTTGTCTCCTGAAAACCCCCGGTCATCAGCTGGGCAGCGATCCCTTTCTTCCCCATCGCGTCCACAAACCTCTGACCCTCATCAAGTAACTCAGATACAGATCTCTTCACAAAACGCTGCGCAGACTCATCAAACGCAAGAGGCTCTCCGATGTTAACGATATAGATCAGATGAAGATCCCAGTGGAAACACTGGGCGAGTCTGAAGCTTATCTCAGAGATCTTCTGATTTGGGGTCAGATTCGAACAGACCGCAAGCATACGACGATCACCAGGACTTCCAACGATCCAAAGCGGGATAGCGATCTCATCAAAGATACGGTATTTCAACAACCCCTCCTTCGTATACCCCATC
>Ga0105105_10000939_pt1 | contig 12625 bp, 6 predicted proteins | sample PPLLaktember2015_4_FD_79108 | JGI IMG/M metagenome (GOLD analysis project Ga0105105, IMG submission 79108) | Freshwater sediment microbial communities from Prairie Pothole Lake near Jamestown, North Dakota, USA - PPLs Lake P8 Core (1) Depth... | ecosystem: Environmental > Aquatic > Freshwater >... | reverse complement strand
TTCTTTTTCAGAACTACTCCCTCAGAGACTGAAGAGACTAAAATAGGAGTAATATTATATGAGAAGATTGCTACTCATTAGCATACTCGCACTACATATTTTTTCAATACACATCTTTGCACAGAGCGGCAAAATTAGCGGCTTGGTAAAAGATGCATCAACAGGTGAGGAGCTTATTGGTGCTAACGTTCTTATTGAAGGAACCACCATAGGTGCAGCCACGAATGTTAGTGGTTTTTTTGTAATCCTAAACGTCAAACCTGGTACATATAATTTAAAGGCTTCTATGGTAGGATATGCACCGAGTGTATATAAAGATATTAGGGTAAATATAGATCAAACTACCGAAGTTAACTTTAACTTAACTTCTAACACTTTTCAAACAGATGAAGTGGTGGTAATTGCAACTACACCAATTGTCCAAAAAGACGTTTCTTCAAGCCGTGTTAATCTTAATGTTGATGAAATTGAAAACTTACCAACTACAAGCATATCCGGAGTTATTGGTTTGCAGGCTGGTGTCAGAAGCGGACTTGAAATTAGAGGTGGTGCAGCAGACCAAACTGCATTTGTTGTTAACGGCGCTACACTTAGAGATGAAAGGGATAACTCTCCATTTACCGGAATAAGTTACTCAGCTATTGATCAAATTCAAATTCAAACGGGTGGTTTTAATGCCGAATATGGTAATGTTCGATCAGGTGTTGTAAATGTAGTTACAAAAGAAGGCGGTCGAGATAAATATTCATTTAGTTTAATTGCTCGATACAGCCCTACTAGTGCAAAACATTTTGGTATGTCACCAAATGATCCTAATTCATATTGGATCAAACCATATTTGGATCCTGCTGTTATGTGGACAGGTACTAACAATGGCAATTGGGATGCTTATACACAAAATCAATATGCTCCTTTTATAGATGGCTGGATAGGAGTTTCTCAAAAGTCATTATCAGATGATGATCCAACAAATGACGTTACCCCTGAACAAGCTTATGAAATTTTCTTATGGCAGCACAGAAAGGTAACTGAGATTGAAAATCCTGATTATGAGATTGATGCAAGTTTTGGTGGTCCAGTGCCTGGTGGCTCAGAATTAGGTAATTTACGTTTCTTCGGATCTTATAGACAAACAGAAAGTATGTATTTAATTCCTCTTCAAACTGATGGCGTTAAGGATTGGGTTGGTCAACTCAAACTTACTTCAGATATTGGTGAAGGTAAAAAAATAATGGTGCAGGGTTTACTAAGTCAAGTAAATGGAACTAATAATAATAATGCTGGCAATCCGGGAATTTTCAGATCTCCTGAAAGCATTGGGGATGTAATGAACAGAGTAAGTTATATTGATGCTAGAATTTTTGCACCTGATTATTGGGCTCCAAGTACTATTGATTACACTTCCTTTAGTGGAAAATTTACAAACGTGATGACTCCGACCTCATTATATGAAATTTCTTTCAGTACATTTAGTTCGGATTATAGTACAAATCCCGGCAGAGTAAGAGATTCCGTTACGAAATATAATATTGGTGGTATTTTTCTGGATGAAGCTCCATTTGGATTCGCTGAATATCCTTCTACTGGTATAAATGGTATGAGAATGGGCGTTGGATTTAGTAATTCGCGTGATAGCAGTGTAGTTTCTGTTTATAACCTGAAAGCGGATTATCAAACTCAAATTGATCAATTCAATAATTTTAAAGCAGGTATAGAAATTAACTATACTGATAACAGAGTTAATTATGCATCTGTTGATGTGTTTTTGCCTAGCGGAAGATCAAGATCGGTATGGAGTAATTTCCCTATAAGGGCAGGTCTATATATTCAGGATAAAATAGAATTTGAAGGGATGATTGCTAACATAGGATTAAGAATGGATTATTCGGACCCGCAAGGTGATTGGTATATATATGATCCTTATGATAAAGCCTTTAGTTCAAAGTATTCACTTGGTTTGGATACACTTCTTACAAAAGCAACAGTTGAAAAGCAGGTTGATTTTAGCCCAAGAATAGGTATATCTTTTCCTATCACTGTGAATAGTAAACTCTATTTTAACTATGGACATTTTAGACAATTACCAACCCCGGAAAATTTATTCTTACTAAGAAGATTTTCTGACAACAATGCAGTAACAAGATTAGCTGAACCTAATAATCCTTTGCCTAAAACAGTTGCTTATGAATTAGGTTATGAACATAATCTATTTGATGAGTTATTGGTTAGAGTTGCCGGATATTATAAAGATCTATCACTTCAACCTCGCCAGGTAACTTATGTAAGCAGAGATAATACTGTAAATTACACCAGAAGCGAACCTGACAATTATCGGGATGTTAGAGGTTTTGAATTAACACTAACTAAAAACAGAGGTGATTGGGTTCAGGGATTTTTAAATTATACTTATGATGTAAGATCCACCGGTAATTTTGGCTGGGGTACTTATTACGAAAATCAGTCATTGCAGAGAAATTACGAAGCGACTTCTACAGATAACTTCCAGGTTAAACCTATTCCTCAGCCCTTTGCAAATGCAAATATCGAAATCTTCACTCCGGCAGATTATGGTCCGCAATTAGGCAGCATTTATCTGCTTGGTGATTGGAGATTTAGTTTTATTGGTCAATGGACGTCTGGATATTATTTAACTTGGGTTGGTGGCGGGAGCATACCCGGTATTACTAATAATGTTCAATGGAACGAGTATTGGAATCTTGATCTAAGAGTTAGTAAATCATTTAATATAATGGGCGTAAATCTGCAATTGTTTGCCGATATTTCAAATCTATTCAACTACAAGTATATGACGCAATATGGATTTGTTGATGCAAATGATTACCTCGCTTATATGAAATCATTACATTTGCCCGAAGATGTTTATGATTCAAAGTTTGGATATACAAATTCTCTTCAAGGCAGATATATTGCTGGTGACGATAGACCTGGCGATTATAGAAACGGTGCTTATATTCCTTGGGATGATGATGCTCCAGAGAGCCAAAAAGAGGAATGGAGAAAGAATAAGTCATATATCGATATGCCAAATCAGGAATTCTTTACTTTCCTAAACCCTAGAGATATTTACTGGGGATTAAAATTTACTGTAGATTTTTAATTTAGATATTAGAGGAATAAATGAAACACAATATTTTAAGACTTAATATAACAAACATCTTAATTCTTCTGATTCTAGTTGGTTTTACTTCCACATCTTATTCACAATATGCCATTAAGTGGATGTCGGCTGGCTCACTTCATAACTGGTATTCTGAAATTGGAGGTGAAATTGAAGAAGGGTTTGTTAAGGCACAACAATACGGAATGCAGTGGCCGGCGCTATATAAAAATCAGGACATACAAGCAGCTAAAGGATTCTGGATTGGTGCAGAAAATTTTACAGATCAAACAGGTGATATTTATCCGCACAAAGTTGTTCACGTTGGTCCTCGTGTTACTGGTGCAAATGAATTTTTTCCACTTAGTTTTAATATGACTAGCAAATTTGATCCACCTTTCGTAACTGTTGATGGTGATCCTTCAATTGATAAAGATGTTGCGAATGATTTGATTGATCCAGGTTTATTTGCTGACCGACTGATTGAGAATAAAATAAATACCCAACTTGGAATTACAATTACGCGACGTATTTTCCAGTTTAGTCAGGAATACCACGATAATTATATTGTTTCCGAGTATATATTTAAAAATACAGGAAACATAGATAGTGATGCTGAAATTGAATTGCCTGCAACTACATTGAATGGTGTTTACTTCTATTATCAATACCGCTTAGCTGTTTGTGCTAATACACGATATGTTATTGGTAATGGTACCGGTTGGGGTATGAACACTATGAATGATGCTCGTGGTGATGGTGTGCAGACAGATCCTGATAATCCAGATAATTTGAGATTTCAATACGTTTGGCATGGAAAATTTCCACCCTTTACAACTTATGATAATATTGGCGGTCCGATCTGGAACACAGCAATCAATGTTGCCGCTGGTGATACAGTGGGCAGATTAGGTGCTTATCAATTTGCTGGGGTTGTAACGCTACATGCTGATGTTTCAGCTACTGATAAAAATGACGATCCTTTGCAGCCAAAGACAACATCTTGGGAAGGATCAGATGATCCGCTAACATCACAGAATGATGCTTTTAACAAAACTAAAATGACACAAGAATATGGCTGGATGAGCAAAGGACACAGAGCTCCAAGACATGCAAACCAGGTTGAACCTTCTGGCTTGCCTGGATTTTTATCACCATCCGGTGATCCTGCTCTAGGAACTCCCGGCGGTCATTCTTTCTGTAATGGGTATGGACCTTATACATTAGCTCCAGGTGATAGTGTTAGAATTGTATTTGCTGAAGTTGTTTCTGGAATAAGTCGTGAACTAGCAACTACTGCCGGTATTCAATATAAAAGAGGACAAATAAACGCTCTACAAAAAAATACGATTGTTTTTCAAGGAAGAGATTCTCTGTTTCAATCTATTAGAAGAGCGGTTTCAAATTTCCAATCAGGATACAATATTCCGAAACCGCCATTACCTCCAAAATCTTTCGATGTTAAAGGATTAAGTGATAAAATATCCCTGAGTTGGGATACTTATTCTGAAATGGGAACTGATTTTTCAGGTTTCGAAATTTATCGAGCGGTTGGAAAATATGACAGTACATACTATTTAATCCACGAAGCAGGTATAAATGAAAGAAGCTTTGAAGATTTTTCTGCTATACGTGGATTATCATACTATTATTATGTAGTATCTGTCGGAAACGAATCATCAAATAATGGTGGTGGATTGACACCTGCTGGGAAATTACGCAGCAGCAGATATTATACTCAGACTTATAATCCTGCAATACTAAAAAGACCTCCCGGAGATTTTCCTATTCCTGCAAAAATTATTGGAACAAACCCGGGTAAATTTGGAATAACAACCGGTGTTAATGATAAATTACAAATTGCAATAGATGGCAATGATCCTGTTGTTGTAACACTAATACCTCAAGCCGATTCATTAACTACCAGTCAGGTTGCAAATCAGATCAACCTAGCATTTAATTTAAATGTTGCAGCAAACGAATTAAATTATCTTAGAATTTATTCTCCTATCAATACAGCAGATTCTAAAGTAGATATTCAACCCATAGCTAATGACGCTTATTCTACTCTAGGTTTAGTAGTCGGACAAACCTCTCGCGTTATTCCTGATGATCCAATGAGCAGAATCAGAATAGTTCCAAATCCTTACAATATATCTGCATCAAAAGAATTAGGCTTTGGAGATTTACAGGCTAATCGTTTAGCATTTTATGATTTACCTGGCAGATGTAATATTAAAATATATTCAGAGCTTGGCGAACTTATAAATACCATTGAACATACAGATGGTACCGGAGATGACTACTGGGATTCTGTAACATCTTCAAATCAGATTGTTGTAAGTGGTATATATATAGCAGTTTTTGAGAATTTAGATACAGGGGAAAAGAAAATTCTAAAATTTGTGATCATTAGATAACGGAAACAAAATTTATGAATAAAAAATCAAAAAATATCGTAACAATTTTAGCTCTGGCTTTTCTAATGATTTCACTTCAGAGCAATTTAGTTTTTTCCCAGCAGCAGAAATTAGCGCAAACAGGTATGAAGTTTTTAAATGTTTCACTTGATGCTCGATCTTCTGCTTTTGGAGATGCAGTTACTTCTTTGGAAACTAATTCCAGTGCAATGTTTTATAACCCTGCCAGTATGGCATGGCTAGAAAGAATTGGCGATGTAACTTTAGGATCTACAAGATTTATAGCGGATATAAATTATTATAATGGTGCTGCGGCTTTTGCTCCGGAAGGTGGAAGCTATGGAGTTTTTGGATTTAGTTTTACTTCAGTCGATTATGGTGATTTTTTAGGAACTGTAAGAGCAAATAATGAACAGGGTTATGTTGATGTTGGGACATATAGTCCGACAGCTATGGCTATTGGCTTTGGCTATGCTAAATCATTGTCAGAAAAATTTTCTGTGGGCGCTAATATTAAGTATGTAAGGCAATCACTTGGTACAAGCGTTATAGGTAATCTGGTTGCAGACCCCTTTCAAGGATATGTTAGTGGCACAACCGAAGAAAATGAGCTCGGTGTTTTAGCTTTTGATTTTGGTATTCTTTATAGAACCGGATTTAAAAGTTTAAATATCGGAATGAGCGTTAGAAATTTTGCAAGGGAAGTAAAGTATAAATCAGAAGGCTTCCAACTTCCATTGATATTTCAGCTTGGTGCTTCATTTAACTTTGCAGATATTATGGATGTTGATAGAAATGAGCATTCATTATTGGTATCAATAGATGCAAATCATCCAAGAGATTACCCCGAGCAGATAATGATTGGTGTAGAATACACATTTATGAATTTACTTTCTTTAAGAGGTGGCTTTTCTGCCCCTAATGATGAAAGAAATTTTAGTGCTGGTGTTGGATTAAGAAAAGATATTGGCGGTGTTGATTTAGGCGTTGATTATTCTTATACACCATTCGGAATATTTAATGACGTACACAGAATTTCATTGAACTTTGCATATTAAATTTATTAACTTAATCTTAAATTAAGTTCGGAAAAAAAATGAAAAAACTAATTTACAATATTATCTCAATATCAATACTTCTAACAACTTTAACATTCATAAGTTGTTCAGAAGACCCCACACCAAGTCTATATGAGGTTGTTGAACCAGCAGCACCAATACCGGTTGCTCGTCATTATGACTTTGATGATAAAACCAAAAAGGAAGTTCCTTATGGAATTACAGTTGATGCAGCGGGAATTGTCTATGTTTCACTAAACGGACAAGGCATAAAAAAGATAGTTTCTGATACTCTTGCAGTTTTTTCTCCAAATGCAACAAATGCACCTTTCTTTAAGTCAATTGCAATAGCATCAGATAATAATATTTATGGTGTTAGAGGTGGTATAAAGGGTATTTATAAGGTTGTTCAAAATACAGCACCGGCAACTTTTGTATCCTCTTCAAATGGAATAGCAGATAATGTAAGTGATATTGAATTTGACAGTAACAGAAATATTTTTTGGGCTTGCGGAAGTGAGGGAAATATTTATAGGATTACACTTGATAAAAATATAAAAAAATATAAGATGAGTGGAAATATTTCCGCAGTGAAAGTTGGTGGTACTGATCTTTTTGTGGCATTAAGAGATACTAATAATCAAGAACTAATCTGGAAATTTCCAATAGTCTCAGTAGACAGCCTTGGTGAGGGCGAATTGTACTTTAATTACTCTGAAAAAGTTGATAGTATTGCAAAGATTACTGATATTGCGATTGATCAAGATAAAGGTCTGTATATTTGTTCAAATTCACAAGCTATCGCAATGTATTTGGTTCACCAGGATAAATCCTTTTCTGAGTTTTATTCAGGTTTAATTGTTGGGTCAATCTATTCATTTACTTGGGGAATAGATACAAAAGCTTACTTTACAAATATTTTAGTAGGTGTTAACACAGATGTTTGGAAAGTGGATATGAAAAAAAATTCATCACAATAACTAACTAACTAATCGAAAGGGTTCGTAATGAAAAAAGGAATACTAAGTACACTTGCTCTCTTTTTGCTCTTAAGTGTTATGACAATGGCACAATGGGTTAACCAGGGTGCTTGGCCTGATGCAACTGTCAGAGGTCAATTACATGGTGTTGCTGTTGATCCAGCAGGAAAAGTCTGGGCAGGAAATTTTAGTCCTGAAAAATATCTGCCAGCTGGTTCTGTAGATACAGTTACTGCAAATTTAATTAGAGTTTATAACCCTGATGGAACTCAGGCTTCTTTTTCTCCTGTTTGGAAGGTTGTTGGTAATGGTATCAATGATACATTAAAAGGCAGCAATGTTCGAGGAATGAGAAGAGATCATAATGGAAATATTCTAATAGTTTTTGGTAATCAGATTATGTACAGAATCAATTACCAAACTGGTGCTGGAATGAATAAAGTTGCGACAGGTCTTGGCACATCCCCCGTAGCTCCTGCAGTAAGCTCTACTGGACAAATTTTTGTAGGACCTGTTGTTAATGCAGGTTTTCCTATAAAAGAATTTGATGCTGATTTTAATTTTGTTGGCGATGCAGTGGCTCCGTTTGCGTATAGTGGATTTTCAAGAAGTATGGAATGTTCTGAAGACGGAAATACTTTATATTTCCCTATTTATGATAAGGATGCAATCGTAATTTATCAGAGACCCGATGAATTATCTGCATTTGATTCAATTGGAACCATAGATGGTTTTGCTTGTGAATCAATTACTTTTAATAAAGTAACTGGTAAACTTTGGATTGCTGCTGGTTCATATAATGATTCTCCAGATACCACTAAGTATACAAGAAACACCTGGTACTCTTATGACCTTGCAACAAATACTGTAACTGACAGCTTGGCCTGGATTTTCAATGTTCCAATGAGTCCTAATGAAAGACCTCGAGCAATCGATTTTAGTCCTGATGGTAATACGGCTTATATTGGTGTATTTGGTGCAGCATCTGATTTAGTTCAGAAAGTTGTTAATACTGGTGTTGGCGTTGAAGATCAAGGAGAAGTTGTAGTAAATGGTTATAAATTGTCACAGAATTATCCAAACCCATTTAACCCAACGACCAAAATCAGCTTTGAGTTACCAATGAGTGGTTACACAACATTAAAAGTTTACGATATGCTCGGTAACGAAGTTGCTACCTTAGTTCAAAATGAATTAACAACCGGAACACATTCTGTTAATTTTAATGCTGCTAATTTGGCTTCTGGTACTTATGTTTATCAACTAAATGTTAATGGAACAAGAATTACCAATAAGATGGTTCTATTAAAATAATGTACAATTAACCATGTACAATTAACAATTAAGGCACGAGTAATCGTGCCTTTTTATTTTTTTAATATTTAAGGAACTAGTTTACCTTAAAGGAAAACTTGGTTAATTTTACATTAACTATTAATCAAAATATTTTTATCGTATTATGAAAAATCTTACCATTGTATTTTTAAGTATCTTTATCTCATCCAGTCTTTATGCTCAATCAATCCCACCTAAAAGAGAAGTCCGTGCAGCATGGGTTGCAACTGTGACCAATCTTGATTGGCCTAGTTCAACAGGACTAACGGTTGCTCAACAGAAGCAGGAATTGATAGACCTCTTTGATGAGATGAATCGAGATGGTATAAACACAATAATTTTTCAGGTTAGATCTGAATGTGACGCAATGTACAGTTCATCTTTTGATCCATGGTCATATTGGCTAACCGGTTCACAAGGTACTGCACCATTTCCGTATTATGATCCATTGGAGTTTGCGATTGATGAAGCACATAAACGTGGAATGGAACTGCATGCCTGGTTTAATCCTTACAGAGCAGAACGAAGTGTAGACAATTATCCCAATGCCGCTAATCACGTAACAGTTTTGCATCCAGATTGGATTATTCAAATTTCAACGTTTAAATTTTTGGATCCAGGATTGCCGATGGTAAGAGATTATGTTACTTCTGTTATTTATGATATCGTGAGCAGATATGATGTTGATGGAATTCATGCTGATGACTATTTTTATCCATATCCGCCTAATGGAATAACAACGAAGAATAATCAGACATTTATAAATTACCCTCGTGGATTTATAAATAAAGCTGATTGGCGCAGAGATAACGTTAATTTATTGATTGCTCAAGTAAATGATACAATCCAATCTGTAAAACCCTGGGTTAAATTTGGTATGAGTCCTTTTGGGATCTGGAAAAATGGTGTCCCTCCTGGTATTACGGGTCTTTCTGCTTATGATGATATTTATTGTGATGCAATCGCATGGTTACATGATCGTTCAATAGATTATTTAACTCCACAACTCTATTGGCCATTTGGTGGTGGTCAGGACTATGCAAAACTTCAACCTTGGTGGGCTGATTCTGTTCATGCAAATGGAAGACATTTTTATCCGGGTCATGCATATTACAGAATTGTAAATTGGACTAATCCAAGTGAAATGCCTAATCAGATAAGATTTGATAGAAATAATCCTAAAGTACATGGCAGTGTTTTCTTCAGAGCAAAAAACTTTGCTGAAAATCCAAAAGGTGTTACAGATTCATTAAGAAATGATTTATATAGATATAAATCAATATTGCCGATTATGAATTGGAAAGATATTGTTAATCCTAATCCACCACAGAATTTAAGATTTGAAAGATTGGCTAATGGGCAGGGCGGATTACTATGGGATTCACCCCAAATTGCAAGTGATGGGGATAGTGCTAAACGATATGTTGTTTACAGATTTAATCATTCAAATATTCAACCGAGTGATTTAGAGAATTCAGCAAACATTTTAAATGTTGAAGGTTCTAGAGAAAGTATTCCTGGTGAACCTCCTGCGATGGGTCCATATTATTTTGTTATTACTTCACTTGACAGAAATTATAATGAAAGTACTATGAGTAATGTTTTACAGGTCAATCCACCTCCAATACCTGTTTTGGCATTTCCATTAAATAATTCCAACAACATATCAGATACTGTTATTTTAAGATGGAATTACCCAGCTTTAGCCTCATCGTATAGTTTGCAAATCTCAAAAGTTCCATCATTTGATTCTTTAGTTGTTATAAATCAAATAAATATTGCTGATACATTTAAAGTGATAACCGGTTTAGAAGGTCTAATACAATATTATTGGAGAGTTAATTCTACGAATGCCGGAGGAACAAGTAATTATTCTGGTGCCTTTACATTTACTACTGGATTCCCTTCAAACACTTTGCTGGCTGCACCACCAAACAACACTCTAAATATGCCTGTGGATACAATCCTTTATTGGTATAGTACACCTGGGGCTGAAAATTATGATTTGATTATGGCTCGCTCAGCCGATTTTAATCCAGCATCAATTGTTACTAATGTAACAGCAATAGCAGATACATTTTATGCAGTTAACGGAATGCAGGTGAATGCATTACATTATTGGAAAGTAAGAGGGAAAAATCAATATGGAACTGGTAATTATTCAGAAGCATGGAGATTTAAAACATATAACCCAACTAATGTTGAAGGAGAGGATTTAAATCCAAATAATTATGCTCTTGAACAGAACTATCCAAACCCTTTTAATCCTACAACTAATTTTAGGTTTAATATATCTGAAGCAGGGCTAACAACTTTAAAAATATATAACCTTCTTGGACAAGAAGTTGCTGAAGTCCTAAATGAATTTAAGACTCCTGGAACTTATGATGTTCGTTTCGATGCATCAAGTTTATCCAGCGGTATTTATTTTTATCGATTGAGAGTTAATGATTACTCTGCCTCAAAGAAAATGATTTTAATAAAATAATGAAGACTAAAACCCCTTCTAAAAACGAAGGGGTTTTTTTATTACAAAGTAATTAAAATGATTTTTTATTTTTCTAAAAAAAGATTTTTAACCATTTTAATTTAGAATTGTGACGTGATATGAAAAACCTTAGAATTATTCTAGCTGTTATTTCTACATTTTTCTTTCTTAAGTGTTCAACTTCTGAGGAGATATCATTAAATGATGAGTTCATGCAAAGGACTGAATCATTTAAGCAAAATATTGATTCGCTAAATCAAATCTTTAATCTTCCAAAGAATACAAAACTGGAAAATGCTCTGATTGATACTACGAATAATATAATCTCTTTAGAGTTTAACAGAAACTTTGCGGTAATTCCACTTCGGGAGGAAAATGTAAATAAGATTAATAAAAATCTTAAGGACTCCTTTGGAGAGCGATTTGAAAATTATGATTATAAAATATTTTCAATGGGTTATCCAGTTGAAAGTTTAATCCCAAATTACTATAAAACTGATAAAACCAAAATTGATTCCTCAAAACTTCCAAAACAAAAGACTGAGAGAATACCAATTGTTCAAAACTCAAGTAAAAATCTTAAATCTATAAGAGGATTATCAGGAAAGAACATTTTATTGTGGCATAGTCACGGCTGGTATTACAATAATGATGAAAAGCGATGGATGTGGCAGCGTGCAAGGTTATTTCAAACTGTTGAAGATGTTGGACCAATGGCCTTTACAATTCCGTACTTAATTCCTATGCTTGAAAATGCAGGCGCAAATGTATTTGTTCCTCGAGAAAGAGATATCCAGCTAAATGAAGTGATTGCAGATAATGATTTTAGTAATAAAGAATCCTATCAGGAAAAAACTTTTTCTGAAAAAAGTTTCTGGAAAACATCACCCCAGAAAGGTTTTGCTTTAAGGAATAAAACTATAAAAGAAGGTGAAAATCCGTTTAAGCAGGGAACAAGCAGATATACAAAATCAATGATTAACCCGTTAGCCACTGCCAGTTGGATTCCTGAAATTCCAGCATCAGGAGAGTATGCGGTTTATATTTCTTATGCATCCTCTGACAGTAATGTAACAGATGCACATTATAAGATTATTCACAGCGGAGGTGAAACAGAATTTCTTGTTAATCAAACAATTGGAGGAAACACATGGATTTATCTTGGCACATATAAGTTTGAAAAGGGGAATAAGAAATTACAAGGAGTGGTGCTCTCCAATCAAAGT